>Ga0129336_10001947_pt1 | contig 12685 bp, 14 predicted proteins | sample CPB6_02_DNA_FD_96878 | JGI IMG/M metagenome (GOLD analysis project Ga0129336, IMG submission 96878) | Freshwater to marine salinity gradient microbial communities from Chesapeake Bay, USA - CPBay_Sum_0.6_0.2_DNA | ecosystem: Environmental > Aquatic > Marine > Coastal | place: USA: Chesapeake...
CAATCAGTCGCGGTTGAGAATGGTGATGCTGATACGTCGGTTACGCGGATCCTTGGGATCAGTCGGGTTGTAAGGCACGGTATCGGCCACACCCTCAATGCGGGCAAAACGCGCTTCCTGAATGCCCTGCTGCTCAAGGTTTTTACGGGTTGCCTCGGCACGCTCGGACGATAAAGTCCAGTTGTTGCGGTTATTGGTGTTGGCAAAAGCCAGGCTGTCGGTGTGGCCCCGCAAGGCCACCTTGTTGGGTAATCCGGTGAGCAATTTGCCAACTTCCAGCAACAATCCCTGCGCTCTGGGCGTCATATTGGCAGTCCCCAGTCCGAACATGGCGAAATCTGCCTTGTCAATGATCTCGATCCGCAAGCCGTCCTTGTCGCGGGCAAACTGCACCTGATCCTTAAGATTTTTCAGGTTCGGATTTTTTTCCAGGTTTTCCTTGAGGTCCTTTTCCAATTTTTCAAAACTGGCTTTTTCGGCTTCCATCTTGGCTTTCAGCTCTTCATCGATCTGGCCGGACTCCTTGCTGTCAGATCCCCTTGGCGATGGATCGTTTTCAGTGGGCCCTCCCTGAGACTTGGGCGTCACGATATTGAGCATATTGGTCTGCTTGGCCCGAAACGGCAAGCCATCCGGATCGATGATGGAAGAACCTCCAAACATGCCATCCGATCCCGCCAACTTGCCCAACTCCAGACTACTCTGAGACGTTGGCTTGAAATATTCGGCAATGCTCTTGCGCTGGTCTTCATTGGAGGCACCCAGCAGCCACATCAGCAGGAAGAACGCCATCATGGCGGTCATCATGTCGGCCAGGGCAATTTTCCAGGCGCCACCGTGGGCGCCACCGTGGCCATCGCCAATCACCTTTTTTATGACGATGACAGGCGCTGTTGGCGCTGCTTCGGCTTGCGCTTCAGGCTCTGCCTCAGACGCAGATTGCGCAGCCGCGGCAATTGCCGCCTGCGCCTCTGCCTCAGCGTCGGCAACCGGTGCTGCTTCTAGCTCAGCGGTGGCCGCTTCTGCCATACTTAATTACCTCGCATGCCGTCAAACACTTCGGCAAAGCTGGGCTGGTTGTGGTGGCTGATGCTGACCCGGGCTGCTTCAATGATCAGCGGCATAGGGTGTCCGTGCATAGTGCCAATGATGATCTGCTTGACCACCTTGAAGATCTCACCCTCTTCTTCAACAATCTGGGCCATCCGCTTGGACATGGGCTCAACCAGACCATAGGCGAAGAACACGCCCAGGAAGGTTCCGACCAGAGCGCCACCAATCAGGGCACCCAGCACAGGTGGCGGCTCATCAATCTTGCCCATGGTCTTGACCACACCCAGCACGCAGGCCACGATACCCAGCGCAGGCAGGGCACCTGCCAGGGTTCCGACCGAATCAACCACCTTGAGTTCACTGTGGTGGTGTGTCTTGATCGACTGGTCCATCACCTCTTCCACCGCGTAAGGGCTGAGATTGCTGGACGACACCACCATCAAACGCACGGTGTCAGTGATCAAGTGCAACAAGGCATGGTCATGCAGGATTTTTGGGTATTCGCCAAAAATTGCACTTGCCTCGGGGTTTTCAATATGCGCCTCTAGCGCCACCGCCCCCTCCGTCTTGAGGGTTTTCATGATTTTGGCGACAACAAAGATAGTGCTGAGGTAGTCTTCCTTCTTGTAGGCCGGGCCCTTGAACACCTTGCCAATGCCTTTGCCCAGGCCTTTGACCACCTCCATGCCATTACCAACCAGCATGGCCGCCACACCGGCTCCTACGATGATGAAGGTCTCAACGGGAGCTGCCTTGATGATGGGCGCCATCGAGCCTCCGGCCATGACATAACCGCCAAAGACAAAGACAAACAACAATACAAGACCAATAATCGCAACCATTCAAGACTCCTCATCAGCATCCAGGTGTCTGGACAATATCTGCCATCACCCGCTGCCAAGACTTTGCCAGCCAGCCAGGGCTGGCGTTCAGTGCATAGTGGAGGGGACCCCGCTGCCGACTGGTGCTTTGCCTGGCAACAAGCCAGGCACATCACGCCATGCCTGGCTGATCTCTCGCATCAGCGACAGAATTTCATCCAGAGCGGCCTGATCATTGTAAGCATTGACAAAGACAAGTCTACGTGTGACATACCCGTAGAGCTCGTGCAGATTACGGGCCAGATCACCCCCCTTTTCCAGGTCCAGGGCACTTTGCAGGCCAATCGTGATTCGGCCGGCTCTGGCCAGGCTCTTGTTCTTTTCTTCAATTGAGCCGCGATCGATATGTCCTTTGGCGCTGACCATGCTCTCAATCAGGCCGTCAAACAGCATCTGAATTAGCTCAACCTTGTCCGCCGCCATGGCGCGACTGGTATGGCTACCCTGACCATATTCCTCCATGGCTCTGAAATTGACTCGCATGATCCAAGACTCCTTTGAAGCTGTCACTTCAGGATTCGGTGGCAGCCAAGGAAACTTAAGCCAATGATGGGTAAAAATCAGAGATTGATTCGAGGGCTTGGAAAAGCCAAGCTCAATTCAAGCAAAACGGCAAGAATTTGCCGCTTGAACAGGGTTTTGAGTCCGATTCCACTAGTTTTTTATGCAACTTTCGAACTTCTGGGTTTGCGAGCAGAAACCGGCTCGATTTGCAGGTTGGTACGTAGCTTTTTCACCACAGCACTGAGCATCTGACTGACCCGGGATTCAGTGACTTCCAGCACTTCACCAATTTCCTTCAGGTTGAGCTCCTCAACATAGTAGAGGTTCATGACCAACTGCTCTCGTTCGGGCAGGTCGGCAATGGCCTCGGTCAGGGCCTCCATGAACTCCTGCTGCTCAACCAGCGCCTCGGGCTGCTGCTGCGGATCTGCTGAAAGGTTCATTACCTCATCGGTCACCACTTCCAGCGAGTAGGTTTCAAAGCGGTGCGCCTGGGTACGCTCCTTGTGAAACTGCTCAATGTCCATGCCCATATGCTCGGCCAGCTCGGCTTGAGTCGGCGTGCGCCCCAGCTGGACCGCCAGCAACTGATTAGCTTCGCTATGGGATTTGTTGATGGCCACCGCCGAGCGGGGCAGAAACGACAGCCGACGCACCTCATCCAGAATGGCGCCGCGCACCCGGCTATGGGCAAAATTTTCGAATTCGATGCCGCGCCCCGGGTTGTAGGCTCGGGCGGCCTCCAACAAGCCGATCATGCCGACCTGAATCAACTCATCCAACTCCATGAAGGGCGGCAGGCGGACCTTCAGGTGCAGGGCAACCCGCTTGACCATGCCGAGATGGGCCATCACCAGCGCTTCGCTGTTGTTCTGCACCTCGTCGTACATGCGGATATTGGCCATGGTCTTCAGGCTGGTGCTTGCACCAGTCGCTCCAGAAAAAACTGAATACCCCCAGAGGCGTGGTCAGGTTTTGGCAGCTGGTCAGCACTGACAGCCAGACGACGAAAATCTCTGGAAGCTGCGCTGCCTGGAGCGTATTCCAGGATGGCCTGGTATTTCTTCAGGGACTCCAGAACCAGCTCGTCATTTTCAATCGACCCCAGGTATTTCACAGATTTGTCGAGAAAACGTGCACAGACCTGATTGATGCGTTCATACAGCTTGTAGCCCTCGGGTTCGGTGTCCACCGCATTCGGAATCAGGAAAATGTCTTGAAGCTGGTGGTCTTGAACCATCACCTTGATGGTGCCGTAGGCATCAGCAATTGAGGACGGGTCATCACGGACCACCACAAAGCGCAGCGAACAGGCTGCCAGCAGGCTCATCACCATCGGCGAGATGCCAGCCGCCATGTCCACAATCAGGTAATCCATCTGATCGTTCAGCGAGCTGAATTCCTGCACGATTCTGGCAATCTGGACCTCGCTCAAGGCTGCCATATCCTGCAAGCCTGAAGCGCCAGGCACCAGCTTGATGCCCTGACGGGTGGTCACGATGATCTCGTCCAGCTTTTTTTCACCGCTCAGAAAGTGGCTCATGTTGTAGGGCGCCCGACACCCCAGCGCGATCTGGGCGTTGGCCAAACTCAAATCGGCGTCAAACAGCATGACCTTTCTGCCCAGAGCGTGTAGGGCCACGGCCAAATTGACCGATACCGTTGTCTTGCCTACCCCACCCTTGCCGCTGGCAATCCCAATCACCTGAGTGGGTCGTTGCATGTCCATGAACTTAGTGAATCTCCATCAAATTTGCAATCGGGGCAGGTCTGGGGCTTAGCGCAGGCTGCGCCTGAGGCATCCATTGTGCTACAGCCAGCTCAGCCAACAGATCGGGCGTCAACTGCTGCAAGGCCTCGTCGATTTTCTCAGACCCGCAAGCCACCGACAACCCGACCGGGCTGCCAGCTTGCAGCAGGTAATGCAGCAGCGGCCAGGGCGCACTGGCTTCATCCAGCTTGCTCAGCATCAGGCTGCTCCACTGAATTCCGGTGGCGCTGAGTACGCGCTGCAAGGTTACGCTGGATGCGTCGGCCGGCAGTACCGCGTGCCACTGGGCCTGTGGGCAGACCTGGCGCAAGGCCTGCATGTTCTCTTGCAGCTGAACACCGGCTGTATCAATCAGAATCAGCTGGCGCTGGTCCAGCTCGCTTAACAAGACCGCCAGGGTATCGGCGTCCTTGGCGCGTAGGCAGTCCACCCCCAACTGGGCGCACAGCATTTGGGTCTGCGCCCAGGCGCCGGCCCGCTGGTCCTTGTAGGCAATGACCGTCATCTGATCCGGGTTGTGCTGGAGCATGGCTCGACGCAGCAGCCGGGAGGCCATCGATGATTTGCCGCTGCCCGAAGGCCCCGCCAGAACATGGATGCCTTGGCTTGGGGCAGCCACGGTTTGGTAGTCAATATTGGCCAGCAAATGCTCGGTGATGGTGTCAATGGCCAGACCCAGGTGGGTCTGATCGCGCAAGGCATCCAGCAGCAAGGTACGCAGGCTCGCGGGCACCGCTGCCTCGCTCAAGCCCTGCACCAGAGGCTGGATCTCCTGCGGCCAGGATTGTTCTGCCTGCCACATCATGGCTTTCTGACTGAGCCTGAACTCCTGCCGCAAGGCGGCAATTTCTTCTCGTACCGTTGCCACGATCTCGCGGCTACGAATCAGGTCACGGTCGTTCTCGGCACCCGTGGGCTCACGACTAGGCGCAACCGCCTCAAGACTGGGTTCGGGCCGATCAAATGAAATGAACGGGTTGGCTGATTTGGCAGTCAACTGAGACTTCGTTGTCTGCGACTTTGGCATATGGGCCGCTACCAATTGGTCCTGGAAACTGTGGCCGGTTACCGCTTGTGCCGAATCGGGCACCGTCTCATCGTCCTTGGGTTCGGCAGCTTGCACGTCCACAGCAACCACCAGCTCTGTTTGACCCGCCAGTCTTTGATTGGAGATGACAAAGACATTCGGACCAAAGCGTGCCAGCGCCTGCTCATTGGCACTGCGTGTGTCGCGGGCCAGGATGCGTTTGAGTTCCATGACAGTTTCGCTTTATGGGTTTGGGTTTGACATCACTGCATTGCTGCGTGCACGTTATGAATCACCTTGACGTTCTGGTCGTCAGGAATTTCGCTGTAGGACAGGATCGTCAGGTCATTCACCCGATAACGCACCGCCTTGGACAGCCAGGGGCGGATGGCCGGCGAGACCACCAGCACCGCCGGATGGCCCTGATCTTCCACTTGCGAGGCGCCTTCGCGCAATGCCGCGAACAGGCGTTCGGCCAGACCGGGCTCGATGGACAGATTCTGGCCCGGGGCGCTTTGCTGAAGCACGTTGTGCAGCAGCTGTTCCAAATTGGGATCCAGGGTCATGACCGCCAGGCTGTTGCTGTCATCCAGCAGGCCCTGCACGATCATTCGGCCCAGCTTGGGTCGAACAATTGAGGTCAGCTGATCGGGTTCCTGGGTTCGGCCGGCTGCTTCGGACAGCGCCTCGGCGATGGTGCGCATGTCGCGAATCGACACCGACTCGCTCAACAGGTTCTGCAGGGTGCGGGTCACCACGCCCAGCGACAGCTTGCCCGGTACCAGGTCTTCAACCAGCTTGGGTGACCGGGCTGCGAGCTTGTCCAGCAGCTGCTGTACCTCGTCGTGGCTGAGCAGATCAGCGGCGCTGTCACGTAGCACCTTGTTCAAATGGGTGGCCACCGCCGTGCTGGGGTCCACCACGGTGTAGCCCAAGGTACGGGCATGGTCGCGCTCGGAGGGCTCGATCCAGACCGCATCCAGGCCAAAAGCCGGTTCCTTGGTGGCTTCACCCTCCAGCGAGCCATACACCTTGCCCGGGTTGATGGCCAGCTCACGACCGACCCTGACCTGACCTTTGCCACGCACCACACCCTTGAGAACAATATGGTAGGTGTCTGGATCAATGCTCAAGGCATCACGAATACGCACCGGCTGAACCAGGAAGCCCAGCTCAGCCGACAGTTTCTTGCGCACCCCCTTGACCCGGCTCATCAGCTGGCCGCCGTTTTCAGGGTTCACCAGCGGAATCAGGCCATAGCCAATTTCAAGCCCGATCAGGTCCACCTGGTCCACATCATCCCAGTCCAGTTCCTTGGGCTCTTCCAGCCCTGCGGCAGCCGCCTGTTCGGAGGGCGTCATCTCGGGCTCGGCATTGCGCAGAGTCAGGCGCCAGCCTAACGCAGCGCACACGACCGCGAGCGTCAGAAAAACCACATGTGGCATGCCAGGCACAAGGCCAAGCACCGCCAGAATGCCGCCGGCCATGTAAAGAGCCGTCGGATTGGCCAACTGCGAAGTGGCCTGCTCGGTCATGGACTCCGAGGTGGTCACCCGGGTCACGATGATGGCCGTTGCCAGTGACAGGAACAGCGAGGGAATCTGTGCAACCAGGCCATCGCCAATCGTCAGCAAGGTGTAAATACGGCCGGCCTCGGACAGGGATAGGCCATGCTGGCCAACGCCAATGGCCAGGCCACCCACCAGGTTGATGATCAGGATCAGAAGGCCGGCGACGGCATCACCGCTGACAAATTTGGAAGCACCGTCCATGGAGCCGAAGAAATCAGACTCCTGGGCCAGTTCCTCGCGACGTTTTTTGGCGGTCTCCTGATTGATGACGCCCGCGTTCAGGTCGGCATCAATCGACATCTGCTTGCCGGGCATGGCGTCCAGGGTAAACCGGGCATTCACTTCCGACACCCGGCCCGCACCCTTGGTCACCACAATGAAGTTAATGATCATCAGGATGGCAAAAATGATGAAACCCACCAGGTAATTACCACTGATCACAAACTCGCCAAAAGCCGCCACCACCTTGCCGGCCGCCTCATGGCCCTCATGCCCGTTCACCAGAATGACCCGGGTCGAGGCCACATTCAGCGCTAGCCGCAGCATGGTGGCCATCAACAGGACCGAGGGAAAGCTTGAAAACTCAAGAGGTTTTCGGGTGCCTATCGCGATCATGATCACAATCAGGCTGCAGGCGATGTTGAAGGTGAACATCACATCCAGCAACAAGGCTGGCATCGGCACCACCAACATGGCCATGATCAGCAACACCAGGACGGGAATTCCCAGACCGGTGTAATCAAATTTGCTCAGGTTCTGTCGAACCGTTGACAGGGTGATGGTGCTCATGCCCCTGGATATGCAAAGACCATGCCATCCAAAAACTCATGGTTAGAGTGGTTTCGACAGTGGCAAGGCCTTTCCGGTCACGGTTTTTGCTTATTACAGGTGCAGCAGCCTCATTCGTGGGGCCTATCACCTTGCCAACAGATCGGAACCCGCATGGACGCCAACCTGAATTTTCTGACCGCTTCCGCCCCAGGCGCCTTGAGTTTGGGGGACAACACCCCCAGCGTTGAAAGCAAGAGTCCGGCCAGCAGATCGATGCTTGGGCAGGAGTTTGCCAACCTGATGCGATCCCTGTTGCCCGACAGCGAGCGGCAAGGTCTTGCCGCTGCCAACCCGGTTGCCGGCGCCAACAGCCTGCAAACTCTTAATTTAGGGAACCAGTTTTCTCTGGTGACCAGTGCCACCCCGCAGCCCGATGAAGATAGTCTGGCGGCCTTTGCCAAATCGCAGGGACTGGCTGACAGTGCTGTTCAGGCCCTGTTTGGCGACCTCAAGCCCCTGACCAGCAAGCTCATTCAGACCGACAAGCTTCAAGGCATCCCGGATGTCGCCTCAGCGACCACCCCGGCTGAACCATCCTCCGCCACCAATCTCCTGAGCCTGACCCCCGGCTGGTTTGTCTCGAACCCGATCGCTCAAAGCCAGGCTGCAGCGACGTTCCCCGTGCCGCCGGTTGCCCACGCCGAAACCGCCCTGCCTGCATTGGCGTCGATCAAGGCAAGTGGATGGCCCCTGACTCTGAACTCTGCGAGCCCTGCAGACAGTGGAGCAGCGGATGACGGCAGCACTGCCAAGCTGGTCAATTTGCTGGCTGCTCACGGCGCCAGCGCCAGCATCACCCAGCTGCCAAAGAACGACACCGTCCCGCTGGTTGGCCCTCAAGATCCCGCCCAGGGGGCCGAGGCGCCTGAACCCGGGCCGCTGGACGTAATGCGCCTGCGCCTGATCCCGGCCTGGGAGACCATGACCCGGGAGCTGGCCAAGGCCACGGGCAGTGAACAGGCCATGACCTGGGCCAATCTGGCCAACGGCCTTCTGGCCAAGGCCCAGACTAATAGTGTGGCCGAATCCGTCATCGACCTGGGTGACGCCCTGATTGGCTCAGCCATCGACACCCCAGATGGCATCTCGACCGTGTCAGCAACCTTCAACAATGACAACCTTGCCCAGCTGGGTCATGCGGCTGAGCAGGCCCCAACCCTGAATCTGACCGACAAGTCCACCAGCACCACCGCCTTGTCGCCCCTGACCGACCGGGCCGCCCAAATCAGTCAGATGGCCGACAAACTCGGTCAGGCCCTCAGTGAGCGCATGCAAAATCAGATTGAACAGGGTCAATGGAAGCTTGAACTGCGGCTCAAGCCAGCCCATCTGGGCAAAATTTCGGTCGAATTGGATATGAATTCCGGCATCCTGGATGCTGTTTTCAAGTCAGACAATGCACTAACCCGGGAGCTTATCGCCCAGGGACAGCAAAAATTGCGGGACAACCTGGCGCAGGCTGGCATGACAGTTGCTAACGTATGGGTTAATAGCAACGGTCAGCAAAGTACTGGCGGAAATCCGACACCCCGACAATCGCCGGCGCAAGTCCAAATCCCTCAGTCTGAGCCTAACGTAGCAACGGATTTAAAAGTATTGGTAAAAAGCGCAAAATCAACCGATGGTTGGGACGAGTTGGTCTAGTGAATTGACCCCGGCCCTTTTTGATAACACGATGAGGTAAACCATGGCAAACGCACCTGCAGCTGAAGTGGAAGTCGAAGAAGGCGGCGAAGCAGAAGCCAAGCCGAAGAAGTCAATCCTGAAAGTCATTCTGGCCGTGGTCGGCCTGATCGTGCTGCTGGTGGGCACGGTGTTTGGCACCCTGTTCTTCTCAGGCTACTTCAATCCGAAGCCGCCGGTTGACCCGGAAGCCGCAGAAGAGGCCCATGGCGGTGGCGGCAGCCCTGGCAAAAAAGAAGCCAAACCGAACAAAATGGCCAAAAAGTCGCCTGAATCCACCCGCTTCGAATACAACTACATGCAGATTGAAAAGGATTTTCTGGTCAACTTCCAGAATTCCAAAAAGGTCATGTCGATTTCTCTGGCGGTCATGACCCACTATGACGATCGGGTGTTTGAAAATGTCAAGAAACACGACTTTGCCTTGCGCTCAGCCATCCTGGACATTTTGCGTCAGGTTCCCGAAAGTGAGGTCAGCAAACCTGAATTTCGCATCGAACTGGCGCGCAAGATTCGCAACGCCATGAACAGCTTGCTGGAAAAGTACGAAGACTTTGGCGGCATCGAAGAGGTGCTCTACACCAACTTCATCATTCAATAAGCACCGCCCTGAGATACGCAGTCATTCCATGGCCACCAACCTGCTCACCCCTGACGAGTTAAACGCACTGGCCGAAGGCGTGCAAGACGGCACGATTCCGGTCGATACGGGCTTCAACACCTCAGCCAAGGTCAAGAAACATGACCTGGCCAGCGAGGACAGCAGCCTGGGCGTTAACCTGACCTCGCTGGACATGATCAACGAGCGGTTTATTCGCATGTTCAGGCTGGGTCTGGTGGAAATGCTGCGCAGCAGCCCCAAGGTCAACCCCACCCAAGTACAGATTCTGCGCTTTGGCGACTACCTCAAGGGCTTGCAGCCCCCGATGTCGGTCAATGTCGTGCGCGCCAACCCCCTGCGGGGCTACTCGATTGTGGTGCTGGACCCGACCGTGGTGTTCAGCTCACTGGACAGCTTTTTTGGCGGATTTGGCAAGGGCGTCGGCCAGCTTCCATCGGGCCGCCTGTTCACTCCTACCGAATCTCGCATCATCAACATGATCCTGGAGGTGTTTTTCCGCTGCCTCAAGGAGGCCTGGTCCCCGGTGATGCCGCTTGACTTTGAACTGGTCAGCTCCGAGATCAACCCTCAGTTTGCTCAGATTGCTGATGAAAACGACCTGGTGATTCTCAGTCGCTTTGAAGCGGAAGGCAATATCGATGCCCGCGGCTTTATCGATCTGGTCCACCCCTATGCCTCGCTCAAGCCCATTCGCGAACTGCTGCGCAGCCGGGTGCAGACGGGCGACGGCAATGAAGAATCAGAAAAACAGTGGGCCGAAGAACTCAAGGTGGCGGTCAACAGTGCCAGCCTGGAGCTCCAAGTCCTTGTCGGGTCCATCGAAACCTCAATCGGACAGATCGAGGCCATGGAAGACGGCGACATCCTGTTCTTCAAGAAACCCGAATTTGCCCGCATGCTGGTCAACGGACTGCCAGCCTTTGATGTACAGGCCGGTAGTGTGGGTGCGCAAAGCGCTGTGCAAATCGAGCGCGCCTGTATCCCGAGTCAGCAATAACACGTTAGGAAACGACCATGTCAGACACGCCTGTGGAAAACGCCGAAGCGGCCAAAAACCAGATCAATCCTGAAGTGTTGCAAAACATTTCGGTCACCTTGTCGATCGAAGTGGGACGCGCCATGATCAAGATTCGCGATCTCATGCGTCTGACCCAAGGCAGCGTGGTGGAGCTTGACCGGATCGCCGGCGAGCCGCTGGACCTGCTTGTCAACAATACCGTAGTGGCGCAGGGCGAGATTGTCCTGGTCAATGACCGCTACGGTGTGCGCCTGACCCGGGTTGCCCCGGCCTCAGAGCGCATGAAGAATTTGTGAGCTGAACCATGCCACCCGGATTTTCAGGCGCCGACCTGTTGCGCATGATCGGCAGCATGGTGCTGGTCCTTGCTTTAATGGGCGGCCTGCTCTATCTGCTCAAGCGCATGCAAGCCAAGATGGGCAGCCAGACGCCTGGACGCCGTCTTCAGGTGCTCGAAAGCCTGAGCCTCAATACCCGACACAAGGTTGCCCTGCTGTCAGTGGATGGCCACAAGGTCCTGGTCGGCATGAGCCCGGGCCAACTGACCCATCTGGCGCACTGGCCCGATGAGGGCAACGCGACCAAGCCCGGGGCCTCCAAGACTTTTGACCTGCAGGCCCTGACCGGAGACAACCATGCCGCGTAAGCATTGGCTAATCTGCGCCCTGCCCGTTCTGTGGCTGGCCCTGCCGGCCCTGGCTCAAGCGCAAGGCATCCCGATGGTCAATGTCAGTGGCGGCCCCAAGGGCACCCAGTACAGCCTGACCCTGCAGCTGTTGGCGCTGATGACGTCGCTGACACTGCTGCCGTCCTTCCTGTTGATGATGACCTCGTTTGTACGCATCATCATCGTGCTGTCCATCCTGCGTCAGGCGCTGGGCACCGGCCAGACGCCGCCCAATACCGTGTTGGTGGGACTGGCTCTGTTTCTCAGCCTGTTCATCATGTCGCCGGTGTTGCAAGACCTCTACACCAACGCCATCACCCCCTACATGAACAACAACCTGGCCTTTGACAAAGCCCTGGCAGCCGCCCAGGACCCGCTGCGCGGCTTCATGCTCAAGCAGACCCGGGAGGATGACATTCAGCTCTTCATGCAGATGGCCAACAACAAGGAAGCCCTGACCACCGCCCAGGTTCCCTTTGCCACCCTGGTGCCGGCCTTCATCACTTCTGAACTCAAGAGCGCCTTCACGATCGGATTTCTGATTTACATCCCGTTTGTGGTGATCGACCTGATTGTCTCCAGCGTGCTGATGTCCATGGGCATGATGATGCTCTCGCCCATGATGATCTCCATGCCCTTCAAGTTGATGCTGTTTGTGCTGGTGGATGGCTGGAGCCTGATCCTGGGCTCACTTGCCTCCAGTTTTGTCGTCTAGAAAGCCGTACCATGGATACCACCACTGTCGTTGACCTGGGCCAGCAGGCGCTCTGGATGACCGTCCTGATCTCCGCCCCGCTGTTGGGTGTGGCCCTGTTTGTGGGCCTGTTCATCGGGGTGCTGCAGGCGGCCACTTCGATCAACGAGGCCACCCTCAGTTTCATCCCCAAGCTGGCCGCGCTGGCCCTGACGCTGGCCATTGTGGGCGGCTGGCAGGTCGGCACGCTGGTCGAATTCACCCGGGCGCTGTTCCAGCGCATCCCCACCCTGTTCACCTGAGGCCATGGAGTTTTCGGCCGAAAACCTGCTGGCGCATTTTTACGCGCTGCTGTGGCCGATG
>Ga0129336_10001948_pt1 | contig 12681 bp, 18 predicted proteins | sample CPB6_02_DNA_FD_96878 | JGI IMG/M metagenome (GOLD analysis project Ga0129336, IMG submission 96878) | Freshwater to marine salinity gradient microbial communities from Chesapeake Bay, USA - CPBay_Sum_0.6_0.2_DNA | ecosystem: Environmental > Aquatic > Marine > Coastal | place: USA: Chesapeake...
GTTAATCAATACTTTAAGAAGTTAGAAAAAAAATCAAATGAAGTTGTGTTTGAGAAACAATATGAAAACGGATATAGGTGTGATTATCAGTTAGGGTTATTGAAATACGGAAAGGGTGGTAAAAGTTCTGTTTATATGCAAGACTATCTTGGAAGAAATGTCAAGGTTGATTTTGAGGACCCTGAGTTCGAACTTGTTAGAATGATTGAGTATAGGGTTGAAGAGCTAATTTATGATATTCAAACCAAAAACAGAATTTCAGTTGATAGGTTTATCAAAAACTATCTTACGAAGCCTGGTATGAAAATGATTTCAAAAATCAACAACAAGATAATTGTTCAGTTTGAAGAAAAATTCACATTATTCTCACTAAAGACTGATGGGGATGCTGAGAGGTTTGTGGATAATCTTGGAAACGATTTTGTTTCCAAAGGTAAAATGGATTGTATATTCGTTCAAGATTGGACCTTTGAACAAAGAAAGTATCTATATGATTTTTTGGAGGAAAATGGTATTCCTAAGAAGGTTCTTTACCGTCATTCGACGACATTTCCTGTAAAACACCATCCATAAGGAATATAAACTCGGTGCCTGAGATATCTACTTTAAATTTTTCACCTGTCAGTTCTTTTTTTAATTGACTTTGTGTTTTTCTGAACTCACCTATTGGTAGTTCGAATATAACTGTAGCCCTACCATTAAAAAGATTTTGTGAGGCGTCAGCAATTAATGCTAACTTTTCTAAAATCCCAATGTCTTCTTGATTTTCTGCCATAATGTCAACTTGATTTCGTCTGAATTTGTTAAATCTGATTTTCTGAACTTTCTAATCTCTTCGATAAACTTTCTTTTATCTGCAAGTAATTCAGCATTGTCTTTTTGTTTTTCTTTTTCTAACCAATCTAATACTTTGGTATTATTCTGATTCTGTGAGCTCATCGTCCAAACTTAACTTTTTTTCGGTTAATTCAAAACTTAGATTTTTTAGGTTCTCTAAATTTTGTTTATCAAAGATTTGTTTTAACTCACTTACTTTAGACTCAAACAATCTTTCTTTTTCTTCTCTTTCTTTGTTGTATTTAATAACTCCGTTGAGATTAATTAACATATCCTCAACAAGTTTTTCCTCGAATGCTGATACAAAAGAAAAACATCTATGGTCTTTCAGTGTTGATTCATTCTCTACAACTGAGTTGTCTGGCACGTATTTTTTCGGTAGTTTCCAAGTGGTTGGAAAGTTAACATCGATGGACAAATAGTTCTTCAACTTTCTGACACTTTGTAGATATGGATGTATGACTGCTAGTTCTTGATAAAAGGTCATTATATATTTTGTATTATGAATGTTATGATGTAGGTTAGGGCTAATCCATTAAATAAAAGTGAGGTGTCACTTTTGAACGCCGGTTGGGGGTTATTCTGTGACACCGCACTTATAACTTTAACAATAGTTTTCAATAAAGTCAAAGTTGAAAAAATGAATATAAATAAAAATAATGTATCTATATTAAGCATTTTCTGATTTTTTTCTTTCGTCAAGGATTTCTTTTCTAAAGTTTTGAAGAAGTTCTTTCAATTCTTGTGCAGTTCCACGAGCACGAGTACCAGCGCTTTTATTTCCTTTGTAGAATTTTCCTGCGTCGATTGATAGAGATTCTGTCAATTCTTTAATTTTTTCGATAGTTTCCATTTTTAAAAATTAAATTCAAATAGTTTATTTGTATCACAAAAATAGTGTTTATGATTGTTTTGTAAAGGTTTTTTATTTCTTCAAATTTTTATCGAGTGATTTATAGAGGTCGGTTAACATATCCAAATCAGATTTGGTGAATGGTTTTTTCAAGTCAAAAAGGTCTTCAAAAAAACTTTTTATTTGTTTTCTTATCTTATCTTCTTTTTGTTTATAGAAGACTTCATCGAAAAACGATTTGAAATGGTCGAAATGTTCTCCTTTATAGAAAAACTTAAGATTTTCTTTTCCAAAACTATCAATTGTTTTTTTCCAACACCATTCGAAATGTTTGTTATTATCTTCCTCCGACATTTCAATTTCGTTTTCGTGGTTTTCATTTTCTAAACCTAAATAGGTATCTAAAATCAGTTGATGAAGACCATTTGCAAAATCAGCGTAAAGTTCAACTTTTTCAGGTATGATATTATTCATATCTAACCAAACTTGAACATCGTCGGGGTGAACTGGTTTTGATATATAGTTAAAAAAATTCTCCATAGGTTTTTGTCCTATGGAGAATATAGTAGTTGTTATTAATATGTGAATATTATTGAGTTTTTTTGTTATATCCTAATAAATGATTCATTTTTTCTATGTCCTCTTTAATTAATTTTTCTTTCTTATCTTCTGTTGACTCTAGCGCTTGAAATATTCTAGCAACATTTTTTTCTTTCTCGTCGTCTTGTTTAGAATCATAAACCGGTTGTGGTTGTCTGTTATATCCTTCTTTCTTTTTGAGAATTGATAAATAGTTATTTTTTCTAACTTTATTTCTTTTCTCATTGACTTCTGTTTCGACAGCGTTAGCCCATTTAGGATTGTTACCTGTTTTAGATGACCCAACAATGTTATCCTCTACCCATTCTTCTTTCGGATGAATTTCATCATATGATATGTTTTCAAGAGCAGCACCGGCAAAATTTTCAATATATTCCTCTACTTCCTTGGTAGGTTTATAAGTTTTCTTTTTCATTTCACCCAATTCCCCATTTCCTTTTGGGAAAATTTTAGGTTCGAAATCGAAATCGCCTTTAGAACCATCCTTGAGATATTTTTTCATTTTTTGAGTGACAGATTTGATATAGTCATCATTTTCTTTTTTTGACTTATCTAAATTTCTTTTTGTTATCGAGATACCAGGTGCACTAGATTGTTTTTTGATATTGTCTTTTTCTTCATTCACTATTTTCTCAATCATATCAATCATCTCTTTTTCACTCAATTTTAGAGACTCATTTTGTTTTTTCTTTCCGTTCAATTTAACACCTCTTCCCATTAATATATCTTTACGAGTAACTTTACCATCACCACTCAAATCAGGGAATTTTTTACCTTTTTTTGTCTCACCTTTTTTTGATTTTCTCAATAATTTGAAATCTTCAGAATCTATTCGATTATTTTTATTTTTGTCCAATCTCTTTTGTTTTCCGTGTAATTTTTCGGTCATTTCTGATTTAGCGTATTTTTTGTGTGATTTACATGACTCCTCATCGAATTGGTCACTTTCTTCATTACAAACTCTCTCTAATTTTTCCATTGGGTCAAAATCGGCTTCGTAAATACCTTCCATTTTGTATCCACATTCTGAACATTCTCCTTCTCTCATCATTCCACCGCATTCAGAACATTCTGATTCATTCATATATTCCTCATCAACCTCGGATTGGATTTTATTAATAAGTTCGTCCGCCTTTTCTTCCAATGATTCACGAAGAACTTTATCAACGACAGAATCAATATAGTTTTTTAATGTTTTCATAATTTTTTTTATAATAAATATCTTTATTTTTTGTATTTTATCAACCTATCTAACTCAATAAGTAAAATGTTCTTGATATGTGATTCGGATATATTGTGTTTGTGAGATATATTTTTTATAACCTCTTTAACATTTTCGTTTTCAAAAATCTTTAAAGCCTTGATATCACCCTGATTACAGTATGGGAACTTCTGACACTTCTTTCTAACCTCAACAAACTTACCACCTGGTATCTGTGTTTTACGAGCGCCTCTCCAATTTTTTTTTGTTGAGGATTTCGCCCATATTGATGGACCAACATAAGCTCCTGCAGATGCAGCACCTGTTGCTTCTTTTGTTTCAACTTTTTTGGGTTCTCCTTCAAGTTGAGTTTTGATTTTTTTTATTGACTCTTTGTCGCCATCAGTGGTAGTTATGTAATCAACTACATTATCGTCAACATCTTTGGATAAAGAAGGAAAAGGATAACTATACTTTCTCGATAACCTTTTTTTCTTATTTAACCTTTTGATTTTATATTGAGTGGGGTCTTTCTTTACTAACCAATAAGGGATTTTGATGAATTTGAAACCACTGAAACCTGTATTATCGTCGAGTATTTTTATTTGTGATTTTGGTAATTTGAATTTGAAGATGGATATCTCATAAGTTTCTTTACCGTCCATATAAATTCTACCGACTTCATTTTCGTGTATATTTAATACCTCTATAAATTTATCAGATGAGTCATCGACTATTTTATAAGCGGCTATGTATGATTTGTCTTCAGGGTTATAAATTGATTTAAAGAAATTTGGTTTTTCACCCTCTATTTTTTCTTCATCTTCTTTCATATCCCCAGAAAACAGTGCCGAATATGGTCCGGCTGAAGTAGCTGCGGTGGCTTCCGTGTTTTCTTCCTCAGGCAAATTTCTTTTTAGGGCCATTATTTGTGGTGATGAACCCATTCCTGTTCTATTAAGTGCATTTTTAAGTTGTGTTCCTACGTTTGATTCCATTTTTAAGCCCTCCTTATTCTTGGTTCCCACGAACCTCTTTGTGTCCACATAAATTGGTAGAATTCAACCATTCCTCTAACTATTAATTCTTTGACTTCGCTCTCCAATTTACCTTTTTTTATTTCTTTAACAACCTCATCCATCATTCTATTTTCGAATTGTTTAACGGTCTGAGAATTCAAAAATTCTCTGATTTCTTTTCTCACCAAAGTTTCAATCTCTTTTTTTTCAGTGGATGTTAGTGCCATTTTATTTTTTTAACTTTATTTTCCAATTTATTCCTCCCATTATGGTAGGTAATCCATTAGAGTTTATTCCTATACCCAAATTATATATCTTATCCTTTTTATCCTTGTAAAGTAAGCTCAGACCACCATAATTTATTATATTTTTTTTATCAAATCCTGTCTGAAATCCGATAAACATCTGTCTTTTGGGTAGTTCGGCGAGGAATAATGTATCATTTATTATTCTTTCTGTTATCGATGATTCAAATACTCTTGCGAATATTTTATTCTCAGTAATTGTATCTTTAATTATGACATATGATTTTTGACCTAAATCCAAAGTATCAGTATAAAATCTTTTCGAGAAGTAATCTTTGAGAATTAGTTGTGTATCAACATCTGAAGGAATATAAACCGGAACTTTAACTTCAACTTTGATTTCCTTACCTTTTCTATATATAATTGAATCTCTTGTTATGTAAGTCGTATCTTTTCTATGGTCAACAACTTCATATTTTTTCCCGTTAACTTTTATTATATCTCCTTTCTTTGTCCCGTCTACATCACCATCACACATTTGTAAAAGTAAAATTATGATTATCAATCCGATAATCATAATAGTTTTTAAATCCATTTTTTTCAAAAAGTTATACATTTTCTTCAGGTTCTGTTGAGTCAGTTTTTTTCCTAGCGGCAATTATTTTGGCCCACTTGGATTTAAATTTTTCGTAAAATTGTCTTAATTTTTCAATCATTTGGTCAAAATCTTGGTCTACTTTAACCATCTCACTATTAACGTAAACACCATTGGTCTCACCAATTCTATACATAAAATCCATATCGAATTCTATTAGTTTTCCTGACCATTCAACACTGTCTTGATAAACATTGAGAGAATTAAAATCAACCATATCAGACACCTCAGCCACAAATTCATCCATAGTATCCTGAAATGATTCTTTTTCTAAAGAAGTAATTTGTAAATCTTTTTGGTCTTTACCGTGCATTGTTAAGATACCTCCCGATATTCTATATGCTTGTTGTTTATCTTCTTTATTTTTTTCTTCAAACTCTATTTCCGTTTCAACAGATGATGGAACGTTTATTCTTTTTGCAATTTCAGCACCAGTATCAATATCTTTCATTTTTTCTTCTTCCTTGATACCATATTTTTTTTTGATGTTTTTTATATCTTCTCGCAATAATTTATTATTATATGCAAGCATCGACCTTGAGGCTTCAAGTAGATTTTTAATTTCTTCGTGTTTGTTCATATTAGAATAGTTTGTTAAATTTTTCAAAATCGAAAGCAGGGCTTACATCAGTAAATATCACATCGTAGTTGCTTTTTGTGACAATACCATCGAATTTTTCAATTCCAGTGAATTTTGTGTTATGTCCTATTGTTTTTTTATCGATTTTGAATTCGTCACATAATTTATTACATAAAAAATGCAACCTTTCATATTGAATATCTGTATATGGTTGCCAAAAAAAATAATCTCTCCATTTTTTGTCCACAATATCTCCTTTATAAATGTTACCTATCCAATTTCGATAGTGGTCTTTGAGGGGTTCTTTATCTACCCAACCCAAATTTTCTAAAGATATTATAATACCATTTCTGTTTACATTATCGTCTTTGAAGAAATTTGTATGTCCTATGTCGGGTAACAATTTTAGTATTGTTCCTTCTCTTGTAAGAACATAATTAGGTATTCTATCAAACTTACCGTTCAATCTATGTTTAAGTGATGATAAATACTCTCCGACCTCCCTTGAGGTGTGGCACAGGATTATTTGTTTTTTCTTTTTTTGTTTTCCTGTTGTTTTAAAATCTCCATACTCAATAATCTCAGGCATTTCTTTTAGTGTAAGTCAGTCTCTTTATGCCAGAATCTTCAGCCAACTTATCTTTAAGTTCTTCTACAGTTTGGTTTTCTACTACTATCTCTTCTTGAGGTTCTTCAATAACCTCCTCAATTTTAATCTCTGTTGGTTCTTCAATAATTTCTTCTGTCTTTTGTAGTGTTTCTATTGGTTCTGGTTCAGAAACGAGTTGTTCGGTTTTTCCGAACTTCTGATTATGTAATTCATTAAGATGTTTTTGAATAGCATCTACTTTTTCTTTAGGTAAATCTATAGTTTCTAATTTTTGATTTTCTCTTTCGATAATTCCTGCCTGGCGAGAAACCTCATCTAAATCTATTACTGGTGTTGGATTTTGAATAAGTTGCTCTTCTTTATTAGAATATACAACCAACATGTGAGCAAAAGTCAAAGATATGATTGGTAATAACCCACCACTGAAAAGTGCCAATATCAATTTGTGTGTTGGTATGTCGGTTGTTTCAATACCCATAGGTTCAAAAAGTGGTCCTGCCATTTCCATCCATTGTATGAATAACTCTGATTGTTCTTCGATGAATGAGAATGAGAAAAATAAATTACCAACAAACTGAATGAATGTTACCAATATGAAAGGGAAATAAATAAATTTTCCTAATTTAACTGAAACACCAGCAAGTGCCGAAAGGGCGGCTATCTCAACCGCAACGGAGAGATAAACCGCCCAAGCAAATGGGTTAGATATTCCATAAAAGGACGTTACGTGTGATATTGATACAAAAGCAACTAATAGTATCGGAATAACAAACGCTGTTACGATTATACTTTTAAGATTTCTTTGAATCCAATTTTTCATTTTTCATTTTTAATTTTTAGTTCGTTAACAGGAACTTTGTTTTTGTCCGATAACTCCTCAATTTCAAGTGTTCTCCAATTAGGCGTTTCTTTAATGATTTTTACCATCTGTTCTTGTTTGATAGATGTTGAATCAATTTGATGAACCTTTTTGTTTAGTCCTTCGATGTTTTTTTCCATTCTTTTAAGTTCTGAGGAAGTTCCACAAGTCTTTAAAAATGTGAATAGACACAGAATGAGCGTAGCGAGGGTGAAATACTTTTGATACTTTTCCATAGTTTTTCTTATAAATATTTTAATTTTTATTAAATGTAGTCAAAGAGTTCTGAACTTTCGTTGCGTAACTTACGTAACGCTTTTTCTTTGATTTGACGAACTCTTTCTTTTGTGAGGTCAAAATCCTCTCCTATGTCCTCCAATGTACGGGGTGTTCCAGAAAGTCCAAAATAATCTTCAATAATTACACGTTCTCTTTCATCCAAAACATTCAATACCTGAAACAACTTTTGTTTTAATTTATCTTTGGTGTTGAATACCTCATCAGGCATAGTCACATTTTCATTTACGATAACATCGATAAGTGTATCACCATCCTCGTTGATTTCATCGTTGAGGTTTACCATTGATGGTAGTGATGTAAACTTCTCGGGAAGTTGTTTACCGTTGTTTTCGATTTCTTTCTTTGCTCGTTGTAGGTCTTGGACCACGTTAACCGGAAGACGAATAGTCCGGGCGTTCTCGTTTAGAGATTGTAATATACATTGACGAACCCACCACACAGCATATGATATGAAACGTAGGTTCTTACTCCAATCAAAGTTTTCGATTGCTTTGATTAAACCCATATTACCTTCGGCAATCAAGTCGGGGAAATCAAGCCCTTGATTTTGATATTGTTTGGCAACCGTGATAACAAACCTCAAATTACCCTCAACGAGTTCTTTGTTGATTTTTTTACGTTGGTCCTCTGTCAGGTTTCCTGAAGATATGAGTTTTGCAAGTTCTTTTTCCCGCTCGGGTGTCATAACCTTAATCTTCCTCAAATCTTTGAGGTATGATTGAATTTCTTCTTGGTTGATTGGTAGGGAGGTGTTTTTCTCTTTCATATTCTGTCTGCGTGTTTTTGTAAAGTTTTTCTTTCTTGTTCTGTTAAAGAGTAGATTCCTTCTGTGTTTATCTTGTCCAAAATCTCGTCCAGAGATAGTTCTTTTTCTTTAGGTCTAACAATTTTTGTTTGAGATTTTGAATTAAGTGGTGGTACCAATCGGTCAATGTCGATTTCGTCCTCCAAATTATAATTATCCTCATCTATGATTTCTGACGTTCCAAACAGATATTTGTGGACATCCATAGGTAAAGAGGTGTACACATTATTAGTGTATGGAGTCAATAAAAATAGGGTCACGATACCTTTTAACAACTCATCTATATATATCGCAACCTCCTCTTGGTCGTCATATGAATTGAAGTTCATTACCGCAACATTATCACCGTAACTATATTTAACTGACTCCTCGTCAGATATGATAGAAACCGATTCAGCAATTGTTTTAACCAATTTTGTTTTTTTCGAAAAGTCTCCGAAGACAACTAAAAGATATTTCATATCGTAGATTATTTTACAAATATAAGGATATTTATTTGGTAAACACAAATTTTATGAGAAAAATTATCAAATTAACAAGAAATGAACTTGTTGAGCAAATTAGAAAATCTATAACTAAAAACATTAATGAAGTGGATTATACGGCTGATGTTGAGAGGGGAACTCAACCAAGAGAGTTTCAAGTAAAAGATATTTTTGGTCCAACTTATTCAAGGTATATTCCAAACGACGTTATTCGTTATATGAGAAAAAACCCTGCCGCAATTTTTCAAAGACTTTTTGACATATATGGTGAGGAAGCGTTTACTTATTTGGAGAACGCTAGAGACAAACGTGGCGGTTCATCTTCGATGGAGGAACCGATGATGGAGGCAACAGAAGACGATGAATCAGATTTTGAAGATTTCGATGACGAGGATGATTCAACTGACCCTTTGATGGAAAAAATCAAAGAGGTTGTCGATAGTGACGGAGAATTTGATGAATCAGACATAGATGATATTTTTAGTTACGAAGGAGATATAAGGCAATTCAGAGGTTCAATCTATATTGATGGTGTTGTTCCTGAAACTGAAGATAAAGAATTTGATAGAAAAGCAGCAATGAAAGTAATGGAGTTTTTTGCCAAGAAAACTGATGCCAATCAATACGTTGGTGGTGTTGGATTTAAAAGACGAGATATTACAAAACCCTACGATACTGATTTCTAAAAAGAAACCCCACCTCAAAGGATGGGGTTTTTTGTTTTATCTTTTCACAATAAGAATCTCATGAGACTCTTTAACAACGTTTTGGTTATTTTTTTTTCTGTTATTCCCAACTCTAGTTTCACCATTACCCATAGAATAACTCCATGTAGGGAAAAATTGTTCGAAATCTGAATACATTTCTCTTATGGTCTCACAATTATTATAAGAGAGAACAAAATCCCCTTCATGTTTCAATAACAAATCTCTGAGTTTTACATGGTCAAAACTATCATGGTGAACAGGAATATTTCTCATAGGATATATTCCTGTAAACATTTTATTATCACTATCCTTTTCTAAAAAATAAGGAGGGTCCAAATAAAAAAAATCTTTGGGGTGAATTTCGAATACATCTTCAAAACTTTTGTTTCCGACAGATAGATTTTTGCACTCAAAATTGGAAATATTCTTAATCATTTTTTTCCATTTGTCTTGATTTAAGTAGACTGATGATGGCCACCCCAAAAAACCGGGTCCATATGAGGTATTGTGATTGAAAAAATAATATGCGGCCAATGTTGTATTATCTAAGTCCAAAATTTCAGACCTTTTATAATGGTCTGTATTCCAATTCTTAAGTAGGTTTTGTGTCTGACCACAAGATAATAATTTTTCTTTTATTTGTTTGTATGTTTCAGAGTCAGGAGTTATTTTATTTAAACTTTTGACTAACTCACTATTGTTGTGTAACAAATTACTCCAAAAATTAATCAAAATATCAAATATGTCATATCCGAAAACTTTTTTACCTAAAGTTGCCCACTCAACTTCCAATGACCCGCCACCCAAAAACGGCGAAACTATTATGTCGTAATTGTTAACATAAGGGGTGATAATTTTTTTCGCCTTGGTTTTTCCACCGGCATATCTCAATGGTGTTTTCATTTTTTTTATTTAAATAAATCTATTATTCTATGTAGTGGAGAGTGAAATAATAATTTTTTATGATTAGTTCCCTTGCGAAGTTCAAGTTCAAATAAAATCGTATTTTTTTTTCCACCGGAAAAAACCAATTTACCTCCCTTAGTGATATATACTTTTACAATTGATTTTTTGATTTTTTCTGTAAAAAAATCCTTTTCAATACGTATGTGTGAATTATCCCTTGTATCGTAAAAATTATAAACATCTATATTTTTACAACCACAAAAAAAATAAATAAGAGAAAAATAATCATTTTCAAAAACTTTTAACAGTTCTTCTGCAAATGGATTATTTTTGAATTTGTTACGATTTTCAAAAAAAAAGGTCTTGTCATCAGGTAAAAATGAAAAATAATTCTGAAATGTTTTTTTTTGCTCTCCTACAAAGTTTTTTAATACAGTATTCTCGCTGAGAAGTGACCATTGGGTTTTCTTACCTCCTTTAACTTGTACTCTGAGTCCATTTTCTTCGATTACATCAATTTTACCACTATTATTAACGACGATACCTCCATTCCTTAGTGCAACTTCAGATTCTAAAAAATGACCATTCTTTTTTTTATAAGACGCCAATTCTGACGACATACCATGTTTACTTTTTTCTTTTTCCATTATTTGACAAATGTAAAAAAAATTACTGAATAACTCTACTAATATTATCCTCTTTTTTTATTTTCACCACATTATCACCCCAATTAGAAATTAAAGGGTTGTGTGTGATAAGGAAAATCTTCTCAAAATAGTCTTTAATCTTACTGAAAAACTCATATACCATATCCAAGTTTTCGTTTGATATCTTTCCGAAGACCTCATCCATAACAATAATGTTTGGTTTTGGTAATGAACATATCTTACTTAATACGGACCTCAAGGCAAGTGATGCGATTGTCTTTTCATAACCTGACCCAGATGTCATAAGTTTCTCAACTTGTGTATTGTTATCAATCATTATAAACTCAACTTCGTTCTTGTCATTGATTCTGATTTCCAACTTGAAGTATGAACTATCTTGTAATAACCTTTGTAGTTCTGAGTTAATAATCGGCATCATAGTTTTCATAATCGACTTTGTGATACCATTTTTTCCGAAGATTTCCAAATACAACTTATAGATTTTTTCTTTTGATGACTCCTCTGATATTTTCTGTATCATAGTGAAGTTATCTTTTATTTTCTTATTAAGTGTTTCGTTTTGAAATCTTAACTGACCAATCTCGTTTGTATATCTACTTTGTTCTCCGTTAAGTTCATCCATTCGTAAGTTAGCCTTAATTAACTTACTTTCGATTTGTTTGTTCTCCTCAATTTTGACTTGAATTTGATTATACTTTGCAAGTTTATCGTTCAAAGATTCAATTTTCAGATTATTACTTTCAACAGATACTTCGTGTTTTTCTTTAATTAGTTTGTTTTTTTCGTATTCGTCAAACTCTTTTTTAAGTTGTGTGAATGACTTTTCTTTGTCTGATAAATCATTCATTAACTCAACTATTTGGTCTTTATGCGTGTTAAGTCCTGCAAGTTCTGATAACTTTGACTTTGTTATTTCAGCGTTTAGTAATTCAATACCACAGTGTTCACACTTAATACCTCCTGACACAGATTTCGCCAGTTCATTCAAGTTTGAAATCTTTGACTCAACTTCGAATTTTTTTCTTAACTCAACATTATATAGTTCTTTAACCTTATCATGCTCATCTTCTTTATAATATGAAGATGGTTCAACAACATTGATTGAGTTAATTAAAGATACTAACCTTGTGTTATCTAACTTGAGTGTCTCAATTTCAGAGTTTAACTTATCGGGATTTAGAATCGCAATTGCGTTATCAATATCTGTATGTTTTTGAGATATAAGAGAGTCACGGTATTCTTGTCCTTTTTGAATACGTTGTTTAACATCTTCTAACAGGTTTTCATTCGAACCAATCTTTGTTTCGTTCTCGAGGATTTTACTTTCTGACTCCTCTATTTCTTGTTTCAA
>Ga0129336_10001952_pt1 | contig 12677 bp, 12 predicted proteins | sample CPB6_02_DNA_FD_96878 | JGI IMG/M metagenome (GOLD analysis project Ga0129336, IMG submission 96878) | Freshwater to marine salinity gradient microbial communities from Chesapeake Bay, USA - CPBay_Sum_0.6_0.2_DNA | ecosystem: Environmental > Aquatic > Marine > Coastal | place: USA: Chesapeake...
CGTTGACGGCGGGCGCGTCGAGTTCCAGCGACAACGTCGCGCCATCGAGGGCGATGTTGAACGTCACCGCGCCGTGCTCGTGTTTGCCGTGTTCGTGCTCGAGCGTGTCGTCCTCGCTGGCAAGCACTCGGGAAACCGCGAGCGCTGCGATAAGTAGCGCGCCCCAGAGCGCCATCCAGACCGGGTTTAAGCGGCGCGTCTCAACGTCGGGGCGGCGATTCGGCAGGGGTCTGCGAGGCGTGCGATGGACGATGGTCATGGGCGGATTTCCTCGAGCTTCGAGTCGTGGAGTTTACCGTGCAGATCAGAACTTCAGTTGCAGGCTGAGTGAGACATGTCTTGCGGCCAAAGGTGCCACATCTTTGAGCGGTGAGGCGTGACGACGCATCTCTTCGTCGAGCAGATTCACGCCGCGCAGTATCCACAGGATATCGGTTCCGGCAGCAGGCGGGCGATACGCGACTTCCGCGTTGACGGCGGTGAATCCAGCGGTCGTGGTCTCGCCGGCGGCAACTGCGGACTGCGAGTCGTGCCAGATGGCTTCGATGCCCACGCGCAGCGGTCCGCGGGTTACGGCGGCCTCCGCGCCGAATCGACGCGGCGGAATCTGCGGCAGTGGCTGGCCTGCATCGTCGCGCGCTCGCACGTAATCCCCAAAAATACGGATTCCCAAATCGCCCGTGGCGAGGCTTGCCAGTCGATCGTGGCTCCAGTCGAACTCGGTGCCGGTAAATCTTGCGCCGATTCCAGCGAACCCGACGACAGGTAGATCAGACTCGATTTGACCGGTGGGCAGCGCGGCAATGTAGCGATCGTATTCGGCCACGAAGACGCCGACGCTGCCATGCCAGCCGGAGTTGTCGCGGCGACGCAGCGCGAGATCCGCAGTCAGACCACGCTCGACACCGAGCTTCGCATCACCGATCTCGAAGCGCTGCAAGGCGAGGTGCGGACCGAACGCGTACAGCTCGGTGGCGGTCGGATGTCGTTCGGTCGAGGTGAGTTGCAGCGCTGCTCCCCAGCGATCGGTGAAGTCCCACAGCAGTCCGAGCGAGCCGTTTCGGGCGTCATCGAGGTAATCTTTGGGCAGTGTGCCGCTCTCGATCGAGGCCAGCCTGGCGACTTCGATACGCTGTCGCTCCAGACGCAGACCCGCTTCGAGCACGAGAGTGCCCGCCGCCGAGCCGATCAAAGAAAAATCGCCGAAGACGAAGGCGCCGAGGGTTTTGGTGAGCGATGCCGGCAGGAAAGCTTCGTCACCTGCGGCGTCGAAATCGAGTTCGCGCCACTGCATACCGGCGATCCATCGTCCCTCGCGCTCCGCGCTCAGGCGCAGCTCGCTGCCCGTCTGTGCGTAGCGAGTACCGATGTCCTCGCCCTCGAGTTCGGCGTGCCCGTAATCGTTGCGCGCCGCGCGAATTCGGATCAAATCGGCGAGACCGTCGAGTCGCCACTCCCCGGCGATGTCCAGTCGTCGCTGTTCGAGCGCGAGGCGAACGGTCGCGTGCGCCTCGCCGTGTTCTGGGTCGTGATCCCCGGCCTCGGCAGGCCCGCCGTCGGCATGAGCGGCAGAGACCCCCGCCGGTAAGCCGTAGTCGCTGCGCAGTTCGCTGACCGAGAGTGCGAGGGCGAAGCGGTCGCCGGTCCAACCGAGGCCCGCGCTTGCACCGCGGGCGTTACCCGAGGAATTTTGCAGCTTGCCCTGCGGCGTATTCAAATCAGCGGCACGCGAGTGATGCATGTCGCCATTGAATTGCAGGTGCTCGCCCCCCTGCCCATTGAGACTGACGACCACGCTGCGCTCGTTCGCTGCGGTATCGGCACGTGCCTGAACCTCGCCCATCAGCGCACGGGCGGGGCGCGACAGCGAGAGGCGAGGCGTGATCACGTTGATGGCGCCAGCGGCTGCTGCGGAGCCGAACAGCAACGCGGCGGGACCGCGGATGATTTCGATACGCTCGGCCAGCAGCGGTTCGATGCCGACTGCGTGATCATCGGAGAGCGCAGCCGCATCGAAGGTGTCGGCACCGTCCACGAACGTTTGTACGCGCAGCCCGCCTTGACCGCGAATGATGGGACGGCTCGCAATGGGTCCGAAAGACGATGCGGAAACGCCCGGCTGCTCGGCGAGCGTCTCGCCGAGGCTGCCCTTGAGCACGGCGACGAGGTCGTCGCCACCAACCACGGAGACCGACTGCGCCGTCGAGAAAGGCTCGCGGCGCAGCGGGGTGGCGGTGATCACGACTTCGTCCAAGTCGTCGATCTGGGATGTCGACTGGGCTGCCGCATGGCCGCCGAATGCATTCGACAGGCAGAGCAACAACACGGGCGCGGGGCTACCCACGCCGGAGAATCGGGATTTGGGCACGGCGAGGGCCTTCACTAGCAGCGAATATCACAAATGATACTATATAACATAATGAGATATAAGGGGGCGGCAAAGTCGGCGCGTCGGAGTACCGCGCAGACCCGGCGGCTCGCGGATAATCCTTAGCCCACCGCATGAAACTCGCCCTCGACAATTTTGGCGCGCACCTGAAGCAGGCCGTGCAACGCCGTCAGCTCGCCGCCACCTATTTGGTGTCGGGCGATGAAGATTTACTCGTCTCCGAGGCCTGCGATGCCATTCGTGCTGCGGCGCGGCAGACGGGCTATACCGATCGCGAGGTGCATTTTCCGGAACGTAATGCCGATTGGTCAGACATCCTCGCCTCAGCGGGCTCGCTGTCGCTGTTCGGCGATCGGCGCGTGATCGAGCTCCGTTTCTCGGGGAAAGCCGGCAAGGAAGGCGGCGCTGCACTGCAGTCGCTGATCGCTCGCGAGGGCGACGACATCCTGCTGCTTTTGATCACGCCGCGTCTCGACGTCGCCGCGCAGAACACGGCCTGGGTCAAGGCCGTGGAGGCAAAGGCTGCCTGGCTGCCGATTTGGGAAGTCGGTCCGCGACAGCTCGAGGGTTGGTTGTCGCAGCGTCTGCGTGCTGCCGGACTCGAGCCCACCGCCGACGCGGTCACGCTGCTTGCGGCGCGCGTCGAGGGCAACCTGCTCGCCGCGCAGCAGGAGATCGAAAAGCTCAAATTATTGGTACCGGCGGGTCGACTCGATGCGGCCGCAGTTCTGACTGCAGTCGCTTCGAGCGCACGCTACGACGTCTTTGCGCTCGGCGAGGCGGTGGTCACGGGCGATGCGGCGCGTGCACTGCGTATTCTCGCGGGTTTGCGCGGTGAGGGTACGGAGCCCACGCTCGTGTTGTGGGCAATCACCCGTGAGTTGCGAAATCTTTGGTCGATGAAGCAGGGCGATGATCCCGCACGACGACCGGGGCCGCGTCTGACTTCGGCACAGCTTGCCGCACTCGAACGAGCCCGGCCGCGCGCGGCGCGTTTGCCGTTCGCCAGGCTGTCATCGAGGGCGCTGCGTGCCGATCGCATGATCAAGGGTCGACTGGCCGGCGACCCCTGGGACGAATTGACCTTGCTCTGTGCCGAATTTTGCGGGTTGCGTCCGGTTCGATGAGCGCAGTGCCCGCAGACAAAGACGCGCCGATCGGAATCTTTGGTGGCACCTTCGATCCAGTGCATGTCGGACATCTGCGCACCGGCTACGAATTGATGCGTGCACTGCGGCTTGCCGAACTGCATTGGATTCCGGTGGGTAACCCCGGTCATCGCGACCCGCCACTCGCCTCAGCCGAACTGCGTCTCGAGATGTTGCGGGTGGCGATTGCCGGCCAGCCGGGGTTCGTGCTCGATGACCGCGAGATCAGACGCGGTGGCGTGAGCTACACGATCGATACTTTGAGCGAGTTGCGTGAGGCGTATCCGCAGCGTCCACTATGTCTGTTGCTCGGCATGGATGCCTTTGCGGGTTTTACCTCGTGGCATCGATGGCAGGAGATTTTTGCCGTGGCGCACGTCGTCGTCGCGCATCGACCGGGTTGGCAAGCGCCGATCAGCGGGCCGCTCGCGGCGTTACTCGCCGAGCGCGGGGTCGCCGACGTGGCCACGCTGCACGAGCGCCGAGCGGGCTGCGTTCACGTGCGCAAGGTCACGCCGCTCGAGATTTCTTCGACCGACCTGCGCGAACTTCTGGTGAGCGGCGGCGACCCGCGGTTTCTCGTGCCGGAGCCCGTCCGCAGCATCATCGTCGAGTCGGAATGTTATGCTCTCGCTCATGAACGAACGCAAACCCGGCGCTAAGCCCGTCCGCAAGACTGCAGCAAAATCCGCGCGCAAAACCGCCTCTCGCGCGCCGGCCCCGGGCAAGCCACGCAAGCCGCCCACCGCCAAGCCAACACAAGCCAAGCATCGACGTCCCGCGGCCGTGCCGCCCGCGCTGCCCGTCGTGCAAGCGGCGCTCGCCGACATGAAGGCGGTCGACGTGCGGGTGCTCGACGTGCGGGGCGTGAGTGACGTTGCCGATTTCATGGTGATCGCGAGCGGCACGTCGGACCGGCACCTGCGATCGATTGCCGATCGCGTGGTGCAGATGGTCAAGGCGGCCGGTCAGCGACCGCTAGGCGTCGAGGGCGAGCAGCAGGGTGAGTGGGTGCTGGTCGATTTGCCGGACGTCATGGTGCACGTGATGCTGCCCCGAACGCGCGAGTTCTATCAGCTCGAAAATCTTTGGGACGTACCACGTCCGGCCGCGCGCGGCCGCGCCTGAGGGCGCGTCGTCCGCCAGCGAGTTGTCGATGCGGCTGCGCATCATCACGGTCGGCGCGAGACAGCCGGGCTGGGTCGACGAAGCCGTTGCCGACTACCTGCGTCGCTTCAAATCACCTTGGCGAGTGGAGCTGCTCGAGATCGAAGCGGCATCACGCAGTGCTGCGCGCAGTGCCGAGACCGCGGTGCAGCGCGAGGGTGAGCGCGTGCTTGCCGCCTTGCGTGATCGCGAGCGGGTCATCCTGCTCGATGAGACCGGAAAATCTTTGAGTACGCGTGAGCTTGCCGGCAAGTTAGAGGACTTGGCGCGCGAGACGCCCGATCTGGCCTTGCTCATCGGTGGCCCCGATGGCCATGCGGCCGCAGTACGCGCGCGCGCGGCGGCGAGTTGGTCGCTGTCGCGGCTCACGCTGCCGCATGGACTCGCGCGAGTGCTGCTCGTCGAGCAGCTCTACCGTGCGCATACTTTGGCGAGTGGCCATCCCTACCACCGTGACTGAGGCGAACCGAGCCGTGATTTGTCTGGCCTCGGCGTCACCGCGTCGACGCGAGTTGTTGCAGCAAATCGGCGTGCCGCACATCGTGCAGCCAGCCGATCTCGACGAGCGCGCGCTGCCCGGCGAAGCGCCTGCGAGCTACGTCGAAAGATTGGCGCGTGCGAAGGCGGAGTGGGTCTACGCCGATCGACAGCGGCGCGGCGCGATGAATTTGCCGGTGCTGGGTGCCGACACCACCGTGACCCTCGAGGGCCTGCTGCTCGGCAAACCTGCTGACGAGCCAGCGCTGATTGCAACGCTCGCGCGACTCTCGGCCCGTACTCACGAGGTGCTCTCGGCGGTGGCGCTGGTAATGAGCTCGGGCACGCGCTCGGTCGTGTCGCGAACTCGCGTGACGTTCCGCAAGATCAGCGAGGCCGAGGCGAGGCGTTACTGGGCGAGTGGCGAGCCGCGCGACAAGGCGGGTGGCTATGCCATTCAGGGGCGGGGTGCCGTGTTCGTCGAGCACATCGAGGGCAGTTATTCCGGCGTCATGGGTTTGCCGCTGGCCGAGACTGCCGTCTTGCTGGTCGCAGCCGGCGTGGGCGTATGGCACTCTGGGGCATGAGCGCGGAAATCCTCATCAACATCGCACCCCGCGAGACGCGCGCCGCGCTGCTCGAGGGCGGGGTGCTGCAAGAGGTGTTCGTCGAGCGCGCGAGTCGCCGCGGCCTCGTGGGCAACGTCTACAAGGGGCGGATCACGCGCGTGTTGCCCGGCATGCAGGCGGCATTCGTCGAGCTCGGTCTCGCGCGGACGGCTTTTTTGCACGTCAACGACATCGTCAGCGAGGGTGCGCAGTTCGATGCGCAGCACGTGGCCGCGGCGGGCACCTCGGGTGGACCCTCAGGGCTACCCTCGGCGGTCCGTGACGAAGTCGTCGACATCCGGCGTCTCGTCAATCAGGGTGACGACATCGTCGTTCAGGTCGTCAAGGATCCGATGGGCGCCAAGGGAGCGAGGCTCACGACCTTCATTTCTTTGCCGTCACGCTATCTGGTCTTCATGCCGCGTGGTCGCGGTATCGGCATCTCGGCAAAAATCGAAGACGAGGCCGAGCGACAGCGCCTGCGCGACACCATGCAGCAGATCGTCGGCGACACGCATCCCGGCGGTTACATCGTGCGTACCGCAGCCGAGGGCATAGACGAAAAACTGCTCGCCAATGATCTTGAGTACCTCGAGCGCTTGTGGCGGCACGTGCGCGAGCGCTCGTTGCGTGCTGCGGTCGGCGAGCTCGTGCACGAGGACCTGCCGCTCGCGCTGCGCGTACTGCGCGATGAGCTCGGCCGTGGCGTCGAGCGCGTACTCGTCGACGACGAGCCCGAACTCGCGCGCCTGCAGCAGTTCGTTCGCGACTTCACGCCGGCCCACGCGCCCCGTCTCGAATGGCACGCTGGGCCTCGCCCCATCTTCGATCTGCATGGTGTCGAGGAGGAGATCAATCGCGCTCTCGAGCGCAAGGTTTCTTTGAAGTCGGGCGGCTACCTGGTCATCGACCAGACCGAGTCGATGACGACCATCGACGTCAACACTGGCGGCTTCGTCGGTCACCGCAATCTCGAGGACACCATCTTTCGCACCAATCTCGAGGCGGCGGTGGCGATCGCGCGACAACTGCGGCTGCGTAATCTCGGCGGCATCATCATCATCGACTTCATCGACATGGTCGACGAGGCCCATCGCGAGCAGGTTCTCGCCGCGCTGCGGCAGTCGCTCGCGGGTGATCATGCACAGACCCAGGTGGCGCCGATCTCGCCGCTGGGACTCGTCGAAATGACGCGCAAGCGCACCCGCGAGAGTCTCGAGCATCTGCTTTGCGAGAACTGCCCGACCTGCGAGGGTCGCGGCTCGATCCGCTCCGTCGAGACGGTTTGCCAGGATATCTTCAGAGAAATCCTCCGTCAGGCGCGCCAGTTCGACAGCCGCGAATTGTTGGTACTCGCCCATCAGGACGTGGTCGAGTGTCTGCTCGGCGACGAGTCACCGGTACTCGCGGAACTCGAAAGCGACATCGGTCGACCCATTCGGCTGCAGGCCGAAGCACTGTACGAAGTGGATCGTTACGATGTCGTCCTCGCCTGACATGACCTCGTCTGACATGACCTCGCCTTCAAAGCCCTTGCCGACGATGCGGGACACACCCACGGTTGCTGCCTTGCAGATGACGAGCGGCCCCGACGTTGCGAGCAATCTCGCCACTGCCGACCGTTTGCTGCGCGTGGCCGCCGATGCCGGTGCCTGCGTCGCCGTGTTGCCCGAGAACTTTTCCTGCATGGCAATGCGGGACACCGATCGGCTCGCCATCGCCGAGGATGACGGTCGAGGTCTCGCGCAAGATGCCATCGCAGCACTCGCGGCCCGTCTCAAGATTTGGGTGATCGCCGGGACGATCCCGCTGCGGGTTCCGGGTGAGCGTCGCGTCGGTGCGGCCTGTTTGGTGTTCGACGCGGCGGGTGAGCGTCGCGCGCGCTACGACAAAATTCATCTGTTCGATGTCGACGTTCCGGGTCGCGGCGAGGCGCATCGCGAATCGGCCAATTTTCGGCCGGGTAGCGAAGTGGTAGCCGTGGACACGCCCGCGGGGCGGGTTGGACTCTCGGTGTGTTACGACCTGCGTTTCCCCGAACTTTATCGGCGCCTGAGCGCCGACGGTGCCGACTGGTTCGTGGTGCCCGCAGCGTTCACCGTGCCGACCGGACGTGCGCATTGGGAGGTGCTGTTGCGCGCCCGTGCTACGGAAAATCTGGCTGGCGTGGTCGCGCCGGGGCAAAGTGGCTTTCATGCGAGTGGACGCGAGACCTACGGCGACTCGATGATCGTCAACCATTGGGGTGAGATACTCGCTCGCCTGCCGCGTGGCGAGGGTGTCGTGACCGCTATCTTTGATCGCACCGCCCAGAAGAATGCGCGCGGCAGTTTTCCAGCGCTCGCACATCGCACCTTGTTTTGACACACGGTTTTTTACATCCTCTTTTTTGACATACCGCAGAAGCCATGACCGACACCCAACTTGCACATGACGCCTTCGGACTTGCCCGTAGGCTGATCCTCGAGCCCGCAGGGCTCGACGAGGGACACATCGAAAGGGCGCTCGGCCTCGTCCGTGCCTCCGCCATCGATGCCGCAGACGTTTATTTCCAATTTGCCCGCGACGAGTCCTGGTCGCTCGAAGATGGCATCGTCAAAGAAGGTAGCGCGAGCATCGAGCAAGGTGTCGGCGTCAGGGCGCTGGCCGGCGAGAAAACCGGCTTCGCTTACTCCGACGAGATTCTGCCGACCGCACTCGAGGAGGCTGCGCTCGCCGCCCGTGCGATTGCCGCGGCGGGCCATGCAGGTCGACAGCCCGTGCTGCGGCGCCGCAGCGGGCACGCTCTCTATTCGGCGCTCGATCCCGTGGGTTCGCTCTCCGACGACGACAAGGTACGTTGGCTGGAGCGCGTCGATCGCGAAACCCGACGCATCGATCCGCGCATCGTGCAAGTGATGGCCTCGGTGTCTTCGTCGTACGAGGTCATTTTATTGGCCGATGCCGACGGTACGCTCGCCGCCGACGTGCGGCCGCTGGTGCGTTTCAACGTCTCGGTGATCGCCGAGCGCGAAGGTCGTCGCGAAGTCGGTTTCTCCGGTATGGGCGGTCGTCACTCGCTCGCCGAGCTCGTGGCCGGTGATCGGCCGCTGGCACTCGGACGCGAGGCGGCTCGACAGGCACTCGTCAATCTCGATGCGATACCGGCGCCCGCGGGCGCGATGACCGTGGTGCTCGGTGCAGGCTGGCCCGGCATTTTGCTGCACGAGGCCATCGGCCACGGGCTCGAGGGCGACTTCAATCGCAAGGGCACCTCGGCGTTCAGCAATCGCGTCGGCGAAAAAGTGGCCTCGGAGCATTGCACCGTGGTGGATGACGGCACGCTATCGGCGCGGCGCGGCTCGCTCAACATCGACGACGAAGGCACGCCCACGCGTTGCACCACGCTGATCGAGAACGGCGTGCTCAAAGGTTATCTGCAGGACAAGATGAACGCGCGGCTGATGGGTACGCAGTCGACCGGCAACGGACGTCGCGAGTCCTTCGCCCACATGACACTGCCACGCATGACCAACACCTACATGCGACCGGGGCCACACGATCCCGCCGAAATCATCGCCTCGGTCGATCGCGGCATCTACGCGGTCAACTTCGGCGGCGGCCAGGTGGACATCACCTCGGGCAAGTTCGTGTTTTCGGCGAGCGAGGCCTATCTCATCGAAAATGGTCGGATCGGCGCGCCGATCAAGGGCGCGACGCTGATCGGCAATGGCCCCGACGTGCTGACGCGCGTCGCGATGGTCGGCAACGATCTGAAGCTCGACGATGGCATCGGCACTTGCGGCAAGGAAGGGCAAAGCGTGCCGGTCGGCGTGGGTCAGCCGACCTTGCGCGTCGATGGTCTGACGGTGGGTGGAACCGGCTGATCGCCGCGCGCAGCGCCAGCGCTCTCAGCCTGGCTCGCCGATTTGCCGCAGAATTCTTCGTGCGCGGGTATCGCGCGCTGCGGCGCTGGCGTCGATCAGCGTGACGTGGCCGACTTTGCGTCCCGCCCGGGGCGATTTGCCGTAATCGTGCCAATGCAGTTCGTTTTCGCCCAGAAAGCGATCACGAATCGGCAGTTCACCGATGAGGTTGATCATCGCGGCATGGCCGCGGGCATGGGTCGCACCCAGCGGCAGGCCGAGTATGGCGCGTAGATGATTTTCGAACTGACTGGTCGCGGCGCCCTCGATGGTCCAGTGTCCCGAGTTGTGCACGCGCGGTGCGGTTTCGTTGGCGACCAGCCGACCCTTGCGTACGAAGAATTCGATGTTGAGCACGCCTTCGTAACGATAGTGGGCGAGCACGCGACGCAGATAACTCGCCGCACGCCGCTGCAACGAGGTATCGCCCCAGGGTGCACGGGTGAGGCGCAGAATCCCTTCGCGATGCAGGTTGCGATTGAGCGGATAGATCACCACTTCGCCCTGACGATTACGCGCGCCGATGATCGAAACCTCGTAATCGAAGGGGACGAATTCTTCGTAGATGAGCGGCGCGCCTTGCAGGGTGTCGAGTGCCCGATGCGCCTCCTCGCGAGTGCGTACCACCGCCTGCCCCTTGCCGTCGTAGCCGAGGCGACGCGTCTTGATGACACCGGGCAGACCGACCTCGCGCAACGCGCGCTCGAGACTCGCCGAGGAATCAACCGCGGCGTGACGCGTGGTCGGAATACCGAGTTTGGCGAACAGTTTTTTCTCGGTGATGCGGTCTTGCGACATCGCGAGCGCTGCGAGCGGGGGCGCGATACGCGCCGAGCGCCCGAGTGCACGCAGACTTTCGATCGACACGTTTTCCCAGTCGAACGTCAGCACTTCGCTACGGTGCGCGAGTTCGCGGAGTAATTTTTGATCGGTGAATTCGCCGACCAGACTCGAGGCCACCTGGGCAGCGGGGGTGTCGCCGGAGCGATCGAGAAAGAGAAAGTCGAGGCCGAGCGGATAGCCGGCGAGCGCCATCATGCGCCCGAGTTGGCCGCCGCCCACGATGCCGACGGTCGTCCGACGGGTCACGGCAGACGCGGGTCGGGATGCTCGAGCACGGTCGCTGTCTGAGCGGCGCGCTGCGCCTTGAGCGCGCGATCGAGCGCCGGGTCGGCGAGCGCCAAAATGGCAGCGGCGCTGAGTGCCGCGTTGGTCGCGCCCGCGACACCGATGGCGAAGGTCGGCACCGGTACGCCTGCCGGCATTTGCACGATCGACAGCAGTGAGTCGAGGCCGTTCAGGGCCTTCGATTGCACGGGCACACCGAGGACGGGCAGCGTGGTTTTGGCTGCGAGCATTCCGGGCAGATGGGCGGCACCGCCCGCACCGGCGATGATGACCTTGATGCCACGCGCCTCGGCCGTGTTCGCGTAGTCGAAGAGCAGATCGGGTGTGCGATGCGCAGAGACCACGCGCACCTCGTGAGCGACGCCGAGTTTCTCGAGCGTCTCGGCGGCCGGGCGCAGCGTCTCCCAGTCGGAGCGCGACCCCATGACGATGCCGACCACAGGTTTCATCGGCTAAGGATAGCGAAAAACCCCGGGGAAATCAGCGCAAGTTCGCCAGCGCTTCTTCGATCTGGGCGGTGTCGAGATCGCGCATGAGTTTGCCGATATATTGCTTCTGGCGTGCGAGTCCGCCGCGGGCCTTGATGCGCCGCGCCGCGCGCACGGCCTCGAGCAGCGTCTCGGGCAGGGGCAGGCGCGACAGATCGCTTTCCTTGAGACTGATCAGTTGCTCGCCCAAGGCTTGCGCCGCATGCGCTGCGCGCTTGCGCGCACTTTTGCTCGGGCGTTCTTCCTCAGCGGGTTCGAGCTCGTGTTCCGGTAGGTATCTGCCATGTCGCGACATGGCTACAATTCTGCCTCATGTCGCAGCAAGTTGATCCCTCGCGTATCCCCGAACTCGAAAGAGTGGTGATGCAGGCCCTCGATACGGCCAAAAAATCCGGCGCCTCGCAGGCCGAGGTCGATGCCAGCCTGTCGAAGGGACTGAGCGTCACAGTTCGCCTCGGCGAGGTCGAGACCGTCGAATACCAACGTGATCGCGGACTCGGCATCACGGTCTACTTCGGCACCCGCAAGGGTTCGGCGAGCACCGCCGATCTCGGCGACGAGTCGGTCCGTGAAACGGTGGCGAAGGCCTGTGCCATCGCACGCCACACCGCGCTCGATGACTGCGCGGGGCTCGCTGATCCCGATCTTCTGGCGCGAGATTTCCCCGATCTGCAACTCGATTTTCCTTGGGAAATCACGCCCGATGAGGCAGTGGTTCTGGCGCGCGAATGCGAGTCGGCGGGCCTCGCCGTCGACACGCGACTCGGCAACTCCGAGGGCGCGAGCGTCGGCAGTCAGCGCGGGGTGCGCGTCTACGGCAACAGTCACGGCTTTCTGGCGGGCGATTGCGCGTCGAGTCATTCCCTGAGCTGCGTACTGCTCGCGCAGACGGGCGAGGACATGCAGCGCGACTACTGGTACTCCTCGGCGCGCGACCCCAAAGATCTCGAAGATGCGGCGAGTATCGGCCGGCATGCCGCTGCGCGCGCGATCGCGCGCCTCGGCGCGCGTCGACTGCCGACCGGCAAGGCGCCGGTCCTGTTCGCCCCCGAAGTGGCGCGCGGTTTCATTGGCCATTTCATTGGTGCAATTCGCGGCGGTGCGCAGTATCGCAAGGCGAGTTTCCTGCTCGGCGCGGCGGGCCAGCAGGTGTTCCCGAGTTGGGTGCAGATGCACGAACGGCCGCGGCTACCCAAAGCCTTTGCCAGCGCCAATTGGGATGGTGAGGGCGTGCGTACCCAGGATCGCGAGCTGGTGCGCGACGGCGTGGTCGACGGCTATCTGCTCGGCAGCTATAGCGCCCGCAAACTCGGTTTGCGCAGCACCGGCAATGCCGGCGGCCTGCATAATCTTTTGGTCGATTCTTC
>Ga0129336_10001953_pt1 | contig 12675 bp, 10 predicted proteins | sample CPB6_02_DNA_FD_96878 | JGI IMG/M metagenome (GOLD analysis project Ga0129336, IMG submission 96878) | Freshwater to marine salinity gradient microbial communities from Chesapeake Bay, USA - CPBay_Sum_0.6_0.2_DNA | ecosystem: Environmental > Aquatic > Marine > Coastal | place: USA: Chesapeake...
CGCGAGGCGGAGCGCGCCAGAATCCGCGCGATTCGCGAAGAAGACGAGCGCCGCATCCGCGAGCAGCAAGAAAAGGCGATGGCCAAGCCGGTCAAGCCGCCGATCATCAAGTTCGAGCCGGTCGACGGCATCACCCCGACCAAGGATTTCGACATCGCCTTCTTGAGGTCGCAGCGCGAATTGCTCGTGGAAAAGCGCGCCGAACTGCTCGGACAAGCCAAGCGCCTCGAACAAGACGCAATGGAAATCGTGAACAACCAGGAGATGGGTGACGTCGATTTCGGCGAAGAAGGCGGCGAGGGCGACACCATGGTGGTGGAGCGCGAGCGCGACCTGATTCTCTCCGAGCAAGCCCGGTCGGAAGTCGAGGCAATCGACGCCGCCCTGAAGCGCATGGAAATCGGCGAGTACGGCTACTCGTCGTACTCGGGCTTGCCGATTCCGCGCGAGCGTCTCGAAGTGCTGCCGTGGACCACCGAGCTCGTCACCGAGCGCGCCGGCGGTCTGGGCAGTCGATGAGCCAAGCCGCCACGCGCAGACTCTGGCTGCTCATCGCGGCGATCGTCGTCGTCGACCAGCTCACGAAGCACTGGGCGCTGAACCGGCTGTCGGGCGGGCGCACCATCGACATCGTCGGTTCGCTGCGGTTCAACCTCGCGTTCAACAAGGGAATGGCGTTCTCGCAGGCGACCGGTGCGGGGCCGGTGATCGGTGCGCTCGCGTTCGTCATCATCATCGTGATCGTGTTGTGGATGCGTCGTTCGGCGACGGGGGTCGCCGCAGTCGCCGCCGGGCTCATCGTCGGTGGAGCGCTCGGCAACTTGATCGACCGTATTTTTCGCAACGACGCGTGGTTGCGTGGCGCCGTCGTCGACTTCATCGACTTGCAGTGGTTCCCGGTGTTCAACGTGGCCGACTCGTGCATCACGGTCGGGGCGGTGTTGATGGTGCTGGCGTCGCTGCGCAGCAAGCCGGTGGCACCGCCGGCGGGACAGTGAGCCGCCGATGACCGACGACATCGTGGACGACACCTCCGGCATCGAGCGACGAGTGACCGAGACGATCCCGGCGTCGCTCGCCGAGGTGCGCATCGACCGCGTGGTGTCGCTGATCGCCGACGTCAGTCGCAACGCCGCGGCAACGCTCATCGATACCGGTGCCGTCACGCTCGACGGCGAGGTGGTGGCGGCTGGCAAAGAAAAGGTGCGAGAAGGCCAGACGATCACCGTCGACATCTCCAAGGCGGTCGGCCCCGAACTTCCGACCGGTGATCCGAGCGTCGTGCTCGACGTGGTGTACCGCGACGACGACGTCATCGTGGTGAACAAACCGGCCGGGCTCGTGGTGCATCCGGGTGCCGGCAACAAGTCGGGCACGATGGTGAACCATCTGCTGGCAGCGTTTCCCGAAATCGCCGCGGTCGGCGACCCGATGCGCCCGGGCATCGTGCACCGTCTTGACGCCGGCACGACGGGACTCATCGCCGTCGCACGCACGCAACAGGCCTATGAGTCGCTCGTCGAGCAACTCACGCTGCGCAGCGTCACCCGTGTGTATTCAGTGGTGGTGTGGGGGATTCCGACCTCGCTCAACGGTGTGATTGATGCGCCGATCGGGCGCGATCAGCGCGACCCCACGCGCATGGCCGTGGTAGTCGACGGTCGACCCTCGCGCACGCACTACGCCGTCGAGCGTTCGTTCCACGTGCCCAAGGACGCTTCGCTCGTCGAATGCCGGCTCGAGACGGGGCGCACGCACCAGATTCGCGTGCATCTCGCGTCGATCGGTCACCCGGTCGTGGGCGACGCGCAATACGGCGGGGTGCGCGCAGGTCTGCGCGCCGGGCGCCCGATGTTGCACGCTCGGCAACTCGGCTTCGATCATCCGCGCACCGGTGAGCGGTGCGAATTCACGAGCGACTTGCCGGCCGACTTCGCCGCGCTTGTCGCGTCGCTGTCGTAGCGGTCAGCGTCGCGCGCGCCTTTTTTTGGCGCCGTCCTGGTCAGGCCAAGGCGACTCACCGCGGGCGGCCGCGAGCACCGACCCGAGCGTGAACTTCGCCAGATGGTCGCGCATGTGGTCGCCGACCGAGTGCCAGATGGCGAGCAGCACGCACTGACCTTCGTGGTCGCAGGCGCCGTCGCGATGCGGCTCGCCGAAGTCGCCGAGCGAGATCGGGCCGTCGACGGCCGAGAGGATCTCCGACAACAAGATCTTGTCGGGGTGCCGGGCCAGCGTGTAGCCACCGCCGACGCCCCGCTTGGAGAGCACGAGCCCCGCGCCCTTCAAGGCGAGGAGAATCTGCTCGAGGTACGGCTGGGGCAAGGCGGTGCGGGTGGCGATGTCGCGCACCGAGATGGGACCGGGTTCGTCGCTGTGCAGGGCCAACGACAACATCGCGCGACACGCATAGTCGCCGCGTGTCGATACTCGCACGAGTCCATAGTAAGCGCAGGGGTGCCGCCGACCGCTAGACACAAGGTGACATGTCGAGCGCCGTGAACCGTGTCGTCGACGCCGAGCCACGCATGCCGCAGTACGGCGCGGGGTGCGTGACGGGCATCATTCCGTCGTTGCTCGGGCCGCGCGGCACGAGCGACCTGCCGAGTTTCTTCCCCGATGCCGTGCGCGGCGCAGACCAAGTGGTGTTGCTCGTCGTCGACGGTCTCGGATGGCACCAACTGCAGGCACGAGTCGCCGCGGACCGCATGATCGCACCGACGTTGGCGTCGATGCAAGGCGGGGCGATCACGACGATCGCGCCGACCACCACCGTGACCGCGCTGACCTCGATCAGCACCGGTGCCACGCCCGGGGAGCACGGACTGGTCGGCTATCGAATTGATTTCGCCGGCAATGTCGTGCAGATGTTGCGATGGGCCGACTCGCGCGGTGACGCACGTCGACGGCTCGAGCCGCGCGACGTGCAACCGTGCCCGCCGTTTCTGGGCAGCAGCGTGCCGGTGTTGTCAAAAGCGGAGTTCGACGGCACGGCCTTCACCGAGTCGCACCTGCGCGACCAACGCGCGCACAGTTGGCGTGCGGTCTCCAGCATGGTGGTCGACGTGCGGAGGTTGCTGGCCGCGGGGGAGAAGTTCGTCTACTGCTATTACGACTGCGTCGACAAGATCGCGCACGAGCGAGGTTTCGGCGAGTACTACGACTCCGAGTTGCGCACCGCCGACCGCCTCGTCGCCGACATCGCGTCGGTGTTGCCGCGCGGCGCGGCATTGTTGGTGACTGCCGACCACGGCCAAGTGATGGTGGGCGACAACACCACGCTGTTGCACCCGGACGTGACGCAGCTGGTGACGCACCAGTCTGGAGAGGGGCGGTTCCGTTGGTTGCACACCAAAACCGAACGTATCGACGAAGTCGTCGCTGCTGCGCGCAGCCACCACGGTCATCACGCCTGGGTGATGACGCGCGACGAGATGATCGACGGCGGATTCTTCGGACCGCGTGTCACCGACGTGGTGCGCCGCCGCCTCGGCGAAGTGGCGGTGATGGCCAAGACCGACATCAGTTTCGACGACCCCGCCGACAAGACGTACTTCGAGCTGCAGTGTCGTCACGGGTCGCTCACGTCGGAAGAAATCGACGTGCCGCTGATCGCGCTCGCGGCCGGCTGAGCCGTCGACGCCTGAGTCGCCGCCGGCTGAGTCGTCGACGGCAAACGTCACGCCGTACGTCCGTCCGTCGACGCGACGTGCGCTGGTAGAACTAGGGAGCGATGTCCGACAACACCCCTGAGCGCGGCGAGTTATTGAACGGCCTACAGCCCGGCAGCGTTACGGGCAACGGCGACCAGACCAACGGTGACGAGGCCGACGACGACACCGAAAGCGTGCAAGAACCTGCCAAGGTGATGCGCATCGGCTCGATGATCAAGGGCCTGCTCGACGAAGTTCGCCAGATGCAGCTTGATTTGCCGAGCCGCGAGCGCCTCGCTGAGATCTACGAGCGGTCGATCGTGGAGCTCGCCGACGCGATCTCGCCCGACTTGCGCGAAGAACTGCAGACCCTCGCGTTGCCGTTCAAAGAAGGCGAAGTGCCGAGCGACGCAGAGCTGCGCGTGGCGAAGGCCCAACTCGTCGGATGGCTCGAGGGACTGTTCCACGGCATCCAAGCCACTCTCTTTGCGCAACAGCTCGCGGCTCGCCAGCAGTTGGAGCAGATGCGTCAGCTGCCACCGTCAGGTAACTCGCAACCGGAGCGTCCCGGCACGTACATCTGACGCACGGTCGTAGCTCGCGGCCGGTTGACGACGCGTCAAGCATCCGTTTTGCGGTGCAGCGGCGCGACGTCATCGCCGCGACTGAGCGCGAGGTACGACCAGGCGGAACAGCCCGCTGGTACTCTCGGCAGTCCTGCCGATGAGTTCGTCGTTCACCCACCTCCACGTGCACACCGAGTTCTCGATGCTCGACGGCGCGGCGCGAATCGACGAGCTCGTCGAGCGAGCGGTCAGCGACGGTCAGCCGGCAATCGGCATCACCGACCACGGCAACATGTACGGCGTCCTCGATTTCTACGAGGCGTGCCGTCGCGGCGGCATCAACCCGATCATCGGCACCGAGGCGTACATGGCGTACGAGTCGCGGTTCGAGCGTCCGCAACGTCGAGGCAAGCTCGACGACTCAGGCGGCGACACGGAAGCCGGCCGCAAGCTCTACTACCACCTCACCCTGTTGTGCGAGAACAACACCGGGTACCGCAACCTCATCAAGTTGTCGAGCTTGGCGTTCCTGGAGGGCTACTACTACCAGCCGCGCATGGACTGGGAGATTCTCGAGCGCCACCACGAGGGGTTGATCGCCACCACGGGATGTCTCGGCGGCCACGTGTTGCAGGCGCTGATGCGCGACAACTACGCGGAAGCCAAGCAAACGGCGGCGCGACTGCAAGAGATCTTCGGGCGCGACAACTTGTTCATCGAGCTGCAAGACCACGGACTCACGGAGCAGCGTCGCACCATGGCCGACCTCATCAAGATCGCCCGCGAGATCGACGCACCGTTGCTGGCCACCAACGACTCGCACTACGTGCACCGCCATGACGCCGAAGCCCACGACGCGTTGCTGTGCGTGCAGACCGGTTGCACGATCAACGACCCCAACCGCTTCCGCTTCGAGGGCGAGGAGCACTACCTGAAGACGGCAGCGGAGATGCGTCAACTGTTCGCCGAGACGCCCGATGCCTGCGACAACACGCTGTGGATCGCCGAACGCGCGAGCACGAAGATCGAGTTCGGCAAGTACGTCCTGCCTGACTTCCCGATTCCGAAGGGCTTCAAAGACGACCGCGCGTATCTTGAGCACCTGGCGCGCGAGGGAGCCAAAGAACGCTGGGGCGAGAAGGTGCCCAAAGACGTGGTCGAGCGAATCGCCTACGAGTTGAAGATCATCTGCGACATGGGGTTTGCGTCGTACTTCCTCATCGTGTGGGATCTCATCCGCCACGCCCGCGAGAACGGCATCCGCGTCGGGCCGGGTCGTGGCTCTGCCGCAGGTTGTGCCGTGGCGTACGCGTTGCGCATCACCGACCTCGACCCCGTGAAGTACGACTTGTTGTTCGAGCGCTTCCTCAACCCCGACCGCGTGTCGATGCCCGACATCGACATGGACTTCGACTCCCGGTACCGCGACGAGATGATCCGGTACGCGGCAGAGAAATACGGGCGCGACCGCGTGGCGCAGATCATCACGTTCGGCACCATCAAGGCGCGCAACGCCGTGCGCGACGCCGCCCGCGTGCTCGGCCAGCCGTACGCGCTCGGTGACCGTGTCGCCAAGTTGATGCCGCCAGTGGTGATGGGTCGCGACACGCCGCTTCGTTATTGCTTCGAGCAGAACGACAAGCACGCCGACGGCTTCCGCGCCGCGGCCGAGTTGCGCGCCGAGTACGAGCGCGACGCCGACGTGAAGCGCGTGGTCGACGTCGCGCGCGGGCTGGAGGGGCTCAAGCGCTCGGTCGGCATCCACGCGGCGGCAGTGGTGATCACCAAAGACCCGCTCACCGAGTACCTGCCCATCCAACGCAAGGTGGAGTCAGGCCAGAAACCCGAGGAAGCGCCCACGGTCACCCAGTACGAAATGCACGGCGTCGAGTCGTTGGGCCTGCTCAAGATGGACATCCTCGGTCTGCGCAACTTGGACGTCATCACCGACGCCGAAAAACTGCTGCGCCGCCAGCAACCCGATTTCGACATCTCTGCGATTCCGCTCGACGACCCGAAGACGTACCAATTGCTGGCCAACGCCAACACCATCGGCGTGTTCCAGCTCGAGTCGTCGCCGATGCGGGCGCTGCTGCGATCGCTCGTGCCGAAGCGGTTCGACGACGTCGCCGCCGTCATCGCGCTGTACCGACCGGGCCCGATGGCCGAGAACATGCACAACGATTACGCCGACTTCAAGAACTCTCGCAAGCCGGTGCGCTTCTTCCACGCCGACGCGAACGAGGTGCTCGGCGACACCTACGGGCTCATGATCTACCAAGAAAGCATCATGCGCGTGGCGCAGAAGTTCGCCGGGTACACGCTCGCCGAGGCCGATTCGCTGCGCAAAGCGTGTGCGAAAAAAGACCCGAAGGCGATGGCCGAGCAGCGTCCGAAGTTCGTCGGCGGATGCGCGGCGAACAATTACGGAGAGCCGCTCGGTCGGGAGTTGTTCGGCATCATCGAGAAGTTCGCCGACTACGCGTTCACCAAGAGCCACGCGTACGGGTACGGACTCATCACGTACCAAACCGCGTGGCTGAAGGCGCATCATCCGGTGGAGTACTTCGCGTGCTTGCTCACGTCGGTGAAGGGCAACAACGACCGCGCCGCGTTGTATCTCGCCGACGCGGCAACCAACCAAGTGGCGGTGCGCACGCCCGACGTCAACACCTCCGGCGTCGACTTCGAACCGATCGCGGGGGAGAGCGCCGTGTCGTTCGGGCTCTCCGGCATTCGCAACGTCGGCGACGGCGTGGCCAACATGCTGGTCGAGCACCGCGACAAGCAGGGCAAGTTCCTCTCTTTCTACGACTTCATCGAGCGCGTTCCCGAGCCGGTGCTCAACAAGCGAACCCTCGAGTCGTTGATCAAGGCCGGCGCGTTCGACTCGCTCGGGCATCCGCGCCGTGGATTGCTCGCGGTGTACGAGTCGCTCGTCGACACCGCTCTGGTGCGCCGCCGCGAGCGCGACCAAGGCGTCATGAGCCTGTTCGGCGAGATCGAAGAAACACAGGGCGGTTTCAGCGATCGTGCGGAGATCCCCGCGCTCGTCTTTGACAAGTCGGAGCAGCTGCGACTCGAGAAAGAGATGCTCGGTTTCTACGTCTCCGACCATCCGTTGCGCGGGCTGGAGACCGTGTTGCAGCGCCGCGTGACGTGCCCGATCGCCGACGTGCCCGACCGCACCGAGGACAACCTCACGCTCGGGGGAGTGATCAGCGGCGTCGATCGCAAGTTCACGCGCAAGGGCGAGCAGATGGCCACTTTCACGTTGGAAGACCTCGCGGGCTCGATCGAAGTGACGGTCTTTCCGCGGCTGTTCGCGACGCAGGGACATCTCGTCGTCGACGACCAAATCGTCGTCGTGCGCGGTCGGCTCGATCGCCGCGACGAGTCGCGTTCGGTGTTCATGGCGTCCGACGTGAGCGTCGTCGACGTTCCCAAGAACGGTATCGAGTCGCTGTACATCGACTTCGCCCGCCGCAAGGTTGCGCTCGACGAAGTCAACGAGGTGCGCGCGATGCTGGAGCAGCACCCCGGTGATTCACCCGTCTACCTGTCGTTCGGAGACAAGACTGTCGCGCTCGGGCCCGAGCACGCGGTGGACATCGGCAAAGTCATCGGCTTGTTGCGCGCGAAGTTCGGCAACGGCGTTTCGATTCGCTGACACCGAGCGTTCTCGCCGACGCCACGCGCGTTTGCTGCCGCGCTTTCGGTAGCGGTGTTTTGGTTCTTCGGCGTTCGGTGCGAATCACCGTTTTCGCTGGCAGAATGAAGGGGTGAAAGTTGCTACTCGCGACGCGAGCGCGCTGACCGACGCAGACCTCGACGAATTCGCCGCAATGGGCGGCGCTTTCGGAATCGGCGCGGTCTCCAAGGCAAAAGACTCCTGGGTGCTGGCGACCACCGCGTACGACGGCAAGACCCTGGTCGGCTTCATGTTCCTCACGCTCGAGCGCCTCGGCGGCACCCCGTGCGTCGTGATGGGCCTGCTCAGCGTGAAGCGCACGCCGAAGCGCGAGGCTGCGATGAAAGGTCTCATGACCGAGGCGTTCCACCGCGCGCTGATGGCGTTCCCCGACGAAGACGTCGTCGTGGGTGCGCGATTCATCAAGCCCGAGGGTCTGGAGGCGTTCGCCCCGCTCACGAGCATCATTCCTCGCCCGAAGTACAACGCCGTCGGCGAAGAGCGCGCGTGGGGTCGCCGTCTTGCCCGCCGCTACGCGATCGAACCGCAGTACGACGCCGCAACGTTCATCGCCAAGTCGAACGCGCAAACCGGTTTCATCGACTACGAGCCGGTGAAAAAGCCGAAGATCCCGGCGGACATCGCCGCGATGTTCAAGGGCGTGAACATCGCCAAAGGCGGCGTCATCATCGTGCACGGTTGGACGATGGCAGAGTCGCTCGCCAAACTCGGCAAGAAGCGCTAGTCGACGGGTCGCCGTGAGCGACTTTCACGAACTCGTCGCGTCGCGCAAGATGGTGCGCGCTTTCCGCAGCGACTCGATCGACCGCGAACTGTTCGCACGACTCGTCGACACGGCGTCACGCTCGCCCTCGGCCGGCAAGACGCAAGGGTGGAGCCTGCTCGCGCTCGAAGGGCCCGCCACCGAGACGTTCTGGTCGGCGACGATGTCGGTCGAGACGCGATCGGGGTTTCGCTGGAAGCACTTGTTCGCCGCGCCGATGATCGTGTTGTCGTTCGCCGATCCGCAGGCGTACCTGGATCGTTATGCAGAGCCGGACAAATCGCGCGCCGCGTCAGTCGCGCCGCCGAACGAGTCGCGCGCCGCGTCAAGACCAGGGCTCGGCGAGTCGTTGGACGCGTGGCCGACCCCGTACTGGACCGTCGACGCTTCGTTCGCCACGATGACATTGCTCTTGGCGGCGCACGACGCCGGTCTCGGTGCTTTGTTCTTCGGGGTGTTTCGTGGCGAAGACGAACTGCGCCGCACGCTCGGCGTGCCCGCGCGCTTGCAGTTGATCGGTGCGATAGCGCTCGGTTACGAGCGCACTCCGACCGAACCAGAAACCGACGACCCCGCTTTTGCTCGCGGGTTGAGCGCGGGTCGTCGCCGCGCGACCGCCGAGGAGATCATCCACTACGGGGCGTGGTGACACGGGACGTGGTGACTGCCGCGCCGGGCAGTCGCAGTCACGCGCCCGAGAGAGCGAGCCGCAGCGACGCCACCAGTTCGTCGCGCGTCGCGGCCGGCGCCTGGCAGGCGTATTGGCGGCACACGTAGGCAAGGCCGTCGCGACGGTCGGCAAACAACGGCGAATCGAAGCTCTCGCCCCAGGCCAGCACGACGGTCGGCAACCACTGACCCTGCAGGAACTGCACGAGGTCACCCCGCTTGCCGGTGACGGCGATCTCGGTGGGGCCCACGTGCCGCAGGTGCAAGGCGCACAGCAGATGAGGAAACGCAGTCGGCGCGCTCACGACGATGCGGGCGAGCAACTTGAAGATGCCATCCGCGTGCTCGCGGTACCGCTCGTCGCCGGTGAGCGCCGCCAACCGTTGCAACGCGAAGGCGGCGACGGAGTTCGCCGACGGGGTCGCGTTGTCGATGAGGTCTTTCTGGCGCACGATGAGTCGTTCGCCGTCATCGGGAGTGGTGAAGAGACCACCCTCGGCAGCATCCCAGTGGTGAGCGATCAGTTGGTCCGCGACTTCGCGCGCCAGGCCGACCCACCGGGCAACTCCCGACAATTCGTAGAGACGAACGAAGGCATCGACGAGGTTCGCCAAGTCGGCCGCCATCGCCAGATGCTTGGGCGTGGCGTCGCGGTGCCACGTGCGAAGCCATCGTCCGTCGGCGCGCCGCATCGTGACGGCGAGAAAGTCGCCGGCGCGTTGCGCCGCCAGTGCCCACGAGTCGTTTCCGTACGCCGCGGCGGCTTCGGCGAGCGAGGAGATCATCAACGCGTTCCATTCCGTGATGACCTTGTCGTCGAGGCCGGGTCGGTGCCGCGTGTTGCGGGCCTCGAACAACAACGCGCGGATCGTTTCGACGTCGTCGTTGCGCAACAACTGGCCGCGATGATGCAACCGACAGGGAATCGACTTCCCCTCGAAGTTCCCCGCTTCGGTGATCTCGTACCAGTCGAGGGCGAGCTCCACGAGGTGCGGCGGCACGATGCGGCGAACCTGCTCAGGGGTGAACACATAGAAGTGTCCTTCATGCGAATGACCGGTTTCGTCGAGCGAGTCGGCGTCTTCTGCGCTGTAGAACGCGCCTTGGGGTGATGTCATGTCGCGCAGCACGTAGCCGACCGTCTCCTCGACTACCTGTCGCCAGCGCGGGTCTTGCAGGGCGAGCGAAGCATGCAGGTACGGGCGCAACAAGAGCGCCTGGTCGTAGAGCATCTTTTCGAAGTGCGGCACGAGCCATTTCTCGTCGACGCTGTAGCGGGCGAAGCCGCCGCCGAGATGGTCGTACATGCCGCCCGAGGCCATGGCGTCGAGCGAGGTGGTGATCATCTGGCGAGTGCGCGGTGACTCGTCGTTCAGGTACGAGCGCAACAGCAACTCGAGAGCCATCGTCGAGGGAAACTTCGGCGCGCCGCCGAAACCACCCCAGGTTTCGTCGAAGCTGGCGCCATACTGCGTGACGGCCGCGGCGAACACGTCGATCGCGGGCAGGTTCGGGTTCGCGGAGATCTGCGACGTGCGGCCGATGTTCTCCACCAGTGCTTCGACGTTGTTGTCGATGTCGGCACGGCGGTTGCGCCACGCGTCGTCGACGGCGCTCAACAGTTGCAGGAACGTGGGCTTCGGGTAGTAGGTGCCGCCGAAAAACGGCTGTGCCTCCGGAGTGAGAAAGACGGTCATCGGCCAGCCGCCGCGGCCGGTCATTGCCTGGACGGCGTCCATGTACACGCTGTCGACGTCCGGCCGTTCTTCGCGGTCGACTTTCACGTTGACGAACAGGCGATTCATCACCTTCGCGACGTCGGCGTCTTCGAACGACTCGTGCGCCATCACGTGGCACCAGTGGCACGCCGAGTAACCGACCGACAACAGCACGGGCACGTTGCGCCGCTTGGCCTCGGCGAACGCCTCGTCGCACCACGGCCACCAGTCGACGGGGTTGTCTCGGTGTTGGCGCAGGTAGGGCGACGACTCGTGAGCGAGCCGGTTCATCGGCGGCTCAGGCGCCGACCGCGTGGTATCCGCCGTCGACGTGCACGATCTCGCCCGTCGTCGCCGGGAACCAGTCAGACAGCAACGCGCAACACGCCCGTGCGACTGCGGTGGAATCGTGGATGTCCCACCCGAGCGGCGCGCGGGCGCTCCAGATGTCCTCGAACTGCGCGAACGAGGGAATCGACTTGGCGGCCATCGTGCGAATCGGGCCGGCCGCCACGAGATTGCAGCGAATCTTGCGCGGGCCGAGTTCGCGGGCGAGGTAACGACTCGTCGACTCGAGCGCCGACTTCGCGACCCCCATCCAGTTGTAGGCCGGCCAGGCGACGGTGTTGTCGAAGTCGAGACCCACGATGCTGCCGCCGTCGTTCATGAGCGGCATGAACGCGTCGGCCAGCGTCTTCAGCGAATACGCCGACACCTGCACCGCGACGGAAACGTCCTCCCATGTCGCTGCCATCAGGTCGTCGCCCAGGCACGCAGCCGGCGCGAAACCGATCGAGTGCAACACGCCGTCGACGCCGCCGAGATGCTTGCGCGCCGCTTCGCGCACGGTCTCCACATGAGCGGTGTTGGTGACGTCGAACTCGGCGACGGCCGGTGCGGGGGAGAGCTTCTTGGCGGTTCGCTCGGTGATCGACAAGCCGCGACCGGCACCGGTGAGCATCACGGTGGCGCCTTCGGCAATCGCGAGCTTCGCCACGCCGTAAGCGAGCGACGAATCGGTCAGCACGCCGGTGATGACGAGACGCTTACCCGCCAGAATCGCCACGTGGCTACGGTAGTGGACGTGTCAGGTTCGCTTCCGAGCATCGGCTATCTCGGCGGCACGGGACCCGCAGGCAGCGCACTCGCCGCGCGACTCGCGTCGGTCGGGTACCCGGCGTGCATCGGTTCGCGCACCAAAGAGCGGGGAGAAGAAGTCGCCGCCGAGTTGCGCGCGAAGTGGGCGAGTCGCAAGCTCGACGTGCGCGGCGCGGACAACGCCGAAGCCGCGCGCTGCGACGTCATCGTGCTGGCGACGCCGTGGGACTCGGCGGCCACGACGGTCACCGAGCTCAGCGAGTCGCTGAGCGGCAAGATCGTCATCACGATGGCCAACGCGCTCGTGCGCGTCGGCAAGGAGTTCCAACCGCTCATCCCGCCGCGCGGCAGCATCGCCGCGCACGTGCAGGCGGCGATTCCGCGTTCCAAGGTCGTGGCCGCGTTCCAGCACCTGCCAGCCACCGAGCTCGGGGCCCTCGATCATGAGGTCGACAGAGTCGTGCTGATCTGTTGCGACGCCCCTCTCGCCACCAAG
>Ga0129336_10001954_pt1 | contig 12674 bp, 6 predicted proteins | sample CPB6_02_DNA_FD_96878 | JGI IMG/M metagenome (GOLD analysis project Ga0129336, IMG submission 96878) | Freshwater to marine salinity gradient microbial communities from Chesapeake Bay, USA - CPBay_Sum_0.6_0.2_DNA | ecosystem: Environmental > Aquatic > Marine > Coastal | place: USA: Chesapeake Bay...
GAATGGGATTATGATGCAATTAAAGAAAGAATGAGGGGCAAGTCAATTGTCTTCTGTCTTCCTGGAAGAGGTTGTTCTTTTATCTTTCTAAAAGCATTTGTACAACTGTGCTTTGATATGGTACAGAATGGAATGAGTATTCAAATCTCTCAAGATTATTCATCAATGGTAAACTTTGCACGTTGCAAGTGTCTGGGTGCAAATGTATTAAGAGGACCGAAGCAAATTCCTTGGGATGGTAAACTTCAGTATGATTATCAACTCTGGATTGACTCGGATATTGTCTTTGACACAAACAAATTCTGGCAACTTTGTGATCTGGCACTCTCAGAAGATGGCACAGAAAAAGAAATCACTGCAGGGTGGTATGCTACTGAAGATGGTCACACAACTTCTGTCGCACACTGGTTGGAAGAAGATGATTTCCGAAGGAATGGTGGTGTAATGAATCACGAAACCGTTGAGTCCATCTCAAAACGTAGAAAGCCTTTCACAGTTGATTACACTGGATTTGGTTGGGTTCTGATTAAGAATGGGGTCTTTGAAAACCTCGAATATCCTTGGTTTGCTCCTAAGATGCAAGTGTTTGAATCTGGAGCTGTTCAGGATATGTGTGGTGAGGATGTTTCATTCTGTTTGGATGCCAAGGAAGCAGGATTTGAGATCTGGTGTGATCCTCGTATTAGAGTGGGACACGAAAAGACTCGTGTTATCTGATGGAAAAACACTACAATCTTTTATATAAAGGTCGTAAGATATATCAGAATCTCACTATGGAAGACTGTAGTGAGATTCTTCAAGACTTCTCGGAGCGTTTTTACTCGGGAGAAGACATTAACCCTAGTGATATTGAAATGGAGGAAATCTAATGGCTAAAGGTGGCGGTAATAAGACGGTGTTTCAACCAGGAGCACCTAAGAAAACTCGTCAAGGACGTTCAGCAAGAACATTGCTTAGTGCAACCTCTCGTAATGGACGTAAAAAGAAATACAGAGGTCAAGGTAAATAAATTTTTAGAGTGCTTAAATAGAAATAAGCACTCTTTTTTTATGTTTTCAGAAAAAGAACTTCATATTTTAAATTGGATTCGAGAGGTATCAAAAGTTAGACCAGAATTAAATGGTTTTGCAATCTGTCCTTTTGCTGAGAAATCAAAATTTAAGATTGTTGAGTGCTCTGTAGAGGATATTCAACCTATCAATGGATATCAAGTCATCATTTTTATTATAGAGGACTATCTGGACCTTGATGCAATCAATTTTTGGGTTAATTATTATAACTCTACTTATGAAAATTGGAAATTTTTTGAAGATTGTGGATCATATGACACCTACATCAATGAAATTCAGACAAACAATGGCAAATATAATCTTATTTTATCTCAACCAACACAAAAATTACGCAAATTTCGTGAAAAATTAGCAAAAACTTCTTATTATGACTTATGGGACAAAGAATATTTGAAAGAAATTCTTGAAAATGACTATGATTTAATTGAAACACGGGATAGCAACCCCGTTAAAAGTTCTGATTTAACAAATCAGGAGCAAAAAAATGACCAAACAAGTCGATAAAGATCAAAATTACATGGAAACTGAGTGGGGAACTCAGTTTTTGGCATCAGAATATGGTTGGGAAGAGAAAATCGAGAAGCAAAAAATGCTTCGTGAGATTGCAAATGATGATCTTACCCCCAAAAAGCACGATTTTTTCCATCAAAGTGAAATTCATGAGAAAATTAGAAATGATGATGACTATGATGACTGGGAGTATGGCACCGAACCCATTTATGAATCCAAAAAATCATAATAAATAAGATAGAATTATAACATTTTATGCCTTTAGAAAGGGTAAGTCAGGGTTTTAAAGACATTAGTATGTCATTTCAGGTTAATCCCCTGAATAATGACCTGATTGCCCTTAAAAATGAAACTGCAATTTCTCGTTCAATTCGAAATATTGTCTTTACAGTGCCTGGAGAGAAATTTTTTAATGAAAATTTTGGATCTAGAATTTCACAAAGCTTGTTTGAGAATATTGATGACCTAACTGCATCAATTATTTCTGATGAGATTAAAAATTCCATTCAAAATTATGAACCAAGAGTTGAATTAATTGATGTAACCATTAGTCCAGACTATGATAACAACTCATTTGATGCAAAAATTGTTTATAACATCATTGGAGCAGATGTTCCTACCCAACAATTACAATTTGTATTGCAACCTACAAGGTAAATGGCACTAGTTAACTTTACAAATCTAGATTTTAATCAGATTAAAACTACACTTAAGGATTACCTTAAGTCAAACTCAAATTTTACTGATTATGATTTTGAAGGATCAAATCTTTCAACAATTCTTGATGTTTTAGCTTATAATACCTATATTACCTCATATAATGCAAATATGGTTGCAAATGAGGTGTTTATTGACAGTGCAACACTTAGAGAGAACGTTGTTGCACTTGCAAGAAATATTGGTTATATTCCTCGTTCAAAAAAAGCAGCAAGAGCAACAGTAAGTTTCTTTGTAGATTTATCGGATTCATCTTCATTTCCAAATCCTCCAGCATCACTAACACTTAAAAGAGGTCCTGTTGCAAGTAGTTCTGGTTCATTTGGAAATCAATCATTTGTTTTTTCGATTTTAGAAGATATTACCGTTCCAGTTTTTAACAATATTGCATCTTTCAATAATGTTGAAATTTATGAGGGTACTCCACTAAATTTCAATTTTACATATACATCTAGAAATCCAAATCAAAGATTTATTTTACCAAATTCAGGAATTGATACCGATTTATTGTATGTATTGGTGAGAGATCGTGAGGGATCGACGACGCAAGTAAAATATAATCTTCAAAATAGTATTTTTGAAGTAAATAAAGAATCTGAGGTTTATTTTTTGCAAGAAATTGAAGATGAAAGATATGAATTAATTTTTGGAGACGGTTTTTTTGGTAAAAAACTTCAAGAATCAAATTTCATTGAAGTTTTCTATCTTTCTACTAATGGAGATTCTGCAAACGGAGTAAGTCAATTTTCTTTTTCTGGAAGATTAACTTATGAAAGAAATGGAGTTGAAAATGTAGTTACATCAGGAGTTTCTCTTTTAACAACTGGATTAATTGCATCTGGTGGAGAAAATATAGAGTCTGTGGAATCAATTAAAAAGTATGCACCTAGGATATATTCATCACAAAATAGAGCAGTAACTGCAAATGACTATGAAACTCTCATTCCGTCAAGAATTTATCAAGAAACAGAATCAATATCTGTTTTTGGTGGGGAAGAATTAATTCCACCACAATATGGAAAAGTTTTTATCAGCATCAAACCAAGAAGTGGTGATTTTTTATCTAATTTAGTTAAAGAAAATATTAAACTTAAACTTAAAAAATACGCTGTTGCAGGAATTGTTCCAGAAATTTTAGATTTAAAATATTTGTATGTTGAAACAGATTCAAGAGTTTATTATAATACAAATCTTGCTCCAGGGTCCTCTTTCGTTTCCAGCATTATTCAATCAAATGTAAATAAATATGCAAAATCAACTGAATTAAATAATTATGGTGCTCGTTTTAAGTATAGTAAATTTTTGAAAATTATTGATGAAAGTCACGACTCAATAACATCAAATATTACTAAGATACAAATTAGAAGAGATCTTAGAGTTTCTATTAATAGTTTTGCAGAGTATTCAATTGGATTTGGAAATGAATTTCATATCAACAGTATGGATGGATATAATGTTAGAACATCTGCATTTCAAGTATCAGGAATAACTGGTGATGTTTATTTCTCCGATATTCCAAATTCAGATAGATCTACAGGTTCTATTTTCTTATTCACTGTTCCAAATGCATCTTCAACATCACCAACTATAATTAGAAGGGATGTTGGTGTAATAAATTACAAAAATGGAATTATTACTTTAAATCCAATAATTATTACTTCAGCAAAACAAAAAAATGGGCAACCAATTATTGAAATATCAGCAACACCAAAGTCAAACGATGTAATTGGATTACAAGATTTATATTTGCAACTAGATATTAGTAAGAGTAATTTTGAAATGGTTGTTGATGAAATTTCTTCTGGTTTAGATCCATCAGCATCAAACTACATTGTAACATCAAGCTACACAACCGGGAATTTAGTAAGATCATAATCAAATGACAGAAACAAGAGTTCAGTTCAACAAAATTGTTAAAAATCAACTTCCTGCATATATCAGGGAAGAATTTCCATTAATATCTGAATTTTTGTCTCAATATTATATTTCACAAGAATTTAAAGGTGCTCCGATTGATCTAATTCAAAATATTGATCAATATGTAAAAGTAGATAATATTACAAATATAACGGATTCATTATATTTACTTTCGGGTATTTCTGATATTGATACAACTATTACAATTGATGTTGAAAAAAATAAAGAAGGAACCACAAATTTTCCAGAATCATATGGATTGATTCAAATAGATGATGAAATTATAACTTATACATCAAAAACTTTTAATTCATTTGTTGGATGTATTAGAGGATTTAGTGGAATATCTGCCCATAATACTCAAAATGTTCCAGATCAATTAACATTTAAATCTACAGAGTCTTCCAATCACTCTGCTGGTGTAGAAATAAAGAACTTAAGTTCTTTATTTCTTAAAGAATTTTTATCTAAAATTAAATATCAATTTTCTCCTGGTTTTGAAAATAGAGAATTAAATAGTGAGTTGAATCAAAATCTTTTTCTAAAGCAAATTAGGGACTTTTATCAAAGTAAAGGAACTGATGAATCTTTCAAAATGCTTTTCAAGATTTTGTATGGTGAAGATGTTAAAATCAATAGACCAAAAGAAAATCTCTTTAGACCCTCAGATGCTCGTTATAGACTTAGTAATGATTTAGTTGCTGAGGTTATATCAGGAACTGTAACTGATATTGTAAACAATACTTTAGAGCAACAAGAATATGGAGATATACCATATGCCCGCAGTGCAGTCACATATGTAGAAAAAATAACTTCAAAAAATGGTAAAGACTATTACAAATTAAGCTTAGATTCGGGATACAACAAAGATATTATTGTTGATGGATCTACAACAGGTAAATTTACAGTTCATCCAAGTACTAAAATAATTGGGACAGTATTTGCCGAGTCTTCAGTATTTGATGTCGATTCAACTGTAGGATTCCCATTGAAAGGGGATCTTTTAGTCACTTATGATGATCAAACTACAGGAATAGTTTCTTACACTTCAAAATCATTAACTCAGTTTTTTGGGTGTTCAAATGTAATTGGTAATATTGCAGATGGTCAAACTGTTGGTATCAATACTTATGCTACTGCATATAATTCAGATGGATCATTAGTAAAATTAAGGATTACTTCTGTATTAAATTCCGTTGAAATTGTAGATGATACAAGATATTATGCTGATAATGATACCTCAATAATTAAAACATTAGGAGTCAATTCACAGGACATTACAACTAAAGATTGGTTTTTTAATATACCATTTTCTTATGAGGTAGAGTCTGTTGAATCGATTAGTCTTGAAGGTGATTATAGAATTACAACAAAGATTGTTAATAATTTGAAAAAAGGAGATTCTATTAGTATTATTGGAAATTCCGGAATTCAGAGAAATACAATAGTCAATGATTTAAACTCAGATAGAACTTTTACTGTAAAAACTGACAATATACTTTTAACTGACAATTATACAGTTAAAAGACTGCTTTCAAAAGCAAATTCTTCAGTTTTTTCATCAACTTCTTTAATAAATGCAGATGTACAAAATGTATATAAGATAAAAGAAAGAACTTTAATTTCATCACCATCAATTCCAAGTTATTCATCAGATTCTACTGATAGATCAGTAACTTTTGGTGGAACTTTTTCCGGAACTATTTTTAATATTTCTCCGAATTCAGATCATGGATTATATACTGGAGATAGAATTTATTATACTCCAGAAAAAACAACGTACACATACTTAGATGATGAAGGTGGAGGAACTATAAAAGAAGGAATTAAGGTTAAATCAAGTTTATTTGGAGACAATGGATTTATTATTACTGGTCTAGATGGTAAAAAACCTGTTGTAAATAGGATTCCCCCAAGTGAAGGATTATATTTTGTAAAAAGAATAGATCAAAATAAAATTAGTTTATCAAAAACCAATTCAAATATTTTCTATAAAAAATTTATATCAATATCTGATAATACGGTAGTAGAAAATAATAAAATTGAATTATTTGATTTAGCACAAAAAACTTTAAATACACAAAAACTTCTGAGAGAAATTTCTCCTCCAATTAGCGATGGTAACACATATCAAACAAATGCAGGATTTACTGGAATTTTAGTTAATGGTGTAGAAATATTAAATTATAAATCTACAGATAAAATTTACTATGGTCAATTAGAAAATGTAAGGGTAACTTCCTCTGGATCTGGTTATGATATAATTAATCCTCCAGTTTTAGATATAGTTGATGAACTTCCCGAAGAAGTTGGGGTCGGTGGAACTGGAGCAAGAGGATTCTGTGCGGTTAGTGGTTCTTTACAAGAAATTAGAATTGTAGACCCAGGATTTGATTATGTAGATACTCCAATAATTAAAATTACTGGAGGAAATGGAACTGGTGCAAGAGCATCAGCAAATATGAAATTAATTAACCACGAATCTGTTTTTAATTCAGAAAATAGTGCAAAACTAATTGGAATAGGAACTACCCTTTCAACTATTGGATTTACAACATATCATAAATTTAGAAATGGTGAAAGAGTTATTTACAAAACAGGTGGACAAAAAGGAATTAGTGGTTTAACAACGGATTCATCTTATTTTGTTGCAGTTCAAAATAACCAAACTGTTAAGCTTCATAAAAGTTTAAACGATGCAGTTTCTGGAATTAATACAGTTACATTGTTATCTTATGGAACTGGTAATCATAATCTACAATCTTATAATCAAAAATTAGTTATTGGATCAATTAATGTTGAATCTCCTGGAAATGGATATGAAAATAAGAAGAGGACGGCATCTTCTTCAGGAATTAATACATCAATTTCTACAATCCAAATTAAATCACATGATTATGAATCTGGAGAAACATTAGTATATACTACCGATTCTACTCCTATTAGTGGTTTATCAACTAATACACAATACATAGTTACAAAAGTTGATAACGATACCTTCAAATTATCTCAAGTTGGCATCGGAACCGATGATTATAATTTTTATTATCAAACTAAACAATATGTTAACTTAACGTCAATTGGTTCCGGAACACATACATTTAACTATCCAGAAATAAAAGTAGAAGTAATTGGAAAAGTAGGAATATCTTCAATTGGAACAAAAACATTTGATGCCGTTTTACAACCTATTTTTACGGGCGAAATTACTTCGGTACATTTAAGTTCTGGTGGTGTTGGATATGGTTGCTCTGATATCATTAATCTTAACAGGAAACCATCTTTTATTTTAAAATCAGGAAAATCTGCGCAATTAACACCAGTAGTTTCTTCTGATGGAAGAATTATAAAAGTCATAATTAATAATTCAGGTTCAGAATATAATGCACCACCTACACTTGTTATAGAAGGTTCCGGAACTGGTGCAGTACTTACACCGATTATTTCTAATGGCCAATTAACTTCGGTCAATATTATTAATAGTGGGACAGGATATTTTCAGGAATCAACTTCGATAACAGTTATACCTGCTGGTTCATCTGCAACATTTAATGGACAAATACAATCTTGGACTATTAATTTATATGAAAAATATAATTCGTCCATAACATCAGATGATGGTTTTATTAGAGGGGGATTGAATGAAAGTTATGGATTACAATATTCTCACATATACGCACCAAGAAAACTTAGAGAAAATGTATTATCATTAGATAGTTCTGCTAGAAAAGTTTATGGAGATCCAGATTTAATAAAAAATGGTTTAAATGGACCGGAAATTAATTCAACAAATCACTCACCAATTATTGGATGGGCATATGACGGAAACCCAATATATGGTCCATATGGATATGTCAATGGAACTGTTCAACAATTAAAATCTGGATATAAACAGGAGGCAGATGAGAAATCAAATAGACCACCATTAAATTTATTTGGACCTGGTTTTTTTGTAGAAGATTTTACATATTATAAAAAAAATGATAGTTCCGCTTTAGATGAAAATAATGGAAGATTCTGTATCACTCCCGAATTTCCAAATGGAACTTATGCTTATTTTGCATCTTTCAATTTAACATCAGATGATAGTGGCAAATTTGCAAAATACAAACGCCCAATATTTCCATATTTAATTGGAAATTCTTATAAATCAAAACCAATTAATTTCAACTTTTCAAAAAATTCAAATCAAGATCAAATCGATTTGAATAAGACTAATTGGGCAAGAAATACTTATTTTTATAATTTAGTTAATGAAAATGCTTCATATGATTATATTACAACACCAAATGATTTAAATCAAACTGTAGATGTTAAATTTGCATCTGCAGGAAAAGTAGAATCCATAGGAATAATAACTGGGGGACAAAATTATGTGATTGGTGATTTTGTGTTATTTGATAACACAAATTCTCAAGGAATCAATGCAAGTGCATCAGTTTCTCAAATTAAAGGAAAGGAAGTATCTTCCATAAGTGTTGCAACAAGTAGTATTTTTAATACAGAAATATATCCAAGTAACAATAAGGGAGAATATATTATTTTTACTAATGAACCTCACAATTTTAGTAATAATGATATAATTTCTATTTCTGGGTTAAACACAACATCTTCACAATTAGAGGGTACATATAATATTAAAGTATCTCCAAATACCTTAACACTTTTGGGTAGTGGAACTACACTAGGCATTGCAAGTACCTCTGTTACTGGTATTGTAACTTATATTAATGTTGGTGGAAATTTAGACTATCCAAACATTAGAGAAAATGATATTTTAAGTTTAGAAGATGAAAAACTAAAGGTTCTTAATGTAGATAAGTTAAATTCTAGAATTAGAGTAATCAGGGCACACGAAAATACTGTTGGATCTGCACATAGTTTATCAGTTGCATTAACAGAAAATACAAGAAAATTAAAAATTAATTCCAAATCTAATAATTCATATAGTTCCAGAATTAATAAAGAGATTTATTTTAATCCCAGAGAATCCATTGGACTTGGAACAGTAACTGGTGTTGGAATAGGGACAACAATTTCTTTTAGCAATCCAGGTGCAGGAATAACACAGGTATTCATTCCAACAAAATCAATTTATATCCCAAACCATGGATTACAAACTGGAGATCTAATTACATATTCAAATAATGGTGGAGACTCCATTGTGGCATATGTTGGAGTTGGAACTAGTACTATAACTTTTGCAAACCAATCAAATCTTTATGTTGCAAAAATATCAAATGATTTGATTGGTATTGCAACGGTTAGAGTTGGTTTAGGAACGACAGGAACATTTGTAGGTATTGCAAGTACTCAACGGTCATCCTCTACTTTATACTTTGTTGGAGTTGGTTCTGGTGTATATCACAGTTTTAAGACCAATTTTGATTTTCTTAGAGGAAATATTGAAAGAAATATTGTTACTGTGTCGTGTGCATCTTCCCATGGGCTCAGTAACAATGATACAGTACATGTAGAGGTTAATCCGTCAATTTCAACATCTTTTGTTGTTCGATATAATGATTATAATAGAAAATTAATAGTTAATCCAAAATCATTCTCTGCTTCTGGAGTTAATACTTCTTCAAATACTATAAACATTCCAAATCATGGATTCTTTGCGGGACAAAAGATAATCTATACAGCATCTTCTCCCTCAGGTGGATTACAAAACCAAAAGCAATATTATATTGTGATAGTTGATAAAAATAATGTAAAATTATCAAATACATTTTATGGTGCAACTAAACTTAGACCAGATATAGTTGGAATTACTAGTGCCTCTGATGGTAATATTTTACCAATAAATCCACCATTAACATTATATAAAAATTCAGAAGTATCTTTTGATTTATCAGATTCTTCACTTTCATATATTAATCAATCTCAAAGATACCCGGCATTTAGTCTTGATTTTTATAAGGATAGCAATTATACTCAAATTTTTGAATCTAGTCAGAAGCAAAAAACGTTTGAAGTTAAAAAGTTTGGTACAGTAGGTGTAACAAACGATGCTAAAGTTACCATAACAGTAAATTCAAATATTCCCCAAAAATTATATTATAAACTTACTCCAGTATATGATAATTCAATACCTGAAGAGAAGAAAAATATAAGTATTGACACTGAAGTTCTTTTAAATAATCAAATTGATATCTCTGGAAGTGAATATAATGGAACTTATAATATAGTTTCCTCATCTTCAACTAATTTTACATATACTGTTAGAAAAACACCAGAAAATTCTACATATGTAGGTTCTTCTTCAAGTATTTTTTATTTTACAGATTCTTTGAGTGCATCTGGATCTATTTCTGAAGTACAATTAATAAGTGGTGGATATAATTATTATTCTCTTCCCGGAATTTCTTCAGTTATATCCCAAAATGGTACAGGAGCAATATTAGAAGCATTTAGCGAATCAATAGGTCAAATTAAAAAGAATAAAATTAATGATATTGGATTTGATTTTCCAAGTGATTTTACATTAAGACCTAGTATTTCTTTGACACAAATTATAAAAATTGAACCTTTGTCATCTCTACAATCAGTTAGAGCAACTTCTTTTGGTAAGGGTTATACTGAAGCACCAAAACTATTATTACTTGATGGAAAAACAAATAAAGTAGTTCCAGAAGTTGATTTAAGATTTACATTAGGTAAAAATAATGTAGAAATATTAAAAAATGCATATAGTTTAAATAATGTAACACCTAAAATTGTTCCAATACAAAATACAAATGGTGTTGGAATAGGATCAATTTCATATAATTCATCAACAAAACAAGTTACAGTTACATTGTCCGTTGGATTTAGTACAGCAGAAACGTTCCCATTTGCCGTAAATGATAAGGTAATAATTGAAAATGTAAATATAAAAACAAATGTTGATGCCGATAGTCCAGTTGGAGTAGGAACTACAATAATTGGATATAATTCAGAAAACTATAACTATCCACTGTTTACCTTAACATCAATAACGGAAAATAGAGGGGGAATTGGTTCAGTTACATATAGTTTAAACGGCCTCTTATCAGATTCACAAATTCCAGGAATTTTTGATCCAGATAAGTCATCAGGAAGAATTGTACCAGAAAAATATTTCCCAACCTTTGAAATTCAATTGCAAAAGAATAATTATTTGGTTGGAGAATTTATAAAATCAAAATCTGTTTCATCAGGATATGTTGAACAGTGGAATCCTATTACAAATCAACTCAGAGCAGTATCTGCAGAAACTTTCTTAAAAGGTGAAGTTATAGAAGGGATGACTTCAAAATCTCAGGGTATTGCAGGTGCTCAAAATAGAGTAGATGCTTTCTTTAAATTAGATTCATCCTCTTTAGTTGATAATGGGTGGATATCAAATGCTGGATTTTTAAATACAAATACTGAAAGAATTCAGGATAGTGATTTCTATCAAAATTTTTCATATTCAATCAAATCCGCAGTAAGTTATGATACTTGGGATGATGCTGTTAGCACTTTAAATCACACTACTGGATTTAAAAAGTTTGCGGAATATCAGTTAGAAACAAAAAATAACAACTTAATGGACATTAAAGTTCAAGAATCATTACTTGAAACTACATTTGATCTTACTGAAATTATAAATTTAAATTGTGTTTTTGATTTTGATTTAGTATCGGAAAATTCATTGTCAGTTAGTAATAGAGTATTTTCAGATCAAATTACTTTTTCTAGTAGAATTTTATCTGACTATTCTGAGTCTATTGGAAATAGAGTTTTATTAATTGATGATGTTAGTTCACAATTTAATAGTAATCCAAGATCTACAAAATTTTCTGAAGTTCATAGATTTTCTTTAAATGATGCAAGAGCTCAAAAATATATTACATATATCCAAGATAGAAGATTTACGGGACAACGACAATTGATGTTAGTTTCCTTAATTCATGCTGATGGAATAGGATTTATTAGTCAATATGCTAGATTGGAATCTTCTTATGATTTAGGATCATTTGATTTTTCAATTGAAGGATCTGAAGGTGTTCTTAATTTTTATCCAACAAAGTTTTCAATAAATGATTATACAATTACAACTTTATCATATAATTTAGCAGATTCTATTTCTGGAGTTGGTACATCAACTTTTGGAAATGCTGTTACAATTCAAACAAGCAGTGGATTTGTTTCATCAGGTTCAACCACTATTGTTGGTGTTGGGACAACTTATAACTCTGCTAAAATTTTAGTAGAAATTACGGGATCAAACGGACAATATGAATTTGATGAATTGAATTTAGTTCATGATGGGACTAATGTTGAACTTTTAGAATATGGACAAATTACAAATCACTCTTTAGACAGTTACTCAAGTTCAGGACTTGGGACATATTATCCATATATTTCTGGTTCAGAATTAAAAATTGATTTTTATCCAAATCCAGGAATTGCAGCTACATTTAATACCTTCCAAACCTTGATGGATGGAATATC
>Ga0129336_10001955_pt1 | contig 12672 bp, 10 predicted proteins | sample CPB6_02_DNA_FD_96878 | JGI IMG/M metagenome (GOLD analysis project Ga0129336, IMG submission 96878) | Freshwater to marine salinity gradient microbial communities from Chesapeake Bay, USA - CPBay_Sum_0.6_0.2_DNA | ecosystem: Environmental > Aquatic > Marine > Coastal | place: USA: Chesapeake...
GACTCTGCCATCGTCACCAACGTTCCAATCACCCAACTCGAACGCCGAAGCAGTAGTGGTGTCCATGTCGAGGGAGCGGATGATCTCTTGGTGAAGTTGGCGCGTTGCTGTACTCCGGTGCCGGGCGATGAGATCACGGGTTTCATCACCCGAGGCAGTGGTGTATCGGTGCATCGCAGTGATTGCATCAACCTAGAGGATCTAAGGCTCCATCAAAGTGACCGGATCGTGAGAGTGGCATGGAATAGTGATGCCAAGTCTCTCTTCCTGGTAAATATCCAGGTGGAAGCGCTGGATCGAAGCCGTCTGCTATCGGATGTGACAAAGGCACTCTCGGATCAACATGTAAACATCCTCAACGCTTCAGTGCATACCGCAAAGGATCGAACGGCATATTCGCGCTTCACCTTCGAGATGGCGGATGCCACTCATTTGGACTCAGTGTTAGCCGCAGTGCGCTCCGTCGATGGCGTTTACGATGTCTATCGCGTGACCAATAGCTAGTTGCTGAACTCAGCCAGACCCTTCATCGCTTCAGCAAGCCAGATCTTTCGGGCCTCGGCTGCCTCCTTGAGCTCTGCCGCTCGCTTGGAGTTACCAGATGCTTCTGCCTTCGCAGCTTGTGCGAGGTAATTGTCGATCGCTCCTTGGAGTTGGGTGACCACATCGTTAGCCCGGGCGCGGGCGGTCGGGTCAGTCTTGCGTGCATGATCGGACTCAGCCATCCGAATGGCGTCGTTGACCACCTTCACTCTCGCTTCTAGGGCATCGCGCTTCTTACGATCGGTCATGCCGATCTTGCGCCACTGCTCATCGAGTTCACGGAAGCGCTTTCTGCTTGCATGATGATCTGTGATCGGGAGAATCGCTTCGAAGAGCACGATCAGCTCCTCGCGCTTGGCCAGATTCTCTTCCATAGTGGCACCACGTCGCTCAAAGTCGGCGTTCTTTGCTTGGAAGAAGTCATCCTGAGCAGCCTTGAAGCGGGCCCAGAGTTTCGCGTCCTCACTGTGTTTCCCACGCCCAGCACTCTTCCATTGCGCCATCAACGATTTGAACTTGTTGGCGGTTGCGAGCCAATCTTTTGATGAGCGCAACGATTCTGCCTCTTCCACGATCCTCTCTTTGACGCCTTTTACCTCCCCTTGTTTTGCGATCAAGGTTGCGAAGTGTTGACGACGTCGTTTGTCGAAACGATTGCGAGAGGAAGAGAATCGCTTCCATAGTGCAGCGTCGGTTGCTTTATCGAGCCGGGGCGCCTTCTTCCACTCATCGAGGAGAGTCTTGAGTTTCTCGCTCGAAACCTTCCACGATTCTGAGTCGGCGAGCGCTTCCGCTTCGGCGACGATACGTTCCTTGTTCTGCAACGCCTCCTGACGCTTTGCAGCCTTAGCGGCCTGCTCAGCAGCCTTCTTCTCCTCGTAGATGGATTTACTGGTCTCGATCATCCCGGGGATCTGTTCGATCGAGACACGAAGGGCCAAGAGATTTCCTACGCCGTTGAAGTTCTCAAGCTGTACTCGAAGTTTCGTGACTGCGGCATGGGCATCATCAGGGACCATCGCACCGCTCTTGATCCGGGCGCCGAGGAGCGCGATCTCCGATGCGAACATCTCGAATTTTCGGACGAAGTAGGCGAGCGCCTCTTCCGGACTCTTGCCTGGATAGGAGCCAACCGCTCGTTCGCCAGATTCTGTGATCACATAGACGATGCCATCATCACCGACACGTCCGTACGCTGAAGGATCTCCAATGAGTGCTGATGCGGGGGATGGGGTTTCTGTCATCTCGGGTCTCCTTGCGTTGCGCGTCGGATATTCGGATCCTCGCTGGTGATCTTCATCTCGTGCTTTCCCACCCAGGCCGCTCGAAGCCGAATCAACGAGCCACCCGTAAGGCGGAAAGGGTCAACTACACCTCTGAAGGTACCCTGAGCGGCAGATTTTGTGAATCTCACCGCGAGAAGCCTCTCTTGGGTGAACCTAGGAGAAGTCAGAAGCGGGCGAAGGGGGCCTTGGTGCTGGTCGAACGGATCGTCGCCCCATATTTCGCCACCAACTGTTGGATCATCTCGACAGGTAGCGGAAATGAATGTGTCATCGTCGATCCTGGAATCGCAGTTCCTGATCTTGCTTTTCGCATCATCGAGCAATGTCAGCGTCTAAAAGTAAAACCCGTTGCCATCCTGATCACCCACGGACATCTCGACCATACTTATTCCGTATTCCCGCTTGCAGAAGAAGGCGGTGTTAGCACTGCCTATATCCATCCTGATGATCGAGAACTTCTGATCAATCCAGCCAAAGGTCTCGGAGTCCAAGGTCTTGCCCTTCTCGAGCAACTTGCCCCAACGAAGAAGTGGCATGAGCCCGATAGAGTTGTAGAAGTTGATGACGCTCATGTCATCGAAGTGGCTGGGATGGATATTGAAGTCCTTCATGCGCCAGGACACACCAGGGGCTCAGTCATGTACAGAGTCGATGGAAGCACTCTTGTGAGCGGTGATGTCCTCTTCAAGGGAGCGATTGGCAGAACCGACTTGCCCACGGGTTCCCCTCGCGCGATGAAGATCTCGTTATCGGAAAAAGTCTTGACCTTGCCGGATGATGTGCGAGTACTGCCCGGTCACGGCGATGAGACCACGATCGGTCTTGAACGCATCTCAAATCCTTATCTATTGGAGATTTCGTCCTCTTCACGCTGAGTGTTCTCGGCGCGAGAGGTGCCTTCCACTCTAGAATTCGAAGCCATTGAAGAGTCTTCCGAAGGCACGTTGACTCGACTCACGAAAGGGGTTGGCATTGCGTTTCCAAGCCCCGAAAGGTGTGAGCGAATATCTACCACCTCGATCCTCGTCGTTCGAGGTTGTTCGTGACCGACTTCTCGCGCCGGCGAAGGTTGCTGGTTATCAGCTGATCGAACTTCCGATCTTCGAGGATACGGAGCTCTTTACACGTGGTGTCGGCGGATCGACCGATGTAGTGATGAAGGAGATGTATACCTTCGAGGATCGTGGTGGACGTTCTATCTCCCTCCGCCCTGAGGGAACAGCGGGTGTGATGCGTGCTGTGATCGAACATGGCTTGGATCGTGGACAACTTCCGATCAAGCTCTTCTATGCCGGCCCCTTCTTCCGTGCCGAGAGACCTCAAGCGGGTCGTTATCGGCAGTTCTATCAAGCAGGAATAGAGGCGATTGGTATCGATGATCCTGTGCTTGATGCAGAGATCATCTCCATCGCTCATCAAGGCTTTGTCTCACTAGGTTTGAAACGCTTCGTCCTCAAAATCACCTCACTTGGTGACACCGAGTCACGAGAGGCACATCGAAGGGACCTTGTCTCCTTCATTTCCACTCTGCCACTCGATGATGAGACGAAGGAGCGGGCCGAGAGAAATCCATTACGTCTCTTCGATGACAAGCGCGAAACGATTCGTGCCGCGATGACGAGTGCACCAATCCTGATGGATTATCTGACACCACCGTCGCGTGAGCACTTCCTCACGGTGCAATCGCTTTTGAAACGACTAGACGTGCCCTTTGAGATCGATCCACGAATGGTTCGAGGACTTGACTACTACACCGGCACCACATTCGAGTTCATCCATCAGGATCTCGGCGCGCAATCGGGGATTGGTGGAGGTGGTCGATATGACGGCTTGATGAAGGAACTTGGTGGGCAGTCCTTGAGTGGGATCGGCTTCGGTTTGGGTATAGATCGAGTTCTGCTCGCATGCGAAGCAGAGGGCGTAGAGCTCGAGGTGGGACATTCTCCAACGCTCTTCCTCATCCCGCTCAGTAGCGCCGCGGAGAGCGAAGCGCTCTATCTGGCCACTGATCTGAGAAAAGGTGGCGTCCATGTCGATATTGCCTTCGGAGAACGAGGATTGAAAGGTTCGATGAAAGCGGCTGACAAGCGGGGAGCAAAGTACGTCATCGTCATCGGGGATGATGAACTTCTCGAAAGGCAAGCGAAGATCAAGGACATGTCCACGGGCGAAAGCGAGAGCATTAGACTTCTCGCCTCAGAGATCGCATCCAAGATCCTTCGATAGCGATCCGTCAGGACTCTTATTGGGTTCGGCGTCTTAGGGCGAAAGTCAGAAGTGGAGAATGGGCGTGCTTCGCACTCACAAGGCAGGTGAGCTTCGCGCCACGCATCTTGATCAGAAGGTGTCGCTTGCCGGATGGGTAGCTCGACGACGCGATCACGGTGGGGTTGCATTCATCGACCTTCGTGACTCCTCTGGAACCGTCCAAGTCGTCATCAAGGATGAATCTGTGGCTGGTCGTTTGCGCGCTGAATTCTGTGTCTTGATCGAGGGAAGTGTTGCCAAACGTCCAGCGGGAAATGAGAACCACGAAATCCCTACCGGTTCTATCGAAGTGGTCTGTGATCATCTCACCATCCTGAGCGAGGCGGCGCCATTACCTTTCCCAGTCGATAGCGGAGAGACCATCAATGTGAGCGAAGAGGTCCGCTACAAGTACCGCTATCTCGACCTGCGACGTGAAGAACAGTCGCAGAATCTAAGACTTCGTTCCAAGATCACTTCCTCGATTCGAAGAAGTATGGATCGATTGGAATTCCTAGAGATCGAAACACCGTACCTGACCCGGTCCACACCAGAAGGTGCACGAGATTTTCTCGTTCCAGTAAGGCTCCAACCCGGTTCCTGGTATGCCCTTCCGCAATCGCCGCAGTTATTCAAGCAATTGTTGATGGTTGCGGGCATGGAGCGCTATTACCAGATTGCTCGATGTTTTAGAGATGAGGATTTCCGCGCTGATCGCCAGCCCGAATTCACGCAATTGGATATCGAGATGTCGTTTGTCGATCAAAGCGATGTCATCGCAGTGACCGAAGAGATCTTGATCTCGCTCTTCAAGGAAGTTCTAGGTTACGAGATCCCACTGCCGATTCCGCACATGACTTACAAGAATGCGATGGAACGATATGGATCGGATAAACCTGACCTACGTTTCGGGCTAGAACTGAAAGACCTCACCGAATTCTTCAGTGAGACAGCTTTCCGAGTCTTCCAAGCCCCTTATGTCGGATCTGTCGTCATGCCAGGTGGCGCCAATTCGCCACGTCGAGAGCTTGATGCTTGGCAGGAGTGGGCTAAATCGCGAGGAGCGAAGGGGCTTGCCTACATTCTGGTTGGCGAAGATGGAACTCTCGGCGGACCAGTTGCAAAGAACCTTTCGGCGAGCGAGAGCGCTGGTGTGGCAAGTGTTGCAGGAGCCGTGCCGGGTGATGCCATCTTCTTCGCTGCTGGCGACAAAGTGACATCTCAGAATCTGTTGGGTGCCGTCCGCCTTGAGATAGGAAAACGGCTCAACCTCATCGATGAGAGTAAGTGGAATTTCCTCTGGGTGGTCGATGCTCCTATGTTCGAGAAGACGGATGAGGGTGGATGGACTGCTGTCCATCATCCCTTCACTGGACCGAAACCTGAATTTGAGAGCTCATTTGATACTGATCCTGCAACTGCACTTGCCTATGCTTACGACATCGTTCTCAACGGAAATGAGATCGGTGGTGGATCCATCCGTATCCATCGACGAGATGTTCAAGAGCGCGTCTTCTCGGTGATTGGCTTGAGTGCAGCAGAGGCGAAGTCGAAGTTTGGTTTCCTTCTCGAAGCATTCAACTATGGACCGCCACCACACGGTGGAATCGCATTAGGTGTGGATCGCCTTGCAGCCCTAATGGCTGGGGCGGAATCCATCCGCGAAGTAATCGCCTTCCCGAAGACTTCAAGTGGTGGAGATCCGCTCACGGGGGCTCCAACGCCTATCACTGATGCTCAACGCAAGGAGAGCGGAGTCGATGCAGAGCCAGAGGCCAACGACGGCGAAGGAACCGAATCTTCAGATGGCAAAAGGGGCTAAGGGGTAACCTTTCCTCATGTCCGCAGGTGGAATCGCAGCGATCATCGCAGCCTCAGCGCTCCTGGTCATCGCTTTCGCAGTTGCTTATGCTGTCGTGCGTCTCGGGCGAGCGATCGATGAAGTGGGTGCCTCAGTCAAAGCGATCACGGCGGATACCACTCCATTGCTAGAGGAAGCAACAACGACGGTCAGACTCGTAAACGGACCCCTCCAGAGCGTCAATAACATCACCAAGGCCGCGGAGGATCTGACCAGCAAAGTCACGGGTGCTGCTTCAGATTTCATCGATAAGAACGCAGTCGCCTTGAAACTCCTGGGGACCGTGGTTTCAGCAGCGACCAGCAAGCGGCGCGGAAAGTCCTCGACCAAGAACTCAGAGAACCGAAAGAGGAGTTCTGGCAGTCGCGCGAAGTCGAAGCGAAGCACCTACGACGAAGACGAGGAGTTCTAGCCGACTGTGAACTCTGCCGAGATTCGAAAGCGGTGGTTGGACTTCTTCGAGTCTGGCAATCGTCAAGGCCTTACTCACACTGTTGTACCTTCCGCCTCCCTCGTCCTCAACGATCCAAACCTTCTTCTCGTCAACGCCGGCATGGTTCCCTTCAAGCCCTACTTCCTGGGTGAGATCGCTCCGCCTTACACACGTGCCACATCAGTTCAAAAGTGCGTACGGACCCTTGATATCGACGAGGTAGGTAAGACCACGCGGCACGCCTCGTTCTTCCAGATGTGTGGCAATTTCTCGTTTGGCGACTATTTCAAGGAAGGTGCCATCTCACTCGCGTGGGAGTTGTTGACTCGTACGCAGTCTGATGGAGGTTATGGGTTCGATCCTGAAAGATTGTGGGTCACCGTCTATCACGATGATGATGAGGCAGCGGACATCTGGCACCGCAATGTTGGAGTGCCAAAAGAACGTATACAGCGGCGAGGGATGGCGGACAACTTCTGGTCTATGGGCGTTCCCGGACCATGTGGTCCGTGCAGCGAGATCTATTTCGATCGTGGTCCGAAATACGGCAAAGAGGGTGGACCGATCGCCGACGAGGACCGTTATCTAGAGATTTGGAACCTCGTTTTCATGCAGAACATTCGCGGCGATGGACCCGGTAAGGAGGGCTACCCGATCCTTGGTGAACTTCCCGCAAAGAATATAGATACCGGGTTGGGCTTGGAACGAACCGCCGCTCTCTTGCAAGGCGTTGAGAACATCTATGAGATCGACACCACGAGCATCATCCTTCGTAAGGCGTCAGAACTGACAGGAGTCCGCTACGGAAGCGACGGTAAGAAGGATGTTTCGCTCCGTGTGATCGCTGATCATTCACGTACTGCAGCCATGCTCATTGGCGATGGAGTGACGCCAGGGAATGAAGGACGTGGGTATGTTCTGCGTCGAATGATGCGTCGAGTTGTGCGCAATATGCGCCTTCTTGGTAGCGAAGACCCAACTCTCGTTGACTTGGTTCGGAGCTCGGTCGAGGCGATGTCGCCCCAATATCCGGAACTAGAGACGGATCGCCGTCGAGTCGAAGAGGTCACAGCATCTGAGGAGTCAACCTTCCTTGAGACGCTCAAAAGCGGCACGCAGATCTTCGATCTTGCGGCCAAGCGAGCCAAGGACTCTGGTTCGAAGAACCTTGATGCTCAGGACGCTTTCAAGCTTCACGACACCTATGGATTCCCCTTCGATCTCACTCTTGAAATGGCATCTGAGGCGGGACTCACGCTTGATGAGAACGGTTTTAGGGCGCTGATGAAGGAACAGAAGGAACGCGCAAAAGCAGACGCCAAGGCAAAGAAGAGCGGTCACACCGATCTAAGTGAGTATAGAAAGGTGCTTGAGTCGAATCGCGCCACTGATTTCGTCGGTTACAGCAAGGTTGAATCCGAGTCCAGGGTCTTAGCCATCATTTCAGATGGAAAGTCTGTAGCGAGCGGACGAGGCTCGGTGGAGATCATTCTTGATAGAACTCCCTTCTATGCAGAAGGTGGCGGTCAGCTTGCCGATCACGGTCAGATTCATCTTGGTAATGGCGCAATTTTTGATGTCTTCGATGTCCAATCGCCAATCCCGGGGCTCTTCATCCATCGCGGCGATCTCGTTGAGGGTGAAGCAGAAGTAGGGATAGCCGCTCACGCAAAGATCGATCTCGAACGACGACGAGGTATCTCAAGGGCGCATACCGCAACTCACATGGTCCACAAGGCATTTAGGGAAGTGCTCGGCGAAACTGCCACTCAAGCAGGTTCCGAGAATGCGCCTGGAAGATTTCGTTTCGACTTTCCTTCGACCTCTCCTGTCTCCTTGACGGCTATGCAAGAGGTCGAGGGAAGGGTCAATGAACTTCTGCTAGCCAACCTTCCCGTGACGGCCGCTGAGATGAGCCAAGAAGAGGCACGTTCGATAGGAGCGATGGCTCTCTTTGGAGAGAAGTACGGGGAGCGAGTGCGAGTCATCAGCGTGGGTGACTGGGCTAGAGAGCTTTGTGGCGGAACCCATGTTCACGCTTCGGGAGAGCTGGGTCTCGTCAAGCTCATGAGCGAATCATCGATCGGATCGGGCGTGCGCCGGGTCGAAGCATTGGTTGGGCGAGATGCCTTCTCCTTCTTGGCGCGAGAGCATCATCTTCTCTCGAGAGTCATGGATCTAGTGAAGGTAACCAAGAGCGACGAATTACCCGAGCGCATCGAAGGGATCTTGTCGTCGCTCAAAGAGGCCGAACGCTCCCTCGGTGCGCTGCGCGTGAAGAATCATGTTGAGGATCTAGCCGCTATGGTGAAGGGCTCAGAGCGGATAAGCGGCATCGCGTGGTTTGCGAAGAGTTTGTCATCGGGACTGACAGCGGATGAACTTCGCGAGATCGCACTTGCGCTCCGAGAGCTCTCATCTTGTTCGGTGATCTCCTTAGCGTCGGTGAGCAATGGCAAAGTGATTTTGGTGACAGCGACAGATGTGAATGCTCGCGAGAAGGGAGCTCGTGCAGGACTCCTCGTGAAGTCTGGGTCGACCATTTTGGGCGGCGGCGGTGGTGGCAAGGATGATTTCGCTCAAGGTGGGGGCACCTCAATCGAGAAGGTCGATGCGGCCTTCGCCTCCATGCGTGATGAGCTAGCGAAGTCGATTACTTAGTCATGGGTGAAAATGCCCCTACTCCGATCCTGAAGGGGCGACGGCTTGCCCTGGACTTCGGTCTCTCGAGGATCGGCGTTGCAGTGAGCGATCCTGATGGTCAATTCGCCTTTCCTACGACTGTCATCGATACGGATGCCTGGGAAGATGATCTTGCAAGGATCATCGAGGAATACCAACCCGTCGTCATCTACGTTGGTTACCCGGTCAATCTTTCTGGAGACGCCGGTAGTTCAGCGCGGTTGGCGCGAGAGTTCGCCATCGAAGTCGCATCCCAACACTCTCGTCTGATCAGACTCGTTGATGAACGCCTAACAACAAAGAGTGCACTGAGTCAGATGCGAGCTTCTGGCAAAAGTGAACGAGAGGGTAGAGGTGAGATCGACGCGGTCGCTGCCACTCTCCTCCTTGAAGGAGTCCTGCTGACGGAGCGAAACACAGGTTCTTATGCGGGGGACGAGATATAGCCATGTTGCAGTCGCTGAGAGATCGCACCAATCAGAGGGTGCTTGCGGTCGTTGCCGTGCTTCTCGTCCTGGTGACCCTCGGGCTTCGGGAGATAGCAAATCGACCTCAGACTTTCGATGATTTTTCAGAAGGCATCAGCGAAGCAAGCGTCGAGATAGTGGTGGAGGAGGGTGAGAGCGGCGAGGCAATAGCCCGCAAACTCGATCAACGTGGCGTCATTGCTTCGTGGCAAGTCTTCTTCCAATTGGCGATCAGCGATCCTCGAGCAGCGCGAATCGCACCTGGCACTTATCGAATCGACACAAAGATTCCGGCGATCGAAGCCTTGGAACAATTACTTGATCCATCTCGGATGGAAGGTTTGATAACGCTCCGCGATGGAGTGAGGCTGACGGAAGTAAGAGAACTTCTGGAGTCCCTAGGTTACGAGGAGGTGGATGAGGCTCTGAAGAAGATCTCGACGCCAGCAGGTTTCTCTGCCAAGAGTTTGGAAGGTTACCTCTATCCCGCAAGGTATTCCTTCGAGCCGGGTACGAGCACTGACGAGATCGTCTCCGCGATGGTCAAGCGATTTGAATCTGCCTTGAAGGGTCTTGATCTCGGTGGCAATGAATTCGATCTCACATCGGAGGAAATGATCACGGTTGCTTCCCTGATCGAGGCAGAGGGGACCCCGGATGTATTCGCAAAGATCTCACGAGTGATCCACAATCGATTGAAGAAGGGGATGGCCTTGCAGTTGGATTCGACGGTCCACTATCTCCAAGGTTCAAGGGGCGAGATATCCCTTTCCCTAGATGAAACGAAGGTCAATAGCCCCTACAACACGTATCGTGTTCGTGGTCTGCCACCGGGGCCTATTGGTTCACCCACACGTGCAGCAATCGTGGCCGCTCTCGAGCCTGAAGAAGGGAACTGGCTCTACTTCATCACGGTTGCGCCGCGCGAGACACGATTCACCAATTCCTACGAACAGTTTCTCGAATGGAAACAACTGTACCGAGAGAACTATCGCAAGGGTCTCTTTGATGATTAGGGCTGCAGTTCTTGGAAAACCAGTTCATCACTCCCTCTCGCCACTGGTTCACGGACTGATTTACCGTGAGCTTGATATCAGATGTGAATACGGGCTCTTTGAAGTCGATGTGAGCGATGCGGAGAGATTGATCAGGGCTTCCTTCTCGAAACCCGATGAGGAGTGGAGAGGTTTTTCGCTGACAATGCCGCTCAAAGAGGTTGGATTCTCACTTCCCTTTCCCATAGAGGATCGAGCCAATGAAGCGCGCTCCATCAACACCATCACTCCTAAAGGGTCTTTCAATACCGATATCTCGGGTTTCGAGAGAGTCTTTCGAACGGAGGGACTTGAGCCAACAGAAGTGGTGATTCTCGGTAATGGCGCAACTGCCCGATCTGCCCTGATTGCCATTGATTCGCTCAAATCGGTTTCTGATGTCACCCTCTATCGGCGCAGCAAGTTTCACGATGAACTCCTTCCGCACAAGAGAAGAGTTCCCCTTGTCGTGAAATCGATGGAGGAGTTCGGCAGCGAGGAGATGAATGCGATGACTCTGGTCATTTCGACTCTTCCTGGCTCCAGCCAGGATTCCATCACCGAGAAGCTTTCAGGTTTCGAAGGAACACTGATAGATGTCTCATATGCGCCTTGGCCATCACTCCTCGCCAATGTCGTGCCAGGAAGAGTGATATCGGGTTTGAATCTCTTGGTGGCACAGGCGGTGGATCAGGCTCGAATATTTTCTGGTCTTCCCTTCGACGAAGATGAGATGTATAGGAAGGTCCTCTCATCCACAATTGCGAGCCTGGGGTCTTCTCGATAAAGCGAATCTCATTATCGTCAAGGTGTGGATTCACACCTCCTCTTCGCTCTCGTCATCTTGATCGTGGCGGCACTCACTGACCTGAAGGCACGCCGAATTCCGAATCGTCTTCTGATTTCGGCACTTATTGCTCATGGACTTCTCTGGATTCTGCATGAGCCACCATCGCTGGCGTTATTGGAGAGCGTGATATTCGTTGCCCTCTTTGGGATAGCCGCATTCACTCCACGCCTAGGTGATCTTCTTTTCACGAACATTGGAATGGGGGATATCAAACTCGTTCTCTATTTGCTTCTTATCGTTTCGCCGCAGCTGGAGATCTTTCGCTGGCTTCTCCTTTTGGCCTTGATCTCAGCTCTCATATTCGTCGTCCTTATATTCAAGCGGCGACTCTGGGAGAGCCTTCCCTTCGCCCCTGTCATTACTGTGGCCACTCTGCTGACGCTCGTGTAGGAGTCCGCTCTCAAATCCGAAGCGTCGCACTTTGGACTATGGGAGAATTCGTTAGTGCGATGGCTGACTGCAGGTGAATCTCATGGACCGGCGTTGCTTGGAATCATTGAAGGGATACCTGCCGGGGTTTCTCTGACCACTGCTGACATTGAGAAAGAACTTGCACGTCGACGCCTCGGTTTCGGACGGGGAGCGCGTCAGAAGTTCGAACAAGATCAAGTAACGATCAAATCTGGCGTCAGACATGGCTTTACTCAGGGTGGACCGGTTGCGATCGAGATTGCAAATAGCGAGTGGCCAAAGTGGGAGAAGGTGATGGCTGCTGATCCGATTGATGAGGAAGAGCTTCAAGGATTGGCTCGTAATGAAGCGCTAACACGACCAAGGCCTGGTCATGCAGATCTCGTCGGTATGCAAAAGTACAACTTCACTGATGCACGCCCGATCTTGGAACGAGCCAGCGCCAGAGAGACAGCGATGCGAGTTGCACTCTCGGTTGTTGCTCGAAAGCTTTTGCGGGAAGTCGCAGGTACGGAGATATTCAGTCATGTGGTGGCAATAGGGGGCATAGATTCAGGGGATCGCCCGACACCAACCGCAGCCGATCGAGTACGGATTGATGAAAGCCCAGTGAGAGCTGCTTCCATAGAGCTCTCAGAATTGATGGTGGAAGAGATCGAAAGTGCCCATCGAGATGGTGACACCCTCGGCGGCATCTTTGAAGTGGTAGTTGAGAATCCTCCCATCGGTCTTGGCTCACATGTCCATTGGGATCGTCGCATCGACTCACGACTAGCGGGAGCCATTATGGGAATCCAGGCGATCAAAGGTGTCGAGATAGGCGATGGCTTTGCCTCCGCATCTCGCCGCGGTAGTCAA
>Ga0129336_10001956_pt1 | contig 12671 bp, 19 predicted proteins | sample CPB6_02_DNA_FD_96878 | JGI IMG/M metagenome (GOLD analysis project Ga0129336, IMG submission 96878) | Freshwater to marine salinity gradient microbial communities from Chesapeake Bay, USA - CPBay_Sum_0.6_0.2_DNA | ecosystem: Environmental > Aquatic > Marine > Coastal | place: USA: Chesapeake...
GCTTTGTCGACCGCATAGCACTCAAAAAAACCCGGAAGAACCTAAAACCGCCCCTCCCCCTGCCCTTATGCCGACACCGCCTCCGAGTACGCCGCCTCACCACTCTGCGTGTCGCTATCAATGATGATCTTCAACCCCTGCTGCATCACCGGAAACGAGTCCGTCTCAGCCGACTCAGTAACAATGAACGTTCCCCAGAATACGCCAGCCTCATCCACGCCACCGCTGGAAAAGTCATAGTTGACCGTGCCCGATGCCGCCGTCACAACCGTCACGCCCGTCGATGTGGCACTGATCTTCGTTGTCCCATCCGCAGCGTTGATCATCTTGAACGTCACAGTCTTTCCAGTCAGGTCAACAACCTGCAAATCTCCAGCACTGTCAGGCTGTTTGAGCGTTACCGGCAGCACTGTTCGCAGGTCACCAACTCTTCGACGGTGTGTTTGTTGTGTCATCTGCTGCTCCCCTCAATCGTCAACCGCTTGCCTGATGTCCCGCTGATCGTCATTCGTTCTCGTGATGTGCCATCAATGGATAGCCGCTTCTTGCTTGTGCCAATCAATGTCAAACGAGTTGTGACAATTGACGCACCACCTGTACCACCTTCACTCCCCGCATCAACCCAGCCCGCATCAACATACCCCGCGTTGACCCATCCTTGATACACCCACCCGGCAGCCATCAGCTCTTACTCCTCGTCGCCGTTCCTCTCACGCCCGTGCTCGTCACACCTGTATGCGTGACGGTGTAAGTCGCGCCATTGAACGATGTGGCATAAGCAGGCGTTGATGTCTGCGGGCTTGCAACAGATCCCTGCACCTGTGCCAGCGTGTAGCCGATGCCGTCGATGATGATCGTTTGATTGGCCAGCGTTGCCACAGCCGCCGCCACTTCCAGCTTTTCAACATACACCGACGCAACACCGCTTTTCGTAACCTCCAGCGTCACCTCTCCGGCACTTGCAACAGCAGCATCTGGCAGGTCAATCTCATGTTTGCCGTCGCCCTTGTACGTGATTGCTGAATCGCGATGCTGGCCAGCAACAGTCCGGGCCACAAGCGTTAAGGCAACTGGAGTTCCTTCGCGTCCGTTGGTGTCCACGCGATACGACACTGCGTCAGAAGTCGTAACTTCTACCGCAGCTCCGGACGAATCAAACGCCCAGAACACAATCGTCTGATCAGTGCTGCCGGTGTCAACATGCCTGCTCATAGTCGTACAATCTCCACTCCAGCAGACACCAGCATTTCACGGACTGCTGACCACTCTGCTGTGTTCGCTCCGCTACCGCCCGTTGTTGTTGCCACCTTGACAGATCGCGTCGCCTGATAACTGTTGTTTGCAGACGACCGAACGCGTATTACACCTTGAGCCGTTAGCTGGGAGGCTTCCGGAGTCCACGAATGCGAACCGTCATTAGCCGTGCCGCTCACAATCGTGATCGGAAACGTCGATCCGTTATCAAGTGACAGCAGGATATCGACGGTTCCAATAACACCAGCAGAACTCCATGTGATCGTCGAGGCAGTTCCGACCAACACAATAGCGTCAGTCAATACGCTGCTGATTGAAGGCGTCTGCGTGCTGTTGTTGGTGACCGCGAAATTGCTTGTGTTCGGGACTTCATTTGTCGAAGGAACAGCCGAATCGGTGATGTTGCCAGTGCTTTGCGAGTAACTGACCAGCAGCGTTTCGTTGCTGTAGATCGTGCGATTGAGCGGGAACGTAAACACCAGATCTGATTGCCGCGTACCGTTGGACACGGTGACACTCGCACCAGTCGAACTCAGTGTGATCCCTGTGGCCGCTGACGATGGCAACAACGGTGGTGAATCCACTTCCGTGAAACTCACCGTCAGTGTATCACCGGCAGTGTTGACCGATGCCGACGCAATAACTGGTGCCGTCGTGTCTGGTGCATTGACAGTTACGGAAGCTGCGTAGATCGGCTCTGCTGGCACACTGATTGACGAAATGCTGTTGATCGTCGCTGGCAGCGTGATTGCTGTCGTGCGAGGTACAGTCGCAGATGCCGCTGCGTTTCCGCTCGCAAAGGTTACCGTTGGCGATGTGCCATCCAATGCACCACTCAGCGTCAACTGCACAGTGCGAGTACCTGTTCGTGTCGCATTGTTGACAGTTCGAGCTGTGCCGGAATGCGACACGGTGAACGCCGATGCTGTGTATGACGAATCGGATGCCAGCAGATCGCGATCAAATGTCAGCGTGACCGTGGACGTGCCGCCGACAGTCACCGCCGAAACCAATCGCGGCCCGCGTGCGGAAGGGCCGCCGTACAATGCCTCGTCAATGGCAACCCAAAGCAGAGCCGCGTGAGTCGCCCCTTCGGCATTCGTCTCCCAGTGTAAGGCTCTGCGAGCGATCGAGTTTGCACCGGGGTAAATATCAGCGTTGTCGTCCCATGCCTCAATCTGTGCCTGCCGAATTTGATCCAATGTGCCCGGAGGGTCAACAAAACCAACAAGGTCGCAGATCATCGGGAACGTGCGACTGGTCGCGGTCTGGAGATTTGTTTCCAGTGCATCAAGGGCCGCATTGTAGTTTGCCCGCGTCTCGTTGTTGATCGCGTCACTTTCGCCCTGATCCCAGATCAGAGCCTTGATGCCGTTCGGTGCAACTGCGTTGATTCGTGAGACTGCTCCGTTGTAACTTGCTCCGGTTGTTGGAGTTGGCTTCCAGTCGCCAGTCAGTGAAGTGCCGCCGTTAGCTGTTGTAATGAATCCGCACGGCACGCTTTGATCCGCCATGAACAAAGTGGCGAGCAAAGGCCAGATTGAGCCGTTGGAAGTCTCTGGGTCTGTCGGATCGACAAGCGTTCGCCATCCAGTGTCGTCCTGATCGTAGACCAGAGGCACCAGCGAAGCGTGAGAATATGTCTGCGAACTGGTGAGTCTTCCGCTGGCGTTTGACTGTCCAGCGACGACAAAGATATCACCAACATTCACTGTGACAGACGCCGTCACGCCTGTTGAAACCGAAAATCTCAGGTCGACAGTGTTTCGACCACCATTGAGGGTCAGGTTGCCGCTGAAGCTTCCACCGGACGGGCTGGCAACAAAGGTCGTCCACGATCCGCCGTTGACGCGACTTTGGATAGCTTCACTTCCAGCCATTGAGTACACGCCGCTAATCGTGACTGTGTGCTGATTGCTTCCGTTTCGCTGGAAGATATTTGTTGCCGCTGGCGAATTGATTGTGATCGAATCTGGCGGCACGTTACCAAGCTGGAAGCCGCCAACAGACCACGTATCGTTGAGTGCGTCTCGGTCTCGTCCAGTCAAATCAAGGTTGACATTGGCAGGAGTTGTGCCGAGGTCTGTACCGCCCTGAAAGAGCACCCCAGAAGTGACCGGCCTGAAATCGCCGGAATCTGCTGCCGTCAAAACGCTGGCATAGCTGAAGCTACGATAGTTTGTAGCACCAAACGCCGTCGCATCATCCGACGCATTGCAGGTTCCGCCAGTGTTAGCACCGTTGCCGTTGAAGCACGCCTTTGTGCCTCCAGTCGTGTTGGTGCCGATCTTGGTGACGACGTTATTTGACAGCAGCTTGTTCGTCTGATTCGTGGTACGAATACCGTACACTGTGCCAGCCGTTCCGCCGGTCACGTCGATGTCATGCACGGTGTTGTTGTGAATGCGAGTCGTTGCACCCGATGCCGATGCCGGAATTGCGTGGCAATACACCGTGCTGCCCGATTTAATGTTCCAGATCACGCAGTTGTGAACATCAAGGTTCACAAGCACCGAGGCTTCTGTAATGCTTGGGTTTCCAATGGCGACTGTACGAAACGGTGTTGTCGAATGTGCGTTAGATCGATGAATCAAGCAGTGCCGAATTGTCTTTGTATGCGAAGCAGAGAACGCAGCCGACGCCAAGTTCCAGCCTGCGGCCCAGCGACCGCTGCCCGTTGTGGTGATCTCCAGCCACTCAATCGTGCCGTTTAATGCTCCAACACTATCCGAACACGCAGACGTGACAACGGTTGACAGAGCAATTCGAGCACCGGTGCCCGTTGTGCCGTTATGTCTGACGGTCGGATCAACTGTTAAGCGGTAGCTGGCGTAGCTTGCCGGATTCGCCGTAATCAAAAACGTCGAATCAAACGCCGCATTTTGGACGATGTTAAAAACAATGTCGTCGCCAGCCGTTGCTCCGGTCACGGTGCCAGCGTTAAAGGCACTCGCTGCCGCTGCCGGAGTTGCGTAGTCGCCACCACTGCCGATTGTTCTGGTGATTGTTGGCATTAGAGTATCTTGGTGCCCTGCTACGGCATCAAAGCCGCAATGGTTTGATTAGCGGTCGACTGCACACTAGCCCACTGGCTTTCCATCCATTCTTCAGAAACGCTCACTGTTGCATTCTGTATCCGGCAAGCACGATACGCTTCCGCAGCCCATTTCAGATCCGCAAGAGCCTGATTGAATGCCAGTGCCTTCGCATTCAAATTGTCCCCGAACGGATCTTTGCAAGGATCGAATTCCTCCGGTGGGCTCGCTGCCGCCGATAGTGACCGATGTGGTAAAGGCTGATCCAGCCATCCACGAAACCACTGCATCGCCCGTGTCCACAGCCATCTCAGAAACTTGATCATGCTCACTCACTCCGTTTGCTCGTGCCGCTGCCAATGCCTTCCAGTGCTGCACCTCATGCTCAACCTTTTCCAGCTCGTCGGTCGTCCGGTATCCGTACGCAAAAATGATCGACGCCCCAACGACACCAACAACGCGACCAAACCACAAGCAGTATTTTTCAAACAGCGTTTCAGGCTTGGTAAAAATCTCACGCAACACAACAGCCGCAACCATGTAAGACGCTGACCAAAATGCCAGCATCCAGAACACGTTCCACAAATCGGCTTGTCCTGTCACAAGAAGTTTTGTCATTTTGCCACCACCATGTATGCCACCAGCAGGCCTGCCAATGCAACCCCGATTGACAGGATCACAATTGCCACGTTGACACCGACACGAAGCCCATCAGCAGACGTGCCTTTGGCTTTAAGCGAAAAGCCTTTTGCGCCGCCGGTGAGTTCGATTTCATTATCTTCTGATTCATGTTGCTCATCTGTCATCGCCGCTCTCTTTGTTCGAGGCGGCGCCTGTCTGAATCAATAGTGCCCGCTTGTCAATGTCGGTCCATGCTTTTCGCGGAATCAGCGATGACAGATACTGGCTGATGGTCATTCGTTTCTCTCGTGCCAGATGTCTGATCGCTATCTTCTGCGGAAGACTGACGACCACAACTAAGCTCTGGTTCCGTGGTGGTCTCATGGTCCTCCTCCTCGCTGATGTGCCGCGGCTTCATTGGCCACCCATGACGTACTTGATATACGACCCCTCAAAAGGGCGTGTTGATCCCCGTGGCACATTGCAGTTGCAGACGAAATACGGATCAGCCCACATCATCGGTTGTTTACAGCCCGAACACATCGGCCACTGGTTAGTCACATCCATCGCCATCGCTGCTTCCTCAAAACCCCACGCCGGAAACCAAGTTCCGCAGTTCTCACACGATCCAACGGGCTCGCTATACTCGTCATCGAAATCTTCGTCGATGTCGAAATCGACCTGATGCCCGCAGGCACAACACAGCGTTTCGGTCCCTGATACATGCTTCACCGTTTTGCACTCTTGCACCTTGTCGCACTTCCCGCAGAAATCGCGGATAACAATGCGATGCACGCCGAGTTGCGGTGGATCGTTTTCACTCATGGTAAATCTTTCTCCCGCAACCGGGTGATCGCTGTCGTTATGCGGACGTTGCGGCCTCGACTTGTGTTCCCCGCCATTTGTCTGTATTTGTCACGCACTTCTGCATTCCTGACTCTTCCACAATGTGACTGAATGGACCATCTACAAACTCACTGATTACTTCCGTCCATCCTGTTGCTGTCTCAATTTCCACAACTGCATGCTCACCTTTTCTCACGAGCTTGATAGCTTTGATTTCCATTGCTTGTCTCCAATCGCCGCATAACAAAGCAATCAACCCGAGCGGCGAGGGCGCGGAATTGATTGTCCCGGCTGCACTCCGCCGCCGGGTTATTGCTGTCGTTCGACGGACGACACCCGAAGATGCCGCCCGTAGTCGTTCCAGATCTGCCCCACACGTCACTGGTTAGTTTCCGGGGTGGGTGTCCTCAAATCCTCAAACTTCAGCAGCCCGAGTCCCACGTCTTCGATCTTTTCCACCGTCGTGTTTGTCGCCGCTGGCTGCTGACTCTTGCCGTACAGATACGCCGCTACGCCTGCTCCAGGAATACCGAGCAACGACGCGCCCAGCAATACCGCTCCGACCAGTTGGCCGAGTCCGCTTTGCTGCTGGCCTGTGACAATGACTGGCGGTTGATGGACGATGTGATCACCCAGGATTGTGCTGCCCATGTCATCACCCTCAGCCGTTGGCGTATCGTCGCCCCACAGTTCTTTCCTGACTCGCTTGTTCTCAGCCTCGACGTTCTTCTGCTGCTCACGCTGGTGGTGGCTCGCTCCCTTGTACGCCAGCAGTCCCGTCAGCGTTTCCAGCTTCCACCGGCTTAGCGCTGCCTTCTTCGCCTGACTCGGAAAGTCCAGCGTCTCTGAGGATGTTGCTGAGTTCATCGCGATCACCTTTCGAAATTGCCAAAACGGTCCGGGATGTCAGCGTCTCCGCCGACTCCCGAGCCGCCTTGTTTTCAGCCATCAGACGTTGCAGGAACGCCGCCGTCATCATCACGCAGACTTAGTCGGGGAAGCGATCGGAGTCGCCAGGATGCCGCTCACAGAGCGACCCTCGACGACGCCGACATCCTTGAAGTTCTGAACCATCGTGCCCTGCATTGCACCAGCTGCGATGTCGTACATGTTGCGGGAATTGCGATTGCTCGCCTGAACGTTGCCAGCCGACTCAGCCAGCATCAACTTGAACATGTCTGGATCCATTTTCACACCCTCTCCCGGCAACAGAATCGTCACGACACCATCACCGGGAACTGGCGTCGCGTTTGTTTCCGGGAGCGCTCCCGGAGTTGTGTTATCTGTTGGCATTGATCGCCTATTTCTGGTTCGTACCCTCGACGCCACGCGATATGCGGTCACGTGTTCGCTTCTGTAACCACATCATCGCTTCCTGAATCTTAGTCAGTGCAATGGCGTTCTCGCGGCAAGCAAACTGACCAGATTGAAACCCGAGCAATCTGTCTTCGACAATAGCAAGCAAGGCTTCATTGCTGACGCCGTTGACACCAAACTCACCAACTGGGCCGTTTTGGAACTGAATGTTGCATAACTCTACATCAGCAGTGTCGTCGTCTTCGTTCTTCACGAACTTTCGAATTTGATACTCATGACAGGCATTTCCTTGCCCTGGCTCATCAAGCACATTGACAAGCAATGCGTCGTTTAACCCATTCACTTTGTGGCTTGTAAGTACTCTGTTCATCACTTCCCCCTGATTCGTTTCAAGTCCAGAACAACTGGCTCGCCTGGCATGTATGATTCGTCATCGATCACCTTGCCGTCCTCGCTGAGGATCAGCCTGAACGGCCTCTTCTCCAAAGCGCTGACACGCGACTCAAGCCCCGATAAATCAACCGCCGCTTTCGCCAGTTCGTCACGGTTTGCATCCAGCCATGCGGAGACGATCGATTCCACTTCCTGCGGAGTCACACTTCGACCATCCTTGCCGTCGCGGCCGGGCGGTCCCTGCATGCCGATCGGGTCTGGCCGTGGCGTTGGTGCCTGCACTGTGTCTTCCGGCACAAACACGCGCGGAACAGGTTCGGCAACAGCAACAGGCCGAGGCGGTCCGTAAGGTATGCCGAGCGGTCCAACTGGTTGCCGCCATTCCTGGCGAATCCAGATTTTGCATCCACCGGGCCCGCAGGAATATCTCTGAGTCAGCAATTCGCGGCACTCTTTAAGTCCGGTGTATCGGGTTGGATATCGCCGGTCGGCGTTGTCGCTGCGGTATGCAGTTTCTTGGTACCCCCAAACAATTCCGCACACACGGCGTTGGCTGTCCAACACGGGCGCTCCACTGTCACCGGGTATGGAATGCAAACCGCCTTGGCCGTCGATGTGACCATCTCCTCGAAGTACTCCGTCAAATTTTGCTGTTTCGCGTCCATTGAATGTTGGTCCATATCCGGGAATTGTGACTTCCTCACCGACTGGCTCACTGTCAGCCAGTTCGAAAAAGTTGGCGGGCTGACTTTCAAAACAAGCAACGTCTGCCGTCGAATGTTCTCGCATGCGTCGAACTGCATACGACTTGCCATCCAGTGTGATCGATGCTGACGTCGCGTCGCGGAAGTTGTGCTTTGCTGTCAGGTACAAGCCAAAGCCTTCATTGGTTCGGCCGATGCAAACGGCGGTTCCGTTGCCAGTGAAGCCATCGCCAACGACGTTCAAGGGGACGACCTGGGCATGGCATGGAGCACACAACAACGCCAGCAACCACAGCAATCTTTTCATTTCAACACCCCCACAAAACAGCCCCAAGAATCGACCCAAAAAACAACGCCCCGCAGATCAGCGTCAACGCAAGTTCGATGCGGTCACGGTGCGTCATGGCGTTCTTTCCTAAGGTCATAAATCACACCAGCCATCGCTGCACAAAAGCCAAACATCGCGCCTGATGCGGCACTTGCAAAGACACTGCCAGACCACATAGCAACGCCCAGCATTGCAGCCGATCCTACCACCGGAATAACGATGTCTTTCATTTCAGTTCCGTCCTTTTCTCACGTGTCGCGTTGCCGCTCTTCACCTGCTTCTCCGACAGCGACTCGTCATCCCCTTCCAGCCACACATTGCCCAACACTCTGCCCATCGTTGTGGACTTCAGCAGGTCTTCGCTGGTCGGCACTTGCAGGATGACTGGCTTGCCGAGTGCCAGAGCCTTCAGGTCTTCCTTCGACTTCAAGCCCGCCTTCTTCTCCGCGGCCTGCCTTGCTTCCGGCAAGCGTCCATCCATGTGCGTCTCAGGTGCCCAGCAATCAATCAACCGGACCCGGATCGTTCGCCGGATTTCCACGTCGACGGTGTCGCCGTCAACAATGTTGGTGACGACGGCTTTCGTCGTCCAAGACGGCTCCGGTGGATCCCGAAACGCCGCCGACAGCATCTGGCCGCCGAGGAAGCAGACGACAAAAATGATGGGTGCCAGTGCTTTCATCCTACGCCCTCGGCTTCCAAACAAACGTTGCATAAGCCCGGACCGCCAAGAACAAGGCGAGGCGTCGCCAATACGGAACACAGCACTGTTCCAGGACCCAGTAAAAAATCGTATCGGCGAATCGCCGCTCGGCTCGAGTTGCTGCCTGAACACACAGAGCGTCGTGGATGATCGCTGCGCGAAGCGGACCACCGCTCAGAGGATGCCCGACGGCCGACCAGAAGATCCGGGGGATCGAGGCTCCATCGCAGACGAAGCCTTTCGGAACCTTGACCGAAAGTGTGACGCCACAGAGCTGAACGACTTCGAAGGTGACGTCTTCCTTCAGTCGGACCGTGTCGTCCGGCAAAACTTCGACCGGAATCCCGTTGTCGCCACCCATGACAGAAACTCACCGGCACATGACTGAGGCCGGGACAGGGTGGCGGGACTATGTTTTTTTTCGCGAAGGACGGTTTAGGTGAGCGGGAGTGTAAATCGGGTTGGCGAGCTGTCAAGAGCAGCCGATCATGAAAAACGTTTGGCCGTTTGTCCGTTTGTCCGTTTGTCCCATAGTGGAAGGGTAAGTCAGAGGGAAGAACCAAAGGGACAGCAGACACCCCCTATCCGCAGGACACACGGACAAACGAAGAAAGAATCTCTCTGAAAGAGAGATAGTGTTTATATACTCCTTAGTATATTTCCTTGTTTTCTTCACTCAAAACATAGTGAACAAATGCTATGGCGTCTGTCCCGGACAAACGTGGGACAAACGCGGGACAAACGTTCGTTTGTCCGAGTCTGCTATGTTAAAACAGAATAAGTGTACAAACAAAAAAAGCTGCACAGAATGCAGCTTTTTGGGACAAACGCGTTTGGCCGGATTTCAGATCGACTTGTAGATGATACTCACGGGCCCTCCGCCTTCTGGGATTTCTTCAGTGACCGACAGCTTGCCTTGCTGCTGAAGGTCCATAGCAGCCGCCTGGAACTCGCTGGCGCTGATCGAGCGATACGCCCGGCACAAATCCCGCTTTTTGATTCCGTGAGCCGCCGCGGAGTACAGAACAGCCTTGGCGCGTTCATGAAGACGGTCGACCAGATTCTCTCGGATCAATCCGCAGGAAATTCCTGCGAGCCAGTTGGCCATCTGGATTCCCCAGTTGATATCGCCGATTTCGACGCGACAGTCGAGCCAGTCGACCGTCGCCGGATCGCCTTGGAGCCTCGCAGCCCTGTGGACGATGGCCAGCTTCATCGACCTTGCCGCGACTCGCCCCCAGATCGCTGCTCGAGACTCGCTTTCGTTCTCCATGCGGGTGTCAATCGCGTCTGCGTGAGCTTCCCACCGCTCGAGGGCCTCCGGGCTCATTTCGATCGTGACAGGCTTCGGAATGTCCTTCCGGATCGGGTTGGCTGGCTCCCATTCCAGCCACATCCTGACGACAGTTTCCAAGTCCTCGGGAACTGGCTGTGCTCGAGCTGTCCGGCGTTTCGGTCGGTTGGTCACTGGCCAAAACGCGATACGCCCAAAAAGCCCGTCCTGAATGCTCTTGCTGTCCAGACTGTCGAACAGCTGGCCGGTCGTCAGACCCAGCAGGCAGAGGTGAGGCTGTATGATCTCGTTTCGGGCTCCGTCGGCATGAGCTGCCCCGCCGTACATGCCGGCCGCCTTCGAATAGAGCTTCAGAAGATGAGTTCCGATTTGCTTGGCGTGTCCGTTGTTGCTCTTACGGTCCAGGATAGCCTCGAGGACTTTCCCAAACTCGTCGCAGACCCACAGGCCCAGCGGTCGGTCATGAATCGCCTTGACCAGCCCATTCCCAGACTGGACGTCTGGCGGGAGCAATGGCACTCGTGCAGGGTCAGCCTGCCAGAAAATCCGGCTGATTGTTGTTTCACAGGATTCTTTCCCGGCTCCCGTCGGAGCGATGACGACGTTGTAGTCGTTTGTCCGCAGGTCGGTGTGAGTCCGAATCCTGCGGCCGAAAAGCGTCTCGCAAAAACTGACGGCCGTGGCCATTCCCATGACCGCGGAAGGCCGATGGCTGATTGCCAAGTAATACTCAAAGACCTGCCGGATGATCCCGACAGGCGGGACAAGCTCCAGAATTCTGGCTTCGTCGTCTTCGTCTTCCTTCCGCGGCTTTCCGATGTCGGCCAGCAGTTTGCTCAAATCCACGTGAGGATACAGGTCGTCCTGAAATTGCTTCGGAGGCTTTTCGGCTCGAGGTGTGCCGTTCTTCGATGCTGAATTCACTGTCCGCTGGAGTTCTTCGTCACTCAAGGGACTCTCAAGGCTTTGGTTCCACTGCCTGACGAAGTCAAGCACCTGAGATTCCGTCAGCCGCTCGGATCGGTCGCCGATCATTGAGAACAGATGGCCCGCCAGATTGAAGACCGCCATGTTGCGGGAACCTTCGCCCGCGGCCGGTACGCTCCGGACGTAGGCTTCAGCCCGCTTGAGCAGTGCGTCCGGATGAGCCGAGACGGGAGTAACAGGCGCGACTGGTGGCAATGGCTTTGGCTCTGTTTTTTTCGAGAAGAACTTTTCATTCAGCCAGTCAACCGCGGCCTGCCCGTCTGCGATTTGGTCATTGCCGCCCCAGATGTCGCCCGTCACTGTCCAGAATCGCGAGTGATCGTAGACCTCAATCTGCTGCTTCGGGGTCGGTGCGATCTTGTGCAGGCAGGACATGCCCTTCGGCTTTTTCGCCCGAGTCAGGATTTTGATTCCTGTCCCGCTGGGGCTGACCTCAATGAAGGCCAACCCATCAAACCTCGCCATGATCTCCCAGGCCCACTGGCGAAGGTCTCCCTCTTCGTCCAGACAGCCGTCAAGGTCAATGCCTGTGTAGGGCTCAGCGATCTCGAAGGCGACTCCAGCATAGTAGCCAGACGCATCGCAAGCCGTTTCGAAGTCGGTCCAAGTGTTCGGGTCGTTCGACTTCGCCGCCGAGCCGTCAGCTTGGCAGGGAATCTTCGTCCCTGATGCTTTCTTCCAGCAATGCCACTGCCTCAGGGCCTTCAGTTCTTCCGGAATCCGTTCGAGCATCTGTAGTTTCCAGTTTAGCTATATCTTCGACCAGACATCCAGACCACCTGCACTTAGCACAGACTGAAAGAATGCTCTGTTCATATGGTTTGATCAGTTCAAATCCACACCGCGGGCAGTTTTTGCTCATCGGGGTTTCCGCTTCCCGCACTTCGTGCAATTTCTGACGTTGTAACTGTTCCGACGCTGGCACTTACAAAGCCAGCCGATGTTGATTCCACGCTTCCACGGGTGTGTGGGTTTGGGGGTTGTGCTGGTCATTAGAACGGTGCCTCATCACCAAAACCTTCGAACACTTCCTGCTCCTCTTCGTCCTGCCACTCCTCCGGCCGCTCATCGCAGAACATGACTTCCTTGATTCGCGTGTATTTCCCATCGCGAACAGTGATCAACTGCAAAGGCGTTCGGCAGGCTCCACGGTTCAGCAATGACAAAGCCTCTTCGATGGTTTCCGGGA
>Ga0129336_10001958_pt1 | contig 12670 bp, 8 predicted proteins | sample CPB6_02_DNA_FD_96878 | JGI IMG/M metagenome (GOLD analysis project Ga0129336, IMG submission 96878) | Freshwater to marine salinity gradient microbial communities from Chesapeake Bay, USA - CPBay_Sum_0.6_0.2_DNA | ecosystem: Environmental > Aquatic > Marine > Coastal | place: USA: Chesapeake Bay...
GGTTCATGTTCAATGGAGATAAATGGCAAACCACGTCTTGCCTGTATGACCCAGGTAGCAAGCTTTGCCGATGGTGAAGCTATCACCGTAACCCCACTTAGAGCATTTCCAGTAATTAAAGATTTAGTAACCGATGTTACCTTTAATTATCGCAAAGCGATGGAGGTTGAATCCTTCACCCCACCTGCTGATCTAAAGCCAGGAGCGGCCCGAATGGCCCAGGTGGATGTTGAGCGAAGCCAAGAGTTTAGAAAATGTATTGAGTGCTTTTTGTGTCAAGACACTTGCCATGTAATTCGCGATCATGAAGAGAATAAAAAGAGCTTTGCTGGCCCAAGATTTTTTATTCGCATAGCAGAGCTTGATATGCATCCTCTTGATATCTTAAAAAATCGAAAGAAAAAAGCCCAAGCAGAGCATGGGCTTGGTATGTGTAACATTACAAAGTGTTGTACTGAAGTATGCCCAGAGCACATTCGCATCACCGATAACGCAATTATTCCTATGAAGGAGCGGGTGGTCGATGAGAAGTATGACCCTATTAGGTGGCTAGGATCTCGAATTAGCGCACGAAAAAAAACAGTGTAGTCTAGCCTTATTGTGAACCCAGGTAATCAAATAAATTCAATCAGTAAGGTATCTACCTATATTCAAAAGCAAAAATTTAAAATTGTACTAATTACTCCCATAATTTTAATGTTTGGCCATTTAGAGAAAAGGCCCTTAAATCATGAAGGCGGCCAATCATACGTTCGTAATTTGGCAGACAAAGTAGACTTTTGGGGGTCAATATTACCAATTATAACTCCATACAAGACTTTCAAAGCCGAAAGTTTTTTAATCTCAGTTAGTACGGTTTTAATTTTTCTTATTGGATCACTTTTAATTCTTAGAAGTACCCATCTTAGTGGTATTAGACTGGTTATCTTCTTAATTTTGTTTTTTGTGGGTTGCAATTTTGTAATTGCTAATTCAAGAGACTCATTTGCGCTTAGTTTTGCAATACTAAACTTTGGGTTAATTTTAATTTATAAAAGACGTAACATAAAAGGTTTATTAGTACTTATAATAATATGTCTTTCAATTATGGTAAGCTTCAGATTCTTAACCGCAATTGCGATTGTTATGCTTTTAATTTTATTCAATATTAATCAAGAGAAATCTATAAAAAAAATTATTCCAATTCCGCTCTTTATAATTCTTATAATTGTTACGGGAATAGTTTTGGATAAAGGTCTAGCAAGATTAGTTAATTTAGAGCAATCATATCCTGAACAGATGCCAATATATCAAGACCTAGCATCCTTTTATTGTTGGTCAGACGACCCATCGACTAGACAACTGGCCCTTAAAGCTTTAAAGCCAGTAATAGCTGCTCAGACTCCGAGCGATATTTGTTTAACACTACGACCTAATTCTTGGGCCTATCTTACTATCGGGGGTAATTTTATTGAACAAGGTGTAAAGGCACCCTTAGTACTAATCTCCGAGGATAATGCTGAGAATCTGAGTTGGATCAGGAGTGGGTGGATTAAAACTATTATTGCTGATCCAGTTGATTATATACAGTTTAAATTGATATCAGCAACTCAAATTATAACTGTCGGGAATCCATTTAAATATCCATTATTGATCACAGATGGTTATTATGAGGACTCCGGCCTAGAGTCAATTGTTTATGAATTACCTGATTTATTGTCTAAAACCAGTTTTGAGATTTGGAGGTTACAGCATCTGATTTTATCCGTAATTGGGAGCACTTATATTTTCTCAATCCCGTTTTTGTTTCTGATTTTAATTTTTTGTCAGATAAAATTAGTTAAATTCAAATTGACTCGCAATTCAATTGTAATTATCATGTTTTGTCATATTTTAAACGTAATATTACTTAGCGTTGGCTTTGTATCTGATGAAGCAAGGTATGTCTTTCCCATAATTTTTTTAACTTACTTGTTTGCGTTAATTCAGGAGAAATCAACTCTCGTGTAATCTTGTGATACTTGTGAACTATTTAATTCTAATAAATTTTTCATATAAACCTCGATCTCGTCAGGGTGCCTCGGTAGTAAAGTAGATAGAATTTTTGCCCCAGATACAGTCACTAATACATCATCCTCAATTCGAACCCCAATACCACGATACTCTGGGCCAAATAATGTGTCATCTGCTTGAATATAAAAACCTGGCTCAACAGTAAGTATCATCCCTGGCTCTAAAACTGCTTCCATGTACTGCTCCTTTCTTGCATGAGCGCAATCATGCACATCAATCCCTAAGTGATGGCTGGATGAGTGAAATTGCCACCTTCGGTGAAAACCATTCTCTTCTTTTAATGACTCCTCAACTGATACTGGTAAAACTCCTAACTCATGCGCACCCTTTGCGATTTCCTGCATACAGGCATTGTGAATGTCCTTAAATTTAGCCCCTGGTTTAATTGCGGCAATACCGGCAGATTGTGCTCGGTATACGATCATGTAGATCTCACGCTGTGCTTTAGAGAATCTGCCACTTACTGGAAAGGTTCTAGTGATATCTGCGGTGTAGTGAGAATCTAACTCAATGCCGGCATCAATTAATATCAAGTCATGTGGCAAAACATCGCCATCATTTTTGATCCAATGTAAAATACAAGCATGAGAGCCGGCAGCAACAATTGGTGAATAACCATTCTCATTTCCTTCAACCCTAGCTCTGCCATAAAAGGCAGATTCAATTATTCGCTCTCCTCTGGGCTTTGAGATTGCAGCCGGGAATACCTTGACCATATCGGCAAAGCCTCTAGCGGTTGCATCAACTGCTTGTTGCATCTGCTCTATCTCATACTCATCTTTAATCATTCTTAACAGGGAGTTTGTATTCAAAAACTCTTCTTCCTCTTTAGAAGCAATATCAATTAATTGATCAATACTTAAATCTTCACCCCTAATAATTATCGAATCAATCTTGTTGGAGAGAAAGCTTTGGATCTGATCAATCTCTCTAACAGTTATTTGATACTTACTCTCTGTTTGGACAAGCGATAATCTTTTACCGATCCAAAATTCACCATACTTAGTGTTTTTATACAATTGATCACTAGCCCTGTTAGATTTTGGATGAACAAATAGATATGGCTCGTGTCCATTACCTATTGGCTCCATAATGAAAACTGAGTCCGGCACGGTATCGGTGGCAATAATGCCAGTTATCCAAGCAAAGGCAGAGTGTGCTCTAAATTTGTAATCAGTGTCATTACTTCTAACCTGTAGGCGCCCCGCTGGAAATATTAACCTTTTACCTGGATATCGCTCGGATAATTTTTCTCTACGTAATTTGGTAAATACAGTTACTGGGTGGGCAGAGATAATTTCTTCTTCACTTACAGCCCAACCTGTTTTCATAAACTCACTCATCACATCATTTATTGATAGATCATGAGTGCGCAACAGATCTGAATTCTGATATGACTTATCTTGTGAGTTATTCGCCAAATTCATACGAATAGCCTACTGTTTAAACAAGAATAGGCTACCGTCACAACGGTGTATAGGTATATCTTATTTAAAATGAGCACTTTCTTTGATATAGTCATTGAGTACTAACTAGAGCAATTTGTCCGACATAATTTAAACTTTAGTTACTAGGAATCCTATGAGTGGTACAACTATATCCCTACGAACAAGTATAATAAATAAATGAAGAAGTTAACAATTAGACCAGAAAAATTGACAAATTTTGCAATATTGATTCCTTGCCTAAATGAAGGAGAAAGACTGGTCAAGACGGTAAAGGATTTGGAACGGGAATTAGGAAATAGTTGTGATCTAATTATAATTGATGGCGGGAGTAATGATGGCTCCATCAGGGAGGTAATTAATCTGCATTCAAAGATTCTGCAGTCCGTCCTCATAACTAATAAAGGGGAGGGGCTGAGCTATGACTTATTCCTTGGGTTCAAAGAAGTTTGCAATAAGTATGAATATGTGATGACCTTAGATGGGAATAATAAGGACGATGTTAGAAATTTAGGAAGGCTATTTGATTTTGCATCTAATAATAAGATTGATTTTGTCCAAGGATCAAGGTTTTGTCCTGGAGGAATCTCACAAAATTTGCCATATGACAGATACTTAGGTATTAAACTTTTTATTTCTCCGTTAATTTCATGGGCGTCTCATAAGAAATTTACTGATCCAAGTAATCAATGCAGAGTATTTTCAAAAAGAGCAATAAATAAATTAGTTTATATCGATATAGATAGGTTTAAAAGGTATGATTATTTTTTCTACATACCTATAATATTATCTCGTTCAAACTTTCTGACTTCTGAATTTCCTGTAACGCGAAGCTATCCCGCTGATGGAACTATTCCTACACATATTCCTAAAACACGCTATATGAGACTTGGATTAGATCTATTAATCATTGCTATTAACCATAAAAAATAAATACTCCAATTCAGTACTGCAAAAATTTAAATTTTACTCAAATTATTTAATACATAATAATTGCTAAACTTTATTTTATTGAAGTATAAGTGTAGGATTTATTCAGGTATTTTTATAAAATATTTGATAGTAAAATATAGGAACTTTTTTTAAATTTATAAACATGTGTTACGCTAGATTTATGATTTTGAAATCATTCCCTAGTTAATTGGATAAACACTAAAAAATGCAACTACACACCCTAGTCACTAGACATTAAATATATTCTTGATTCACGGGGCAATGAGGTATGAATTTGAGAAATAACGCCGTAAGCAATTAAACTTGTCGCTTTCCCTCTCAGGAAATCAATCCGTCTAGCTTTGTGCACAGTATACTTTTCCAATACCTGGAGACGTCGCATAGCCCGGTCTAGTGCGCCTCACTGCTAATGAGGTTAACCCCTAAAGGGTTTCGGAGGTTCAAATCCTCTCGTCTCCGCCAAAAATGTATTGGTGCAAGAGCGTATCAAAATAGATAGATAAGTAATTGGGGGGAAGTTGCCTAACTACAAGATCGCAATAGTTGGTGCTGGCCCTGCCGGTTACTTCACCGCCCAAGCCTTTCAAAAGGCACAAAATGAAGAGTTTACCTTTTCGATTGACATGATTGAGCGGCTCCCAACTCCGTGGGGGTTGGTTAGAAGCGGGGTTGCTCCTGATCATCCAAAGATAAAAAGCGTCTCTAAAGTATTTGAAAAGATTGCCCAAGAGGATAGTTTTAGATTATTTGCCAATGTTGAATTGGGTAAAGATGTATCACTTAAAGATTTAAGAGAAAATTATGATGCTGTAGTACTTGCAACTGGTTCTGCAACTGGAAGAAAGCTTGGGATCAAGGGTGAGGATTTACCCAATTGCATATCTGCTGCTGATTTTGTTCCTTGGTATAACGCCCATCCAGATTTTAAAGATGTATCGGTAGATTTAAATACCGATACGGCAGTGGTAATTGGTGCAGGTAATGTAGCAATGGATGTAGCCAGGATGCTAGCTCTAGATCCGACTGAGTTAGATCTAACAGATACTGCAGAGCATGCATTAAAGATTTTTAAGACAAGCAAAATCAGAAAGGTAATAATTTGCGGTCGGCGTGGCCCAGAGCATGCTGCCTTTACCGCTCCGGAGTTACGAGATCTGTCAAAACTTGAGCACACCGATGTCTATATTGACCAGGTTCAAATAGATCAAGCAAACCTTCGAGTTGATAAAATAGGAGAGGTTGAGAAGGATTTAAGAAATAATTTAGAGGCGATGAGATTAATTGCTGAGCAAAGTAAAAAAGGTGTAGAGCGAAAGTTAGAGATAAATTTTTTAGCTGCTCCGCTTGAGATTCAAGGTAGTACTAAAGTTGAGAAGATTGTTTTTGCTATCAATGAGGTCAAAAATGGCAAGGTAAGTTCAACTGATAAAACCTTCTCCATTAAGGCTGGATTAATTGTTACGGCAATTGGATATGATGCAGTTGAGTATCCAGGAGTAAAAATTGAAAATGGCCGAATAGCTAATATTGCCGGGCATGTAGAACATAATATTTATGTAACTGGCTGGGCAAAACGTGCACCGGTAGGAGTAATTGGCACAAATAAAAGCGATTCAGCAGATGTAGTAGACCTTATCATTAACTCCTTAAAGGAGCCAAAAAATTCTGCTGGAATTGAAGCATTATTAAAATCAGGACATAAAGTAATTGATCAAGTTGGTTGGGAAAAAATAAATGCTTCAGAGGTTATCTCAGGGGAGCTTACTGGAAAACCCCGTATAAAAGAGGTTGATTGGAAACGGCTAATAAGATTGGGCACGAGTTGATCAATCACTAGAATGGCCCATGCTTTAAAAAATGCGCCCGTAGCTCAACGGATAGAGCATCTGACTACGGATCAGAAGGTTCGGGGTTCGAATCCCTGCGGGCGCACAATTACACGCACGAATTCCGACCTTCCTAAAAATAATTCCTAGTGATTTCATAAAGTGGTCTAAAAGTGGTCTAGTAGTTTTTACTAGGCGCTTTTAATCCGTTCTGCGTAAGTATGTGCCAAACTGCGATCGTCTTCAGATTTAAGGTGGGCGTAGGTGTTTAGCACGGTCGCAACTTCATCACCTAAGCGTTTAGCCACTAAGTAATCGGGTTTTCCATTACTTAGTAGTTCGGTTGCGTGTGTGTGCCGTAATGCGTGGAATGGGCGTTTAGGTAATCCCAATTCTTTTACGAACTTTTCAAATATCTGAGAAGGTGAAGTCGGATAAATAGGTGAGCCGTCTGCCTGAGTGAAGATATACCCTGACTCTTGCCATGCACTACCTAACCAACTTTTCTCCATGTCTTGCTTTTCCTTACGTGCTAAAAGAGCTGAAACGGTATCGCTAGTAATTTCTACTATTCGATTCCCCCTTTTAGTTTTAGGTGCATTCTCAAATATCTGACCGCCTGCCATTCCCCTAGTTTTTGAAATTGAGATAGTTTGTTTCTCTGAATCAAAATCCGACCAACGAAGAGCCAATAATTCTCCACGCCTTGCGCCTGTATGGCACGCAAGAATAAAGAATGCAGATAGTCGGTGATCGCTTGCTTTACCTAGAAGCATTTTGATTTCTTTAGCATTAAAAGTTTCTACTAACTTAGTAAATCCTTTTGGTGTATCTACTTCATTCATAGGATTAAGTGCGATCTTTTTACACTTAACCGCATAATTTAAGCCTTCAGATAAGACTAAAGAAACCTTTCTCATAGATGAATGAGATAGCCCCTGCCCATTCTTCTTACCGCTTTGGAGTAGCGATATTAAGAAATTCTCCAAGATTTCGAAAGTTAAATCCTGAAGAGCCAAATGCCCGATCTTTGGGTAAATGTGGGTTTCTAGAGTCTGCCTATTTTGCTCAATAGTAGAAGTCTTTAATTGCTTTTTACCGACCTTACTTTTGAACCAAATAGGAAAGAATTCGGAAATAGTTTCCTTTGATTTGGATACATATTTACCTTCTTTTGCTTCAGATTCTCTACGGGTGCGATCCGCCTTCGCTTCTTCCTTAGCTTGGAATCCACTAATGCGAACTTGCTTGATCTTTTTAGTTATTGGGTCTTTTACGGAATAGCGGTATGACCACTTATTACCCCGTTTCTGAAACCCATTTTTAGTTTCTCCCGTTAAGCGATTAGGCATTATCGGCAAGAAGTTACGAATTTAGGATTTTCGAATTGAACCGTAACCATATTCTTATTCAAGCACCGTTTCTAACTTGCTAATTCATCTCTAAGTTTTGAAATGTCCAACCTAAGAACTGATATATCTCTATCAGTAGGTGCGCTATTCGCTACATTCATAGAAACCAACACACTAGAGATCAAAATAGACCCTGCTAGCGTGTAGATCGCTAAGTTATTTCTTTTTTCTTTTGGCATTAGCTCTTCCTTTCGTTTTACTTCCTGCCGATTTGGCAGAAATCTTTTTAACGGGTTCTAAGAACCCTTCTTCTCTTGATCGCTTAATTCTGTATTCTGCACTTTTTGGATCAATTCCAAAATGATCGGCCACCGCTAGTTTTGGTCGCACCCTTCATTTATCTGATTCTGCGTTCTTAATTTCTTCCCTGTAAATGCGAGCCGTTTCTTTTAACTCTTCGTTTGATATAGCACCGCCATAAGTAAGAGCCTGAACCTGCCCTCTAATTTCCCTGCTCTCTTTACTATTTAATTCTTCCCTTTGAAATAATTGCAATTCATCTTTATTTATTCTTATAGGGATAGACCAATTTTCAAGAGTGCATTTATACTCCCATCAGGATCATCAGCTTCGGTACATTTACATGTTTTAAGAGCCATTGCAAGAAAGGCTGAAAGGATTATCTGGAAATTAATAGAATATTTAAATTATGAAATTAGTAAACCTATTGCAGTTTACCTAAATAGGCTTTCTGATTTATTTTTTGTACTTGTAAGGTATGAAAATCGAAGTTACGAAGAAAGGTTATGGAAACCAAAAACCTATTATTTTAGCTTTTAATTTTGTGGGATAAAACAGAAGACAATTGGAGCCCTCATAAAAGCTTCAGATTCAGAGTAAAAGGCGAAGTACCCTCATCTGTAAAAATAAATATTTAAGAACTAAAACTAAAAGTTGTAATCTTCATCCGGCAAAATCAAGCGTCTAGTTCCTTTATTTCCAAAGTTTTTTGCGAGTACAAAAGCAGAAGCATTCGAAAATGTTCCAATGAAATTAGCACATTCGCTTAAAAGGTAGATCTCAGCGAGATATGTCCTTGTATTATGGAAATCCATGTTTAAATTACCCCCAACGTTTGTTGTGCTTTGATTAGATGTCCATTCTTTTTCGGATAAACTAGGTGGAAACCTGATACTTCTAAGAATTTTAAAATTCTTAAATTTTTCGCAAAGTTTCAAATATACCCGAAAGTCTTCCGTACAAATATAAATTTGATTGAAAGATTTTTTTTCCAAAAAATCATCAATTTTTGTCACTAATTTATTGAAATCTACAATTGTGTTTTCCGGGAAATAAATTTGGCGGTAATAAGCGGAACCACGAACAAATATTCCAAGAGTTTCTTCGCCACTCCAAGATAATTCAGTTTTTAGTTTATCTAGGTACTCCTCTGTTTGTGTATTCAACTTAATATACTTATCTATTAGATCCCGGACAATTAGCATATTATCAGTATTTTTTAATAGATCGATATTTCTATTATGTAGCCAACTTGTGCTTTGAGAAATTCTGTTTCCATCAGATAACTTGACATTTTTACTTTTATAAACCTCTGCAAGTGTATAATTACTCACATTTTCAAAAAAATAATTCCATGCATTTCGGGAACCGTTTATAGGCTTTAAAGAACTTAGCTCACTCATGAAGTAATTTTCCATATCTACAACTGGTATATATCCTAACTCTTCTGAATACCTTAAGCCTCGTAGCACATAGAATAAATTTGAAAAAAACCCCCAACCCGGAGGTCTTTTTCTAATAATTAGGAAATGTAGTGATGGATTCAAGTCTCCAAATACTTTATCTTGCTCATAAAATTTCGATTCCCTCTTTACCACTGCAATCTTGGTAAGAATGTTGTAAATTTTAAGTGGTAGTCTATTTAGAACTCGATACTTAATCAATGAAAGAATATCCCTTAACACAGTCCAAGTATAACTCATCAACTTACTCAACCCGTTACTATTTGATAAGTTTTTGAGTTATACCTCTAATATTTTCGCAGGGTTTAACACTCATAGATTAATCTTAGAGTTTTTTGTTCGAATTCGCAATTTTTAAAACTCTTAAAAGATTAATTATTAAAAATATAGAATTTTTATTCCAAAATCTTCGAATTAGTACTGAAATTCAATATTTTATGAAACTAAGTACTTTATGAGTTAAAAATAATTCTCAGTTATTCCTTATATGGTCTAAAAGTTGTCTTGCCCCGGGGCTACTATTTAATTCAATAGACGTATCCCAAGCCGAAGCTTCGTCTTTGAGAATTACTCGAGGTTTTGCATTTATAACATGGAAGAACCTAGAAAAATACCAAATTAAAATTCAGTGTATTAACCAATACGGATACACTTCAAACTTTTCAAATATAGATATCTTGCCAAAACTCTATTCTAGAAACCTAATGGAATTGTTTTTGTACTCATACATACTGTTTATATTATAAATGAATGCTATGTATATTCAACTCCCCATGATTTCTTCTGTAGTTAGATATTCAAGTTGATAATCAGTTAATAGTGAGATTTCTATTAAAGTCTAGAGCTCCAAATTTATTAAAGCGGAAATCGTATTATAAATTGGCCTTTCATCAACGAGCATTGCATTTTCGAACGTTTAAACTAATTAGCTACCAATTTTTTTTACTCATCTAGACAAATTCAATCTTGTGTTTTCACTCTGCCTGCTATTTCTATTGTGTGGAGGGCTTTTGACTTTTGATTTCTTGAATTCATTAGGATTTCATTTATATTTTAGAAAATTTGTTAATGCGATCCACTTTTAGTACTCAGTTCTAGATATACATTAAAAATTAATTTGACGTTCCCGTTATCTAACTTACAGTTAAGGTGTAGGTGACTACAGTATCGCAAGCGTAAATTTATCTCAGATTTTACAAATCTCGATTTTATTGAAATTGTACTTAGACTTTTTCTAAATAGGTTAAACCAAAATACCTATACTTTTGCCCGGACCTATGATTTTATTAGTTCGATAATTCCATGTTTTAATCGGATTCGATGCAACTAGAGTTTCATTCTAATTAATAAATATCTGAATTCACATCATAAAATTTTTCGGTATTGAAATCTTAATTAGTATTTATTTTTGTGCATCTTTACTGTAAGAGAATTAAATGCCTTCTATTGAAGTTACGTCTATCTTCATCGTAATAATTAGAAGAATTACAATTAAGGGAATCCCAATACACAGAAATAATTTAATTTCCAAATTTTTCCGTTGGGTCTTTACTCTAGTTTTGGTTAGCGCGCTTTTATACTTTAGCCGCATTTGATTTCTACAATTTTTTTATAGAGCATAGTCTGAAAGTATACCTGTTTAAGACGGAGATTGGTAACATACTTTGATATTGTCAGGTAAGCGAGAAATTTGTAGGGTCCATCCATCAGCCTGAGTAAAATGTAGGGAGTTCATTAACCAGAGCTTCCGGCTCAAGGCTATATTAGATTTAATTTATTTATTAGCTCTTAAATTATGTTAGAGTGCCGTATGCAAAAAAGGCGCAGTGCCAATAAAAAATTATATTTAATTTATAGAAATTATTTTTTACTTATATTACTTTTCTTCCTTTTTTTTATACTAGGTGCTTTTTCTTCTTTAATTGAACATAAAGGTGTGTCATATGTTCCAAGAGCTATTTATAAGGTGCAAAATTTTTTCCTTCAAAATGGCCCCCCTGAGTTAAAGAAATACAGTTTTATTGTAAGAGGAAGTTCTAGATATGAATTCAAACTAGATTCCCAGTTTAAAAATCTTGGTCAATTCCAGATAGCCGTGGACTCTAAATCAAATCTGTACGCACTAGAAAGACAAACCGGAGAACTTTGGTATTTTGAAGATTCTAATTTATCTAAAGGCAAGTTGATAAGAAATATTTATCAAGATATGACTCTAACAGCCAGCCAACATATAAATTCTCCACCGCTGGCCATGGATTTACATTGGGCTTTTAATAAATTATTTTTAAGTGTTGTTGTAGAGACGAAAAAGTGCCAATATCTCTCACTCATATATTTGACTACTACTTTGCAAGAAAATACTCCTGAAAAGTTTTTTGATACGCCATGTGTCAATGATTTTCAAAATACAATAATGTGGGGTGGGAGGTTTACTTCAAATACTGAAAAACTTTTTATCTCAATTGGCGAGCAGCGTTTCGATAGGAGTGGATTTCCAAAAGTGAATCTCTCAATTAATAACAAACTTCCAATTAATGTTTTCGGAACAACACTCGAGTTTGACCCAACTCTAAAATCATGGGAGGTTTATGCCACAGGAATGAGGAATGCACAAGGGCTGTTTTGGGATTTTGACAATAAATTACTATTTGAGGCTGAACATGGACCTAGCGGTGGGGATGAGGTAAACATTCTAGAAAAGGGTAAAAATTATGGTTGGCCTATGGAAACATACGGTAAACCTTACAATACCAAATTCCCATCGGGTAAAGCCGAACTGAATGATGCCAAAGATCCCCGAATCTGGGTCGATAATGAGCTTGCAAAATTTGGTGCAAAATCAGGAGATCATCAGAAATTTTCAAAACCATTGTTTTCGTGGATTCCTGGCGTAGGCGCAGGAAATCTAGTTAGGGTATCTCAGGAATCACCATTAATTGATTGGAGGGGCGACCTATTGGTCGCCCATATGAGTGGCCAAGCACTGCACCGACTAAAACTTTATGGAGATAAAGTAGTTTTGGATGAAAAAATAACAGTTAATGAGAGAATCCGTGATTTTATTGTTGATGATAAAGGTTTTATTATATTAGCATTAGACAGTGGCAACCTAATAAAATTGTCAACATATGATTCAGTACGTAAGTAATTCCGTATTAAAATTGCTAAAGGATAAATAAAGTTACTAACCCTGCTTGGTTTGCATCTATCGCATCGCAGGTAACATCAATTACCACTCGATCTAACACAGATTCAACTACATCGAGTGCGGTAATGGA
>Ga0129336_10001960_pt1 | contig 12662 bp, 11 predicted proteins | sample CPB6_02_DNA_FD_96878 | JGI IMG/M metagenome (GOLD analysis project Ga0129336, IMG submission 96878) | Freshwater to marine salinity gradient microbial communities from Chesapeake Bay, USA - CPBay_Sum_0.6_0.2_DNA | ecosystem: Environmental > Aquatic > Marine > Coastal | place: USA: Chesapeake...
AGTAGTTATGGTGGCACAATGACAATAAATTACAACGCATATATCGGCGGTGCTATAGGTTCCAATGTATGTGTTACGACAAATAGCACAGGCGAATATGTTTTTGTGGCAGTTCAAAATGGAAATATTTATAAAATTTCAAATTATGGAACAGCAACAGGTATACAAACATCTGCTCCTGTAAGCAATTGGTATGGAATAACTTGTAATGGAAGTGGTCAATATATTGCTGCTATTGTGTATGGCGGTGGCATATATACATCATCCGATTCTGGCACTACATGGCTTATGGTTACTGGATCATCGCCCAGAAATTATTTTAGCATTTCGTCAAATTATACAGGACAATGTATAAATGTTGTTGTTAATAATGGTCAAATATATTATTCAACTGATTATGGTTATACATTTAACGTAGTAAATAATATGCCAAATAAAAACTATTATTCTAATAGTATGAATGGATATGGTAATATAGTAAATGCTATTGTTAATTCAACTAGCATTGGAACACAAATTTATGTCTCTCTAAATGCTTCTAATTAAATATTAAATAAAAAACAAATTAAACATAACAAAATAATTAATATAACAATTATGTTATCTAAATTAATAAGTCTAACAAAAGAGTCTGAAGAACGTCTAATATGGGATGATTATTTTATGTCTATTGCTTTACTTGCTTCTCAACGTTCTCCTTGCGAGAGACTTCATGTTGGTTCTGTAATCGTTAAAAATAATAGAATAATTTCAATGGGTTATAATGGATTCATATCAGGAGCACCTCATATTAGTCGTGTTGAAAATGGACACGAACAATCAACAATTCATAGCGAAATAAATGCTATTACTGATTGTGCGAAACGTGGTGTATCATTAGAAAATTCTTCTATTTATATAACCCATTATCCGTGTATAAATTGTTTCAAATGTATAGCAGCATCCGGAATAAAAAATATCATCTATTTAGAAGATTATAATAATAACCCAATTGTAGATATACTAGCATATGATTCAAATATAAAAATTACAAAATTAGTACAAATATAGTAAATATAAAAAATATAATAAGTATCTATAAATTATTATATTTTAATTCTTTCTATTTTTTCTTGTCTTTTTACCACGAGTAGTTTTTCTCGTTTTTCTCTTGCCACCTTTCTTTCTACTGAAAAACCAGTTATTCGATTTTTTTTCTTGTTTTAAGTCTTCTTTTCTTAATTCGTGTGCTTCAATTGGAGTAAATCCGTGTGGTTCATTAACATTATATTCACGAGAAAATTGTTCAGTTTCAAATGAAGTCTTAATATTACTTTCTAGTTGTTTACAATAAGGTGTAGTACTTTTATATCCGAGAGAAGTTTTAGGACAACATTTTTGATAATTCATTTGCATTTCGCGTTTAATTTCTTGAATTTCGTCAGCTTTAATATTAGGGTTGTTTAATTGATTCATCATATTGATTAACTTATTGGGAGTACATTCTTGAGCGCCACTTAGCTCTTGTCTAAAACAACTTAATTCTTGGTTTAAATCGATGTTATTGGTAGAAGTAATATTTGGTGGATCCTCGCCTTCTCTCACTACAAGTGAATTTAAATACATTAAATTATTATTTGATTTGATTTCCAAAACTAACTCCCATATATTCTGTTTTTGTATTTTAGCGAAGTCGTTATGACAAGCTTTAAGCATTTTTTTATTAAGATTTTTATTATCTGTAATAAGTTGACATATGTTAACTAATGTTGCTTGCATAATATTAGAATGTGCTACAACATATATATCTTTACTATTATCTTTAACCTCATTTTGAACCCAATTAATAAATAAAAACATACCTTCTTTTTCGAAATAATCCGTAAAAATATTTATTCGCGGTTGTGTTTTATAAAACATACCTTTTTTTGACGTATCTATTTTATTTATTTTTAATGGAAATGGAGGATCAGAAAATTTAACGTCTTGAATTTTAATCTTACTAGCCTTTTGGTCGATTAATGAAATAAAATTTTTTTTCATATATTCGGTCTCTCTTGGTCCAAATTTAAAACCACCTCTCATTAATGAGTAATCATTAACCCTTGGTACATTTTTAGAATATGGATTAAAATTCTTGTCAATAGGCGTTAACAAATTAAGTTTTTTATTTTTATAGTTTAATTTAAAACTCTTTTTTTCGGTTGGAAAATCAATAAATATTTCAGTATTCTCAGTCAAAACTTTATTTAAATGTTCTTTTATTTGTTGTGTAACAGATGAATTACTTATTTTATAGTCATTTTTAATACTGTCATTTAAAAATAAATTAATGATAGTTAAAAAATCAAAATATTGTTGTAGTTTCTTAATTTGTTCTGAAAAATTAACTGGTAAATTACCCAAATCAGCTTGTTTCAATAACTTATTATGTTTTTCTTTAATATAAGGTGATACAATAAGATAAATTTTATTATTAGAACAATAAGGTAGATATTGAATAATAGCTGTCATCCAAGTTCTAACTAAGCAACTTACATAAACTTTATTGTAAAAAGTGCCTTCTATATTTCTCTCTAATGATAGTCCAGTAAGAGTACCCCAAAGAGAGAGAGCAGGTTCAGCAAACTTTCTTAATGTGCTTAAATCTTTATCATCTATAATATTATTACATGAACGTAAATGTCTAGAAATATAAAATTTTTGTGTAATATTTCCATCCAATAATTTACTTGTTTCATCCATTATATAATATAAAAAGAATTATTTATAAATTACTCATAAAATATTAGTCATAAAATATTAATCATTAAATATTATACCATTTTTATTACTTGCTTTACATTTTGTAGTCCAAGAGCAGCAAGAAGTTTGACTACAGTTATTTCTTGTTAACTTATTACAAGCTTTTTCAAGGTCAAACCCAAAATGATTTTTACAAAAAGCTTCATTACCTTTACTTATTAACGGCTCAAGTGCTTCAATTGTTACGACACCTAGTAATTTTTTTGGTTTAATATTTTCGTTTAAATTTAAACCAATTGAATTAATAAAAATAATTAGCGAAAATATTATTAAAATTATTAGTAAAAGCTTTAGAATATATTTAAAATCCATTCTAATATAAATAAATATTTTATATACATATTTTATAATGGCAAAAACTCGTAGAAATAGTAGTAGAAGTAGTAGAAAAAGTAACGTTGTTAAAAGTATTACAAATAAAGCTTTACCGGTAGTTGACAAAAGCTTAAGAAATGTCGGTAAAGTAACTAAAGATGTAGTTGAAACATCGATACCTGTAATTGAAAAAGGAGTGTCAGTTGTATACGATACAATGTCAAGTGGTTTAGATTTAGGGGTAAAAGGTGTTAAAACAGTATCAAAAAAAGTTACTTCTTCTCAAAGACATAGAAAACGTAGTTATATTGGCGGTAAAAAGACGAGACATCGTAAGAGACATTCTAAACGTAAACATTAATAATATGTTATACGATAGCTTCATTCGTTTGAATTGTTAAATCCGTAAAATTTATTGTATTAATGTTATTTAGATTATGTCGGTCAGTTAATTTAAAATGTTTTTTCTTTTTTTTTTTAATACTATTAACATATTTATTGTATAAAATACTAAAGAATAATGTTATAAAAAACATACTTATAGAAATATAAATATAAATATTAATTACTTTTTTATTATTATTATTATTATCAGTATTTAGATCTACCATTATGAGTGTAGGCGATGATGTAGGAAACGATGTAGGATTTATTATTATAACGGCAGAAGGCATATCAGTAACGCTGAATGTAGGTTGAAAAGTAGGATTTAACGCGTTAATTATAATATCATTGTTATTCATTATATATTAATCATATAATTATTATCCCAAATATAATATTTTATTAATTAAATTATAATATATTATTATTATATAATAATAATATAATATGAAATTTAATATTACTGATAAAAGTTATATTAATTATAAGGATGAGTTGTTAAAAAAAAGTAAACAACATAAAATACTTCAACAGAGAGTAATCCAACAACGTCAAAAATTAAATCAACAGAGAGTAATTCAACAACGTCAAAAATTAAATCAACAAAAAGTAATTCAACAACGTCAAAAATTAAATCAACAGAGAGTAATTCAACAACGTCAAAAATTAAATCAACAAAAAGTAATTCAACAACGTCAAAAATTAAATCAACAGAGAGTAATCCAACAACGTCAAAAATTAAATCAACAAAAAGTAATCCAACAGCGTCAAAAATTAAATCAACAAAAATTAAATAAATTAAAACCTCAAAATAAATTACTAAACAATATGAAAAGTAAATTAATAAATATAAATTTAAAAATAAGAGATAGAGTTAACAAGTATCAAAAATTGCTTAGGAGAAGAAAATTTGAAGAACTAAAAACAATTCAAAAACAAAATTTAGGATGTAATGATAAAAAAGAAATATCAGAAACATGTGAAATAAACCAAAAAACTATAGATATTATTCACGATAATAGTAGACCAATAGATTCGAGTTTTCTTAAAGGTTTTTTAAGTTATTCGTTCGATTATACAGGTTCTTATCAATTAACAGAAAAATTAGTGAAAGATAATATACCTATTGTCGTTTGTGATTATTTTAAAATAGTTCCTAAAATTATTTTTGTAGGAAACCATGTTTTAGTTGAAATAGAAACTAATTTAAAAGAAATGGAACATTATGACAAAGATTTTGGAATTACATTCAATAAAATGTCAGATAAGAATAAGGATGAGTTGATATATGTTTTTTACAATAAATATACAAATAATTTAAGGATCATATCGAGTGATAACTGTCCATTTTCTAGATTAGGTGAGCAATTTAAAAATTTGAAAAACTTGGAATTGTTAGAAGCATTTAAACCATATTTTTTGTCAGAAACGTCTTTGCATAAATGTTTTTATAATGCGTTAAATTTTAATTCGGACATTTCAAGTTGGAATACTAAAAACGTAAACAATATGTCATATATGTTTTATTCGGCAACATCATTTAATAACGGACAACAACTTCAAGAGATAAAAAAATTAAAAGAAACACAAAACGTGTCTTATAATAATTCCACAAAGACTTTAACTTGCCCTAATGCTAATTTTAACTTAACAATGTATATAAATGATACTTTAATCATAAAAACAAATACAAAAATATATTTAACAATTATACAAAAAATTAAGAGTAATATATCATTAATACTTTTAAATCCATTAGATATAGATTTAAATGAAGGAGATATAATAGAAATAAAAATAATGAATCAAAGTAGTAACCCTTTAAATTGGGATACTTCGAATGTGACAGATATGGAATTGATGTTTTATAATGCTTTTTTATTCAATCAGGAAATAAATTGGGATGTAAGTAGAGTTAATAATATGTCTAATATGTTTTCTCATGCATTAACGTTCAACCAAGATCTAAGTCTTTGGAATACAAAAAACGTAAAAAATATGTCATCAATGTTTAATAATGCGACATTATTTAATAATGGTGACTTAAAAGATAAATGTAATAAACCTTTAAATTGGGATATAACAAATTGCGAAGATTTAAGCTGTATGTTTGAAAATTGTAGTATATTTAATCAAGATATAAGCAATTGGAATACTGTAAATGTTAAAAATATGGAAAAAATGTTTAAACATTGTATATTATTTAATCAATATATCGGTAATTGGAATACTGAAAATGTTGAAAATATATCTGAAATGTTTAACAATGCGTCATTATTTAATAATGGTGAACAACTCAATGTCATTCCAAAAACGCTACCTTTATTAAGTATGTATTTGAATCATAATAAAATATTAACTTCTCCGGGAGCTAATTTTATTTCTGATTTAGCAATTAATGACATATTAATAATAAAAACATATAGAGATACTACATTTTACGTATTTTTTGTAAAAAAAATAATAAACAATACAACATTATTATGTAATGCTAATGTTAACATAGATTTACACATCGGTCAAATTATATCAATAAAAAAATCTGTAATAGGAACAAATCCATTAAATTGGAATACATCAAAAATGAAAAATATGTCGTTAGTTTTTAATAATGCGATATCTTTTAATCAAAATATATCCACATGGAATATAGAAAATATAAATCTTTTTCCGGACATGTTAAATAATGCTTATAGTTTTAATAATGGTAATAAGCCAGATATTTCAAAATACATTTAAAAATAAATTTGTTTTATTTGATGTTGGTTTAAATAAATATACGAGTTCAGTAGCAGGAACAGCACGATCGAATTTATTAGGAAAAAATTGGACTATAACTGATGGTGGTGGTGTTTAAATTGTAATTATAATTTAATAATTTGTATATTATATTATAATTTAATGTCTTCTTCTAGTTCTTATTCTTGATTTATGACTTTTAGATTTATTACTTCTTGATCTATTAGTTCTCTTATGTCTTTTAGACATTCTTTTACCGCCTTTTGAAGATATAGGACTATAATACGGAATTATTTGTTGTTCCGTTCCAATCATATATATATATTTATATTAAATTTTAGTTAATTTTGGACCTTTACTAGTTTTTACTTTTTTCTGTTTTGTATTTGTCTTGTGTATTTCATTATGACAATTCTCACATAATGTCATTAAATTCGCTAAACTATTCTTATGAAATATAGATGAATCATTAACGATCATACCATTTTCATTCGCTTCATGTTGGAATTGAAGATGGTGAACTTCCGTACCCATATTTTTTCCACAATTTTCACAAGTTCCTACAATTTTATTAGAGTTGTATCTAGATTGTTTGAGAGAAAGAATACTTTTGCTTTCAGGACTATATTTAATTCTAATTTCGTTTGCTGAATCTAAAAAATCTTGTGGTAAATTCAAAGATTTACAAACCTCAAGACCATATAAATTATTTCCTGGTCCATCTTTTAATTTACGATCATAAATTAGCATATCTTTTTCTTTATCATAAATAACTTCCATATGTTTTAAACACACGTTTCTCAAATTGGAAATTTCTTCATAATTAACGATTTCGTGTAAATGAGTAGCAAATATAAAACTACTTTCAGATTTACATAATTTTTGTATACCTGCGACAAATATACTAATAGCACTCATCGTTTCAGTTCCAGAACATAACTCATCGCCTAAAACTAAACTATTTTTGTCCATTAACCGTAAAATTGTTCTAAGTTCAGACATTTCAACTTCAAATGTAGAGAGACCTTTAAATATATTGTCATTCCCAATAATACGTGTGAATATATGTTTATAAGGTTTAAATTTAAAATCGCTACAAGGGACATATAATCCTGCTTGTGCCATAATAATAGCAATTCCTAATGCTCTAATGAGGGTTGTTTTACCAACGGCATTTGTGCCATATAATAATATACCATCTGTAACACCATTGCCGAGAGAAATATCATTTTTAATATATAATTCATTAAGTTGGAATTGTTCGATTAGACAGTGTCGTAAACCAGTAGCATTAACACACGCCTTTTCTGAGTTTACGATTGTAGGTTTACAATAATTAAATTTATGTGCTATTTCACTTTTATTATGTAAAACATCTATCAACGTTACAAAATTAATTATTTGTTCTAATTGTTTTTGAAAATTACCAAATTCTTCTGTAAATTTATTATATGCTATTGTAATTAAATCTTTCATAGAAATTTTAGTGGAAGATATATTTTTACATAATGTATTAATTTGTATATCAGAAATAAAATTATTTGAAGAATTTTGTTTTTCATATTCGAATTTATTTTTTGATACTATAAAATTAAATTTTATATTAGATTGAATTGTTAATTCAATTGTTTGATCATTTTTAGGTAAATATTCTTCTAATAATTTACATCGTCGACTAGTACATACTAACCCGTAATTATTTTTTTCTGTTTCATGTATTTTAACATAATCTCCACTTCTAGCTGTTTTTTTTTCTTTATTTTCTATTAAACAACTAAGGCATTCTCTAATAGCTTCTAATTTAAGTTGAGATTCATTTAATATTTGTGTTTTTTTATCTAACTCAGTATCTACACCTATTTGAATAAAATTAATTTCAAATTGTTGTAATTGATCTAATTCTTTAGCCAAATCAATATTAATATTATGTTCAATAAGGTCTAATAAATGTGAGCAAATATTTCCAATTTCATATAAATTTGGTTCAAAATTTAATAAATATTTAAAAATAGTTTTATTAGTATCTTCATTTATAGTTTGAAAAATTTCTCTAATAATTTTGATATTATTATGTAAAGTAAAAAAAGATTTAGGTGGAATTTTTTTTAAATATATTTGTCTCTCAAACTTAGATAAATCTTTTATTTGAAGTAATTTACTTTTAAATAAATTATCATATTTAACTATATTTTTCAAATAATGTTCGGTTATATCATATTCTCTCTGTAAAATATTTTCATCATAAATCGGATTTAATATATTATATAAAAACTTTCTTCTTCCCATTGGAGTACAACAATTATTTAACATAGACGATACACACGAATATTTGCCTGATTTAACATTTCCATCATCAATAATATTTAATTGTTTAAGTGTATGATTTGCTAATGATAATCGTGTAAAACAATTTTCAAATATAGGTTCAGAAATTTTATTAACGAGCTGTGGATTATGTTGATAAACGAAATCAAGGAGATAACAAAAAGCTTGCGTTGCTATATTATTTTCATTAAAATTCTGAATAAATATATCAAAATTATCAAAGTTATAAAATTTTGAAAGAATTTCTTTTTGATACGATTGTTTTTCGCAATTTTTAATTTTATGTAATTTATTATTGTATTTGTTAGTATTTTCACAGATTTCTTGATTTTGAATATGTATTTTATGTATTAAACTAGATGATATACCAGCATAACTAATAATATTATCCATTTCTTTTTCATTTGGTAAATCTGATATTAAAATAACTTCGCTTGGATTATAAATAGATATAAATCTCTCTAATTCGTCATATGTAGTTGGACTATTAATATATATTTCTTTAAATTGAAAAATACTAGTTTTTCCAGTAAATATATCGATATTAGCTACCCCAACAACAACGTATTTACCTTTCATAAATATTTTATTTTCAATTAAGTTAACCCAAATACAAGTTATTGAGTTCGTTAAATTAGGGGATTCAGTATGAAAATACGTTCCTGGAGAGAAAACCCCAGCTAAACTTCTCGTAGTATTTTTAACATTTTCATCTTGAGTATAAACTACAGCAGTAAATCCAGCATCTTGTATTTTTCTCAAATATTTTTCAATCATGATGTCTTTAAATCCTGCCATCATAACATTATTTTTTCCTACACATGTATTTTTATCAACTATATTCAACTCACAAATTTGAGAGAAATCTAATATTTTACTTGATGTTATAACATTTAATTCTTTATCATTTATGCCATATACTTCAAAAAAAGCACCAACTTGCATTAATAATATAGTTCTTTCACCATATTCGTCTTGAAATCTTTTGGTTAATTCAAAATATTCGTTCATTAACGACATATATTTAATATAGTTATATGTATATTAAATATAATCTTATCTCTTTAATATGATTTATTAACATAGTTAATAAACATAGTTAATTAACATAGTTATTAATTATCAACCTCAATAAATTTTAATTCATCACCAGGATTCATAAGAAAACGCTTACATCGTTTATAAAATTTTTTTGATATTAAATTAAAGTTGTAAAAAAGCATTTTAATTATATACAATACAAACGTTATATAAAAAGGAAGAAAACGTCCATTATTATGATCATATAAAACGATATTTTTATATTTTTCATTATAAATTGATATTTCAAAATTTATACCGTTTGATTCATCTGAATATTTCGTTTTATAACCAAAAACCATAAATGAATCTATTTTAAAAATTGCTTTCCTAAAATCGGTTTTATTTAGATTTAATAAAGATGATAACATATTTATTGTACTTGATTCATTATCAGTGAATATATCAATATCTATATCACTTTTTCCGGGTATATAATCTGCTCTATTTATACTTCCGTATATATAAATAGGTTTATCAATATAGAGAGAAATTTTATTTAACATATCTCTTTGATTTTGTGTTAATCTTTTATCCGTTATATCCATTTAAAATATAAAAATATTAAATTATTAATTTATAGTTCTTTATCTTCTTTTGAAAAATTATGTATTAAATTATCTGAATTACTGTTTGTTATTTCGCCTGATAACATAGCAGATTCATATAATTTTCTCAATACGTCATTTGGCGCATTGCTGCCGATTTTTATAAGATTATGGTCCCTTAAATAATTTTTAACGTCATTTATATTTTTTCTTTTTAAATCTTTTTGTGCGTTCAATATTAGTTTTCTGGTGCCTCTATCTTTAATTAATACTCCTACAGTTCGTTTAATTTGAGATTTTCCGAGTGTATATTTTCGTTTTATAGTTTTTTTTGTTATTTGTTTTGTTGCAATAATTTGTCCTGCGTTTTGTTGTTGATTTGTCGTCTCATTTTGCTGCTGAATTGGCTGCTGAATTGGCTGCTGAATTGGCTGCTGAATTGGCTGCTGAATTGGCTGCTGAATTGGCTGCTGAATTGACTGCTGAATTGACTGCTGAATTGGCTGCTGATATGCGTTTGGTTTTTTAATTAAATTTTCTGAAATTAACATGTCGTTTTTATGTTCTTGTTGTTTTTGTTTTATTTTTTCTTTCAATAAATTTAATCTTTTCTCTCTAGCACTTTTTTCAGTGTTTATTTTATCACCATGTATAATTAACGATGAATTAGGATTATTAACAATATAATTTCTCTGAGTACGCATCCATTCTCTATAGCTCGGTTTTAATCCACCTTTTAATACACCATAAGGAACGTCGTTGTTATTATTATTTATTTTAATAGGTTCATATGTTTGTGATTGAATTTTTAAATCTTCAGGTAATTCTAAATTAATGCCTAACTGATGCGAATCTATCTTTTCTCGTTCTTGAAAACTATTATAGTTTTTAACAGTTTTTCTCTCTATATCTTCTTTATGTTTTTGTCTTATGACTTCATTACGTTCTCTATTTTCATCAAGTTTTTTTCGTTTAGATAATGTCTGTAAATAGTTAATTGATTCATTAAATTCGTCATTAAAATTTTTTAAATTATCATTTGATTCTTGTGTTTTAGTTTCATTGTCTCTTTTTTTATTGTCTTCTAACCCCATAGTTTCGTTTTGTTTATGTTCTTTTATCCTTTTTAAAAGTTTATTTTTAAGGACATTTGGAGATATAATTGGAACATTAGTAGGTTTAGTTTTTTTTTCCCTACTTTTTTTAGTTTTAGAATTACTAACACTAAATAAAGATGGATTGATCGAAATAGTTTTGTTTGACATTTTATTTATTATTATATTAAACAAAAATAAATAAAAAATATGTACTTATTAACTGTACATTGTATTATATAAATTAGTTTTAAAATCTTCTTCTTCTTTTTTAGATTTAATATAGTCATTTTTTAAATAAATTTGAAACCCTTTTTCTAAATCTTTATAATTTATCTTTCTTTTATCATTTTCAGGTTTACAAAATACACGCCGACTATGAGCAATTTTAATTTTAGATAATAATATTTCAATATCACGGCCAAAAAAATAAAAATAATTATAATTTTTTTTAAACCATTCTAATGCGTCTTTTTCTATCAAATCTACTTCCCAGCCAATATCATTTACTTTTTTTAAAAATATTTTATATAAATCTTGATATGTATAATTGTCAGTTTTGAATCTCCAAGTGAAACGCGAGTCTAAACCTTGATTATAACTAAAAAAGTTTTCTTTTAGTTCTTTTTCGTATCCAGCAATAATGACCATTAAATTATCTTTATTATCACTCAGAGCTTCACATAGAGTATCAATACATTCTTTTGAAAAACTATCTTTTTTTTCAGAATTACCGAGAGAATAAGCTTCATCGATAAACAATACGCCACCTAAAGCGTCTTTAATAACATCTCTAGTTTTTAATGCGGTTTGTCCTAAATAACCAGCTATTAAATCGCTTCTCGTAACTTTTTTAAAAGTGTTCTTAGAGAGAATTCCTACTTTACCATATATTTTTCCCATTATTTTAGCTATTTCTGTTTTCCCGGTTCCGGGAGGACCATAAATAACAGTATGTAAAAATTCACCTGATAAATTTTTATTTTTGTGTAACTCTTGTATGAAATATAATATTTGATCAACTATATTATTTTTTAATTCATTCATTCCAATCATATCATTTAATTCGATTAATGGTTCTTTTATGTTATGAAGTGCTTTCATATCTATATTATAGTTAATTGAAGGATCAAGTTTATATTTATCAATTAAACTTAATATATCGCTTATTGAATTAATTTCAACATCAATGTTTATTTCTTTTTTAGGGGTATTTATTATTTTATTTTGTTCATTAACATAATGACTATGACTATTATTACTATTACTAATACTACTTATAAGTTCATTTTTAACTAAATTTTCATTATAATCTGAAAAAAAACTATATTTTTTGTTTATATTAATACAATCAGTTTTTAAACTATTTATTAAATTATCTATTTCATTTTTA
>Ga0129336_10001961_pt1 | contig 12653 bp, 13 predicted proteins | sample CPB6_02_DNA_FD_96878 | JGI IMG/M metagenome (GOLD analysis project Ga0129336, IMG submission 96878) | Freshwater to marine salinity gradient microbial communities from Chesapeake Bay, USA - CPBay_Sum_0.6_0.2_DNA | ecosystem: Environmental > Aquatic > Marine > Coastal | place: USA: Chesapeake...
GTTCTTCCTATAGAGCCGTCGTAGACTACGACGTTGATAGGACGGGTGTGGAAGCGTGGTAACACGTTAAGCTTACCGTTACTAATAGCTCAATTGGCTTGATTTATGCACTGAAAAATTTTTAGATACAAATTACAATGTTATAATTAATAATAATTCTTATTATTATTAAAATGATAAAAAACACCTCAACTTTAAATTATTAATTAAATGACTTTTAATAAATATTTCTTAAATTCAATATCTAAGATCTGTGGTTTGTTTGATTTTACTCAAATCGAGAACCTAGTTAACGAGATAAGTAGAATTAAAAAAAATAAGGGTAGAATTTTTTTTTTAGGAGTAGGAGGAAGCGCTGGAAATACTTCTCATGCAGTTAATGATTTTAGAAAGTTGTGCGGAATAGAATGTTATTCTCCCACAGATAATGTTTCTGAGTTGACGGCGAGAACAAATGATGAAGGCTGGAAAACAATTTTTGTTGAGTGGCTTAAAATCTCAAATTTAAATAAAAATGATGCCATATTTATTTTTTCAGTCGGAGGAGGAAATAAAGAAAAAAAAGTCAGCGAAAATTTAATTTATGCAATAGATTATGCGAAACGTAAAAAAGCTAGAATTTTTTCTTATGTGGGAAAAAAAGATGGTTATGCTTACAAAAAGTCCAATATTTCTGTTTTAATTCCAATAGTAGATCCTAAAATGATTACTCCTTTTTCAGAGTCTTTTCAGACAGTTTTGTGGCATTTATTGGTTTCTCATCCTAAATTAAAGAAAAAACCAACAAAATGGTAAATCTAAAAAAAATTTCTATCTTTGCTGATGGGGCCGATATCGTTTCTATTAAAAATAGTTTAAAAAATAAAATAATTTCAGGATTTACAACTAATCCTACGCTAATGAAAAAATCTGGGATTAGGGATTATGAAAAATTTTCTAAAATAGCCGCTAAACTAGTTTATCCGAAATCTATTTCTTTAGAGGTATTTTCTGATGAATTGAATGAAATGTACAAGCAGGCAAAGATTATTTCCTCTTGGAGTGATAATATTTTTGTAAAAATTCCAATTGTTAACACCAAAGGAATTAGCACTAATAAAATTATCAAAAAACTTTCTCATGAAAGAGTAAATTTAAACATCACTGCAATTTTTACACTTAAGCAAATAAGCGGTGTTATGAAGGGGCTGAATAAAAAATCCAACACTATATTATCAATATTTGCAGGAAGAATAGCTGATAGTGGGCGAGATCCTAAAATAATAATAAAAAATTCTGTCAGAATTTGTAAAAAATATAAAAATATAAAAATATTATGGGCCAGTACTAGAGAACCTTATAATATTGTTGAAGCAGCTAATTCTGGATGTCATATCATTACAGCGTCTGATGACATAATCAGTAAAATTAAAAACTTTAATAAAGATTTAAATATTTATTCCAAAGAAACGGTTAAAATGTTCTACCACGATGCAAAGTCATCAGGTTATAAAATTAAATATGATCAATAAATTTAGAACATTTTTATATTTAATTAAATATTTCCTGCTAAGAAATTTTGTTAGAAAATATAAAATATCTTCAATTCAAAATTATGGTTTTGTAGTAAATGATTATCTAGTTTATGAAAATAAATTAGACTTGTTATTTAAAAAATACGGTTCTGATAAGGGTGGAGGAATAAAAAGCAGCTATTTGGGATGGTATCCGCACAATTATAGTCAATTGTATCACGAGATTTTTTTCAAGTTCAGAAATCAAAAGTTTAATTTTTTAGAAGTTGGGATTGGAAGTATAAACCAAAGCATAAAATCAGCATTACCTCTGCATTGTAAGCAAGGGGCTTCATTAAGAGCGTTTCAAGAATATTTTCCTAAGGCTCAAATTTATGGATGCGACATTGATAAAGATATACTGTTTAAAGATAAAAGAATTTTAACATTTTATTTAGATCAGACGTCAAAAAAAGAGTGTCAAGAATTTTTTTTTAAACTAAATAAAAAATTTACCATTATAATTGACGATGGATTGCATGAATTTAATGCAAATATTATCCTCTTTCAGGAAGCGATTAACTATTTGAATTTAGACGGGATATATATCATTGAAGATGTTAATGAATTTAAAATAAAAAAATATTACAATTATTTTTCAAGATATAAAAATAAATTAATTATAAATTTTTTCAACATACATAACTCTAAATTTCTTGGCAGAAGTAATAATTTTATTATGATAAGAAAAATTACAAATTAAAACATTAGCATGAAGTGCATAAGAAGCGTATTAACTAAATACAATATCAAATTTTCTTTTTAACTTTTTTGTATCAAAATTTTGGATCATAGGTTTAATATTTCCTGTAATTCTGTTTATATTCTTTGTTGGAATAGTGTATTCTTTGCAAAGATTAATTAGTCGTTCACTGTAGCTAAATACTTTGCTGCCAACATTATAAATACCATAGTTTTCACTATAAATAAGCTTTTGTAAAAAATTATTTAACTCATCAATTTTTAAAAAAGATCTTTTTACATTCTTAAATACATTTATTTTTTCTTTTTTTTTTAGTAAAAATAAAAAATTATCGATAGTAGAATAGTTTTTATTTTCACCCATCGAATGCACAATTGGTAGTCGCAAAATAAAATACCTCTTAATTTTTTTTTCAATAATTTTTTCACATTTTAATTTTTCTTTAGCTAAAAATCCAGAAGGGTTATGATTGGTATGTTCCTTGCTTGTTTTTGGATTTCCAGAATATATTTTATCAGAAGAAAGAAAAATTAATTTGCTTTGCTTATTTATACAATTAATAATGTTGATTGTAATTTTAGAATTATTTTTTCTACATAACTTCTTATTATTTTCACTTAAAGTATGGTCTGCCATCGCTGCAAAATGATAAATTACATCAGGTTGGATTACTTTTATTATTTTTTTTACTTCTTTGGCACTTGATAAATCACATTTAAAAATATTTTTTTTTAAATTTTTCGGCTTTGAATTTTTTTTATTTTTATTATTGGTCTTGTTTATTGTTCCGTATATTTTTATATCTTTATTTTTTTGCAAATAACAAAAAAAAAGATTTCCTATAAAGCCACCCGCGCCAGTGATCAAAATTTTATTCATAAGTACACTGATACCTTAAGTAGTTAAAAGAATACAATAATATATGATAAATTTTTATATCTAGATAATTAGTGTAAAGTAATTTTTATTTTAAAACTGTTTAATTCGCTAGAAATAATAATTCTAATATATATGATAAATAATCAATAATTTTTTATAATTATTTTTGTGAAAGAAAAAAATCTCATAATTATAAATTTAAATAATTTCTGTTTATGAAAAAAAATATTTTAATAACTGGAGGATGTGGTTACGTTGGAAGCTTACTATCTTATGTATTAGCAAATAAAAATTATAAAATTACAGTAGTAGATACGTTTTGGTTTGGTAAAAATTTGAAAAAACACAAGAATATTAGAGTTATAAAACAAGATATAAGAAATATTGATAAGATTGATTTGAAAGGTTACCATTCAGTAATTCACTTGGCAAATATTGCTAACGATCCCTCTGCTGAGATAAATCCTTCAATTTCTTGGGAAGTAAATGTTTTGGCAAGTTATCAATTGTTAGATAAAGCCAAAAATAGTGGGGTAAAAAAATTTATTTATGCTAGCTCAGGTAGTGTGTATGGAGTAAAAAAAGAAAAAAAAGTAACGGAAAATTTATCTTTAGTTCCAATATCAACCTACAACAAAACTAAATTAATATTTGAAAAAATATTAATGGGATATAACGATAAAGATTTTAAAGTTTATTGTATTAGACCAGGAACTATATGTGGAAACTCCCCAAGAATTAGATTGGATCTAAGTGTAAATCTTCTAACTTTTACTGCTTTAAAATCAAAAGTAATTAAAGTTTTTGGAGGAGGACAATTCAGGCCTCATATACATATAAACGATATGATTAGAGTATATGAATTTTTTATAAAAAGGAATTTAAAACCAGGAATTTATAATGCTGCATTTGAATGTTTTACAATTAAAAAATTAGCAATGTTAATTAAAAAAAAAGTGAAAGCGAAAGTTCTTTATTTTAAATCAAATGATATTAGATCATATAGGTTAAATTCAGATAAGTTACTAAAGTTGGGTTTTTATCCAAAATTCTCAGTCAAACAAGCTATAGATGATATAATCAATTTATATTCTCAAGATTTATTGAAAGAAGATGTTAATAATTATAATTTACAAAAAATGAAAAAGTTAAATATAGGCTCTCTTTAATGAAATATTTAAGTAAAAAATTTAATTCAAAAATTTTAAGTTTAAATCAACTTTTAAAAAAAATAATTTCAGAAAAAAAAAGAGGTAAGAAAATTGTTATGTGTCATGGGACTTTTGATTTAGTTCATCCAGGACATATTAGGCATTTATATTACGCTAAATCCAAAGGTGATATTTTGATTGTGTCTGTCACAGGAGACAAATTTGTCACTAAAAAATCTTCAGGAACATATGTTCCTGAAGATTTAAGAGTAAGAAATATTGCTGCCCTAGAACTTGTTGATTACACGTTTATTGATCATAATTATAAGCCCTTGGAAGCTATTAAACAAATTAAACCAGATTTTTTTGTTAAAGGATTTGAATATAATTTAAATAATTCTCATAATTTAAATACTTTAGAAGAAAAAAAAGAATTGGAAAAATTTAAAGGGAAATTTATTTTTAGTCCAGGCGATGTAGTTTATTCGTCCACTAAATTTCAAAATACGTTAAAACCTGACATAAAAATTGAAAAATTATTCTCGCTTCTTAAAAAAGAAAATATTTCAATATCTAAGATTATAGGATTATTAAAAAAAAAGTTCTCTTCAAATATTCATGTAATCGGCGATTTAATTGTAGATAAGTATAATTATTGTGATTTAATTGGTCAATCAACTAAAACCCCTACTTTTAGTATCAGACCTTTTAAGTCAGAGAATTTTATTGGCGGAGCAGGAATAGTTGCTAAGCATCTAAAGGCAATGGGAGCCAATGTAACTTTTACTACAATCGCTGGCGAGGATGACTATAAATCTTATGTTCAAAAAAATTTACAGAAAGAGAAAATTAATTTTAATATACTCGCTAACAAGAGTAAGCAGACTGTTTTAAAAGAAAGATTTTGGAGTAATAATTATAAACTTATTCAGGTTGATTACGTTGATAATGCTATTGTTGACAAAGATAACCAGCAAAAAATTTCTAATTTAATTAAGAAGACAAAATCTGATTGTGTTGTCTTTAGTGATTTTAGACATGGAATGTTTAATAGAGAAATTATTGATTTATATTCTGGTCAAATTAACTCTGGAATTATCAAAGTAGCGGATAGTCAGGTTAGTAGCAGATGGGGTAATATAATAGATTTCAAGGATTTTGACATTTTATTTCCAAATGAAATAGAGGCGAGGTTTGCTCTTGCTGATCAAGATAGCGGAATTAGAAGTATAGGTGCTCAAATAATTGAAAAATCAAATTGCAAAAATTTAGTTCTTAAAATTGGCGAAAAGGGATCGATGATTTTCAGAAACAAAGGTTTTTATCCTAAAGACTTTTTTCCTTTAGACTCTTTTGTTAATAATAAGATTGATACTATAGGAGCAGGAGATGCATACTTAGCTGCCACAACTGTTTTTTATACCTATACTAAAAATATAGTTATTAGTAGTATTATAGGAAATTTTGCTGCGGCAATCGCTTGTCAACAAGAAGGAAATGTTCCTATAACAAGAGATAAGATTATATCATTTATAAACAATTTAAATCTAAGGTAAGATTTTATAAATCTATATAATTTGTATTACAGCTTGCTGTCCATTTTTTGCGAAAGCCAAAAATTTATACTCACTCTCATTAAAAATTTCTGTCAAAGCTTTATACTCGCCCACGCTCCAGCCTGGGAAATTATATAATTCATCAAATACAATAATACAGTCTTTTAAAAGATATTTTTTTGTGCACAGAAGAATAGTTTTTGCACTTTCATAAATATCGGTGTCTATGTGCATAAAATTTATTTTTTTATTATTTTCAATCAAAAATTTTGGAAGCGTTTCTTGTATCAGACCAACAATTGGAATTACTTTTTTATCTAATTTTGGTATTTTTTTATTTAAATTAAAATAACCTTCAGGCAAATAATATCCAGACCAGTCATTATCTATCCCTTCAAACGAGTCGAAACCGTATATTGGAATTTTATTAGTTTTTTTTGAAATAAAATTAATTGAATCACCATTAAAAACTCCAAATTCTAAATAAAGAGTATTTTCAAAATCTTTATTTTTGAAAGATTTTTTTAGAGCGTATTCTAATATTTGCTCTTTATAAAAAAGAAAAATTGATTTTGAAAAGTATTTTTTAAAATGATTGTAACTACTAATTATTTCATCCTTTTCATATAAATCCCAAGCGTCGATTTTTTCTTTAGGAGCATAAGGAATGCTTTCTTCGTATAATTTCAAAGCATATGGCCTTGAATTGGGTGAACAACTGTATTTAACAACAGTTAATATATATTTAATTATAAATAAGATTTTTTTTAATATTTTTTTAATTTGTTGCATAAAAAATTATTTTAAAGTCTTTAAAGTCTATAAAATCGTAAATATTAATTATAACATTTTATTAATTGATTTTTTTATATCCAAAAAAGTACTTTCCTTTATACTATAGTTAGTATTTTTTAAACTTAATATTTTTAAAAGTTTTTCAGACAAAAAAAACTTTTTTTTTTTATTAATTATTACTTTTTTATGTAAAAAAGTAATATTTTTTAATTTTTGTAGCCCTTCATTGTTTTTTAAGCTATCAAAAAAAACTATTTTTTTTTTTAAAAATATAGACATTATAAAAGCTCCACAATCTGTTCCAATAGAAAATTTACTGTGATAATGTAAAAAGAGTTGATCAATAATAGATTCATTTTTTGATATTTCATTAAAATAGATAATATTTCTATTTTTAGAAAATTTTTTAAGGATATTAATAATTTTTTCTTTTTTATTCCCCAATACTACAATATTATTTTTTTTTTTAATTAAAAAATTTACTACTTCAAATATTTTTTTTATATCAGATGTTTGTCGATGAGGCCCAATTTTAATATCATTAATATTTTCATTAAAGTGTTTCACAAAAAAAAGAACGTATCTTTTTTTTCTTAATTTTTTTATTTCAGCAGAAACGCTTTTGTTCTTTTTTCTTAATATATCTTCTAATATTTTTTTTTCTTCGTAACCAATTTTTTTTTTATAACTTCTGTCAAATTTTTTTTTTATTGTTAAATGTTTTTTTATAATTCGACCAATTGAATAAATAGGAATATAACTCGGGATAGAAAAAAAAATATTGTAAATTTTCTTTTTTTCAAAAAATAGTTCTGCTATTTTTTTTTCAAAATTTGAAATTGTAATAATTTTATAACCTTTATTAATTATTAGATTATAATTTTGTATATAGAATGCAAAACAATCGCCAAATGCGAAAAAAGAGTTAACTAAATAATTAGATTTAATTTTATTTCTAATGATTAGAAAATTAAATCTAATTAAGTAAGAAAAAAAAATATATATAATTTCTTTTATCATTATTTGTTTTGCCTTTGATGAATCTCAAAAATTCTGCATAATTTATGCTGATTTTTTATTAATGTAGTTTAAATAAATGTATATATCTTCCATAATATTGTAAAAATTTATAATAATTTTAGTAGATTTATTTGTATATACATTCTTTAAAAATGAAAAAAATACTTATAACTGGGAGTTCTGGTCTTGTTGGTTCTGAGGCCGTGAGTTTTTTTCACAAAAAAAAATTCAAAATTTACGCTTTAGATAACGATTTGAGAGGTAAACTTTTTGGTCGTGAGCATTCAACAAATAGAATAAAAATATTTCAAAAAAAAAATTTTAGTAATATCCAATTTTTAAATATTAGCATCGAAAACTATAAAAATTTATCAAAAATCTTTAAAAAAAATAAATTCGACTTAATTATACATGCAGCAGGGCAGCCCTCACATGATTGGTCAGCAAAAGATCCTATTTTAGATTTTAAAGTTAATGCATTAGGAACATTAAATCTTTTAGAGCTTTCGAGGATATATTGTCCAAAAGTAGTTTTTATTTTTACTTCAACAAATAAAGTTTATGGAGATTCTCCAAACTATTTAAGAGGAATTAAAGAGCTTAAAACTCGATATGAGATTTTTAATAAAAAAAAACTTTTTTCTATTAATGAAAAATTATCTATTGATAACACTAAACATTCACCATTTGGTGCATCAAAAGCATCAGCTGATCTAATGGTTCAAGAGTATGGAAAGTATTTTGGTTTAAGATCTGCTGTTTTTAGATGTGGATGTATTACAGGGCCCTCACATAGAGGCGCAAAATTACATGGCTTTTTATCTTATCTTGTAAAATGCATTGTTAAAAATAAAAAATACGAAATTTATGGTTACAAAGGAAAACAAGTTAGAGATAATATACATTCTTATGATCTTATTAAAATGTTTTGGTATTTTTATTTAAAACCCGCTTATGGAGAAATTTATAATGCAGGGGGAGGAAGGAAGAATTCTATTTCTATTTTAGAAACAATAGCTTTAGTAAATAAAATTAATAAAGGTAAATGGAATAATTTTGTAATCAAAAAAAAACCAAGAATTGGTGATCATATATGGTATATAACAAATTTTTCAAAATTCCAAAAAAAGTTTAAAAAATGGAAAATAAAGTATAATATAAAAAAAATCATACAGCAGCTAATCCAAGAAAATACAAAATAAATAATTAATTTTTATAAACACTGTATTATTTTGTTTGCAAATTTTATTTCTTCATCTAAATTTAGTCTTTTTAATAGCAAAGGTTCATTAGTAAATTTTTTTAAAAAATTATTATCTTTAATTAACTCAGCTATTTCTAAGTAATTATCATTTGTGTAATTCAATAAGTTAATAAAAGACTTGCTGTTAAAATCATAGTCAACATTCTTATCTGTCCAGGTAATTGGAAGGCATTGACTTAAAAAAGCTTCAGGTATTTTTTCTGTATAATAACCAGGATATAAACTATTTTCTGGGCACAAATTAAATGCATAATTTTTTAATATGTTTTTTTTGCTTATAGGATTGGAATAATGATCTTTAATTTTTTTATTAAATATTGGACCATACCCATCTACTTGAAATTTTTTGCTCAAAATATTGTAAATGCTAAACCGGGGTTCATTTAAATGACTAGAAATTAAGCAGATTTTTTTTGGTTTTTTCATAAAATTATCTCCTTGAGGTTTTAAAAGACTTTCAACTTTGTAATATGTGTCAAATCTTTTTATATAAGGATCCTCATCTCTAGCTAAATCTAAGTAAGACCAATCAATATAATTTTTCCAAAGAGGGAACCTGAGGTGATTGTCGTTATTAATTCCAAGAAAAGATGTTATTGCAAAATCATATTTAATATTTGGAAATTGGAAATTTTCCCACGATAAAAAAATCTTGAGTGGTTTGATTTTTCTATTAAGTAAATAAAAATCTATATTTGGAAATAAGTTTTCAATGCCATTATTTTTTTTTTTTAAAGAATTTAAAATTCTTCTTTTAATATAATTAATAATTGAATGTTTTTCATAAGGACCAAAAAATAATATGTCAGATTGTTCAATAGCAGTAAATTCAATATCTCTTTTACTTAAAATTTTAATTAAATTTATAATAACACTGCTTTTAAGATCCACTGTTGAATTCCATAAGGATGAAATTTTTATTTTTTTCAATTTTTAATTATTATGTTAATTATAATATAATATTTTTAGATACAAAATTAGATCTAATGTATTGTGATATACTGTGCATTATAGTTTGAAATATATCTTCTGTTATTCCATAATTTCTATATTTTAAATTTATATAATAATCAGGGCATATTGCTTTATTTAGTTTTCCAAATCCTTGAAAAAGAATTGATGTAATTTTATTTATTTTTGCAAATTTTATTAACTGAATTATATTTTTAGATTGCCCAGACGAACTAAAGCAAATTAAACAATCTCCTTTTTTATAATAGTTTTCAAGCTGACTAGAAAAAATTTCATTATAATTTATATCATTGGATATTGCAGTTATTATTTCAATGGGTCCGGAAAGAGAAATAATTTTCGGTTTGAGTTTTTTTTTGCTTGAAATTTTTATTCCTTTATTAAAATCACAAAGCATATGGTTTGCAATTGCAGCAGAACCCCCATTACCAGCAACAAAAATATTGTTATTATTGATAATTTTTTTTTCTAAAAAATTTGTAATTAATAATAATTTTTTCATATCAATATTATTTATTACTAATTTTAAGTTTTCATAATAATTTTTAAAAAATAAAAGTTTATTCTTATTTATATTTATTTTAATTGGCATTGAATCTAATTTTTAGTTTTAGTTATTATTTTTATATATTTTTTTAAATTAATAAAGTAATGAAATGTGAAAATATGATAGTTTTTAAAAAGTATAGTGCAAGTTAATAGTTTAGAAAATAATAGCTTATAATATTTTAATGAGTAACTTTAACAAAACCTCTGTATTTGTATTGACTATAAAGAATTCTCGAAGAGAATATTTAATAAAAAAAAGACTAAATACTTTAGGAATTAATTATAAAATTTTTTATGCAATAGATGGAAGAAACCCAGATAATTTCAAAATTTTATATAAAAAATATAATCGAAAAAAATGTTTAAAAACATTAGGAAGAGATATGACTTATCCAGAAATTTCTAATGCTGAAGGTCATTTAAGAATATACCGATATATTTTAAATCATAATATCTCAAATGCGGTAATCATGGAAGATGATTGTTATCCTTCAAAAATTTTATGTGAATGGCTAAAAATTAATTTTTTTACTAGCAAAAAAAAATTTGATATTATTCAAATTTATCATTCTTTTGGTCTTGTATATAAAAAACCTTTTACACTAATATTAGATAAATTTTTTATATATAAAGCTTGTTTTACTCTTTCCTATACGACATGTTACCAAATAACGAAAGAAGCATGCAAGTATATTATTAACAAAAATAAAAAAGTTTCGCGACTTGTTGATTGGCCAATAAATTTTCATGAAAATAAAATCAAGCAATATGTAGTCTTACCATACATTGTTTCATTGCGTTCTGATCATATAAGCTCATCTTATCAAAAAAATTTATGGATGTATCAAGATAAGCTAGGAAAAATTAAAAAAATTATTCCTTTTTATAATATTCTAACGGCGTTTTATTTTTTGTCTCATATACCATTTTTATTGAGAATATGTAAAAATTATTCATATTATAAAGAGAAGTTCTTAATGAAAAAAATTTTTTATATTAAAAATATGTTTTCAAATAATTATATCAACCTAGAATATACAATTAAAAAAAAAAACTTTTACCCATCAGATCTAAGGAGAAATGCTAGAAAATCTTTGTTTTTTTAAATAACTTTTAATAGTAAAGTGTTAACTCATGCGAAATATTATTATCGTAACAGGCGGTGCAGGATTTATAGGCTCCCATTTAATTGAGATATTAATTAAAAAAACATTTTATCAAATTATTAGTTTAGATAATTATTCAACAGGATCAAAAAAAAATCATATTATTAATAAAAGAGTTACCTATCTAAAAGGAAATACAAAAAATTTTAATAAAATTTTTAATAAAAAAAAAAACAAAATAAAAACCATTTTTCATTTTGCAGAGTTTTCTAGAATTTACCAAAGTTTTATTTATACTAAAGAATGTTTAGAAAGTAATATTCTTGGTAGCCTTAATGTAATACAATTTTGTCTAGATAATCAAATAAAAATTGTTTACTCCGCAACTTCGGCTGCTTTTGGCAAAAACCAACAAGATCAGCATTTGTCTCCTTATTCTTACAGTAAGTCATTTAATATGAATTTAATTGTAAATCTTCATAAATGGCACGAACTAAAATACGAAATAATTTATTTTTATAATGTCTATGGTCCTAGACAAATAGTAAAATCAAATATGGCAGCTGTCATTGGTACTTTTCAAGATCAATATTTAAATAAAAAAAAATTAACAGTGGTTTTGCCAGGAACTCAAAAACGAAGATTTACTCATGTCAAAGATGTAGTTAATGGCTGTTATATGGGTTGGAAAAAAAATAAAAATGCCCATTATTCTGTCGTATCAAAAAAATCTTATTCCATTAAAAGCATTGCTAAATTATTTGGCAATGGAATTAAATATGTTCCAATTAGAAAAGGGGAAAGATTTAAGTCAGTAGTCATTAATCAGATAAGAGGAAATAAAATTAATACTTTGATAAGTAAAATCGATATTAAAGATTATATTAAAAATTTTAAATTGCTTCATAAAATTAATTAGTAATTATTTTTATATTATTGAAAAAATGACCCAAAAAAAAAAAAAAAATAATAAAACAAAAATAAAAAAATTTAAAAAAAAAAAAAAAAAAATCCTTGATTTTTAACAAAATGCTGTACCTGTCAGCAAAAAGTAAGGTTTTTGGTGAAAAGTATTGATTTTCCTTCAAAAAGACAATATTTTTCA
>Ga0129336_10001962_pt1 | contig 12647 bp, 10 predicted proteins | sample CPB6_02_DNA_FD_96878 | JGI IMG/M metagenome (GOLD analysis project Ga0129336, IMG submission 96878) | Freshwater to marine salinity gradient microbial communities from Chesapeake Bay, USA - CPBay_Sum_0.6_0.2_DNA | ecosystem: Environmental > Aquatic > Marine > Coastal | place: USA: Chesapeake...
AAAATTGAAATGGACAAAATCTATCCAGAAGAATGCTTGAAAAAGCTTTTTCCAAACTATTCCTTTTATAAAAAGAAAAGAATTAGTGAAGAGATTCAATCTTTATATAAATGCGGTTTGGCAAGTAATGGCCAAATGTATCAAAGAATAGTTTTTCCTATTTATGATTCTAGTGGTCAAATCTTTGGCTTTAGTGGCAGAAAAATAAATGATAATAATGAAGCTCCAAAATGGAAACATATTGGAACAAAAACTGGTTGGGTTTATCCAGCCTTTGTTCCAAGAGAGCAAACTGTTGATCAAATCATTGACGAAAAGCGCGAAGTCATTCTTGTTGAAAGTATCGGAGATAGTATGGCTTTAGCTGAAGAAGGTTATTTTCATTGTCTTGTTACTTTTGGTCTGGACTGTTCGCCAGCTCTTGTAAATTATCTTTGTTCTAAAAATATTGATAAAATCATTATTGCAACAAACAACGATTCCGAAAAGCAAAAAAATCATGGTAAAATCTCCGCCATGAAAAATTACATGAAGCTTAGTCAGTTTTTTGACTTTGATCAGCTTTCAGTTCAACTACCGTGGGCAAATGACTTTGGAGCAATGAGAGAACAAGAGATGCAATTTTCCGATTGGTATAATCAGCCTCAAGCTTCTCAACAGGCTAAATTGTATGATTATAAAGAATTCTGCCTACAGAATCGTACATCTTTTAACGACAAGAGACTGCAAAAATTTTTAAAGAAAATCGAAGACTTTGGAATCTAAAAATATCACATCATTATCAGCAAGCCGAATCAAAACCGCTCAATCATGTAGTTGGCTGTATTGGTGCAAATATCATTTAAAACTTCCAGATCGCAGCAATGAAGGAGCTAAGAGAGGAACAATTTGCCACTTAGTTTTTGAGCTTCTAGGCGAAAAACGTCATAAGAAACATTATGAATGGATTATTAAAAAAGATAATGTATTTGCTAGTAAAGCCATCGAACGTTTAATTTTAAAACATGCGAAGAAAGAAGGCGTTGATTCTCCTGAAAATATTGATCAGATTTGTTCGATGACACTTGCTGGATTGAAATATGATTTTTTTGGAGATAAAGAAGGAAAGCCAACAAAAGCATTAAGTGAAGAAGATTTTGACTTTGATTATTCAGATGGCGAAGTAAGCTATAAGATCAAAGGTTTCATCGACAAATTATTCTTATACAAGAAGAAGAAGCTCGCCATCATTCGCGACTTTAAAAGCAGTAAAGAACCGTTCAAGGGCAAAGAGATTGAAAACAATCTTCAAGATTTGATGTATGCTCTAGCTGTCAAGAAAAAGTTCCCAGAATATAGCAGAGCGCGTTCAGAATTCTTGTTTCTCAAATTTCTACCAGAGGCAAAAGGAATCATTGAAATGGCAGAACTAAGCGATGAAGAGTTACGCGGTTTTGAACTTGAACTAACACAGATTCAAAAGTTCTTAGATAACTTTTCAATTCAAGACGCTTTCAAAGATTTAGCGGCACGCAGAGACTACCCTAAAGACAATTCTTTTAGTGGACCTTTGCAATGTGGTTTTGCTTCTAAAAAGGGAGAGTTAAAAAAAGACGGTACAAAAAAATATCACTGTCCATATAAGTTTGATTTTTATTACTATAAAATCAATGACATGCAAGGTAAAATGGTAGCCTCTTGTTTCTTGGAAGATTTTGACGAATACGTTAAAAAATATCCAGAGAACGAGTATCTGTATCAGACTGTTTATTATAGCGGCTGCCCTGCTTTTCGCAAAAGTTCTTGACGTTGCAATCGTATCATGCTAGAGTATAGCATGATTCCATTGTTCAAATCAACCTACAGCATCGGCAAGTCAATACTGACTTTAGCCGAACCATCTAAAACAAAAGATGGTGGGCCAGACAGTATCATCTCAATCGCCATTGAGAATAAGCTAGAAAAAATCTTCTTAATTGAAGATTCTATGATTGGCTTTATTGATGCTCATAAAAGATGTCAGGAAAATGGAATTCAGTTGATCTTTGGTTTGAGGATCAACTGTTGTAATGATCGCACTAATGAAGAATCACGCAAAGAAAGTGGTCATAAAATTGTTGTGATGGCTAAAAATGATGAAGGCGTATCCAAACTTACGAGAATTTATTCTCTAGCAAATCAAGAGTCTGGAGGTTACTGCGACTGCGAAATGCTGAAAAATCTTTGGGATGATAATTGCATCAAGCTTTGTATCCCATTTTACGATTCATTCATTTATATGAATAACTTCATTGGTTCAAAGTGTGTTCCTGATTTTAAGTTCACAAAGCCAACGATGTTTGTAGAAGACAACGATCTACCATTTGATGAACTTATCACGGAAAAGATTGTAAAATATGCGCAACAGAACAGTTTAAAAATGGAACAAGCCAAGTCCATTTACTATAAAAAGCGTTCTGATTTTGAAGCTTGGCAGACATACAAATGTCTTTGTAATCGTAGCTTTGGAAAGCAACAATCTCTTTCTAACCCTAACCTTAGTCATTGCGGCAGCGATTCATTTTCATGGGAGGCATTTGAAGAATATGAAAGATAATTTACTTCGTTTTAATTTCAGTCAGAAATACATTATTCTAGACACTGAGACTGAGGGACTTAACCTCTTGCGTTCTCGCCCTTGGCAACTTGCTTGGATTGAAGCTGTAGGCAAAAAGGTAGTTGCTAAACATGAGCGATACATCTGGTGGCCTGATCTCAAAGTTTCCGAGGAAGCTGCTCGCATCACTGGCTTTGATTATCAAAAATACAAGTCTCTAGCCGTAAAGCCAGAAGAGGTTATCGAAGAATTTTGGCCGCTTCTAGAAAATAAGGAAAATAAAATCATTGGCCAGAATATTCTTGGCTTTGATGTTTACATGTTGAACTCTTTGCGTAAGAGCGTTGGACAAGAAGCCTGTTTTCAATATATTCGTCGCGTTCTTGACACCAAAGCTCTTGCCATGGCAATTGCTAAAGAAACAAAAAATGCTGAAACTGATGACCTCATTGCTTGGCAGTATCGCTGGCTGAATTATCGCGAAAAGGGAATTAAGACAAGTCAAGCTCATCTTCTCAAGCATTACGACATTCCTCATGACCCGAGTTTGCTTCATAACGCATTAGTGGACATTGAAATGACCTTCGCTATCTTTCAGAAACAGATATTTGATCTAGAAATCTAAGGCGCGCCTCATAAGCTTCTTCTTCTGTATTCCACCAACCTAAGAATTTTCTTTTTACATAAGCTCTCCATTTTCCAATTCCTTTATGGAATGATACGCCCTTTTTAGCAGAGGTTAAATTTATTAAAGAATCGGAAATTTCTTTAAATTTGTTAAATTTTCTTTTTAAACCAATACCATCAAAAGAATCGCCGTAAATAAATTCGCCAATTTTTTTTATATCTGGCCCATATTTAACTTGAATTACTGAACTATTTCCTTTTTTAGTTATATTTCTATAAATTCGAAAATTATTAACATCTAAATTTTTTAACCAAAACTCTACTTCTAACCAATCTTGCGTTAAAGATGAAGATATGGAAAAAGAGCCGCTCCTTTTATTTTTACGTTTACAAAAACAACCATCAGCATCAACATATCCTCTCCAAAAATATTTATGATATTGAGGTGGGATAGCTTTCAAAATTTTTGTTGGGGCTAAATAAGACTTATTTAAACCATCCATCTCAAGAAGAAATTTTTTTAAATTCTTATCTCGGAAAACGAAAATCGAACGAAGCTTCCGATTAGGTTGGGCGTATTCAGAGTAAGAAAATTCAAAACATTCTTTAAATATCTCGTATAAATTTTCCGCATCTTCCTTTACAATACAGATTTTTGGCGTTGAAGGTTTTCCACTGCATTTCATACCCCCATCGCCCCAAAAGAAACCAAAGAAGTAAGCCATTTTTTCATTTATATCATACATAGCATTGTATTTACACTTTTAAATCTAACATGTTCGAAGAATTCCAAACATATAAAAATCCTAATTTACCAGGCGTTAAGCTTCCACAAATTATTATTGATCAGAAGTATTATGATGCTTTAGATATTCCAAATACTTCTTCAAACTATCAATTCCTACGCAAGCTTTGTCACAAAGGGGTTCTTGATAAAGGCATTGACAAGAAGCAGAATTGCCAAGTTTATTATGATCGAGTTAAGACTGAGCTTTCTTTATTTGAAGAGCTTGGATTTATTGACTATGTTCTTTTGAATTGGGATATTCTGAACTTTTGTCATGAGAATCAGATTCCAACTGGTCCTGGTCGTGGTTCTGCGGCTGGTTCTTTGGTGCTTTATTTGATTGGAGTTACCAAGGTTGATCCGATTGAATACGAGCTTTACTTTGAGCGGTTTGTTTCAAAGAGTCGAGCTAAAAAGATTATTGTGAACGATCAAGTATTCCTTGACGGTTCACTTTTGGCTGACGTTGATAACGATATTGCTTATGAACGCCGCCAAGAAGTTATTAAATTTATTGAGAATAAATATAAAGGTAAGACTTGTAAAATCTTAACCCTGAACACTCTCAGCAGCAAACTCTGCATCAAAGAGTGCGGTAAGATTGTTGGGGAATTGCCAGAATCTTCTGTGAATGAAGTGAGCGATTTGATTCCAAAGAAGTTTGGTAAGGTTGGCTCTCTCAAAGCTTCCTGCGAAGAAAACGAAAAATTCAAGGAATGGGCTGTTGAGAATAAAAAAATCTTTGAAATCGCTTTGAAGATTGAAGGCTTAATTAAGAACACTGGCGTTCACCCATCTGGCATTGCCATTAGCCATTATAAGCTGGAAGATATTATGCCATTGCAAACTACTGGCGAAGGCGATCTAGTTTCTGGTTATGACATGAATAATGTCGCTAGTCTTTGCGTTAAGTTTGACATTCTTGGTCTTCGAACTCTTTCAGTTATTCAAGACGTGTGCAAGCAAATCGGACTTGACATTTCTTCTATTGATTTAAAGAGCGAAGAAATCTATTCAAATCTTCAAAACTTACTTGCCCCTCAAGGTCTTTTCCAGATCGAAGCTGATACTAACTTTCGTGTCGCTCAAAAGGTCAAGCCTAAGAACCTTGAACAGCTTTCCGCTGTTGTGGCTATTGCCCGCCCTGGAGCTTTGGATTTCTTAGATCGCTATGCGCGATACGTAGAAACTGGAGAGTTCCAAAGCGTTCACCCATTCTTTGATGATATTCTGGGTTATACTGGCGGCATTCCCCTCTATCAAGAACAGCTCATGCGAATGGCTGTTAAGGTTGGCTTTACACTAGATGAGTCTGAGCAGCTTCGGCGCATTGTGGGTAAGAAGAAGGTTGACCAAATGGCAGCTTGGCAGGACAAGATTAAGCAGAAGATTGAGGAAAATAAACTCGATCCCGTAATTGGCGAAGTTCTTTGGAAGGTTGCGGAAGACTCTGCAAACTATTCATTCAATAAATCGCACTCTATTTCTTATGCTATCTTGGCAGCTTGGACAGTTTATTTGAAGTTTAAATATCCTCAGAACTTCTTCTTGAGTCTTCTAAAGATGTCTCAGTTTGAGCCAGACTCTTATGCTGAAATTAATAAAATCTCTCAAGAGCTTTCTTTGTTCAATATCAAGCTTTTGCCTCCAGACTTAACAAAGTCAAAAGCAGACTTCTCTATTGAAGGCAGAAACATTCGTTATGGTTTAAATAGCATCAAAGGTATTTCAGATAACACAATGAGCGCTTTGCTTGAGTTCTGCCATACTGAACTAAAAAACAAATACGATGTGTTTCTTACGGCAAAGCAGGTTGGTTTGAATATCGGTGCTCTTTCTGCACTTATTCAGGCTGGTGCTTTAAATAGTTTTTCAGAAGATCGTTGCAGAATGGTTCTTGAAGCTCAGGCGTTCAACATTTTAACAGACAGAGAAAAGAGACTATTCATCTCGATTGGGGAAAAGTATAACTACGACATTCTTCAAAGCATTTTTGATGTTGTTAAAAACAAAATGGTTGGTGACGATAATAAAGCTATCATGAGCGAAAAACGTTTTAACACGTTCAAAACTAAGTATGCAGACTATCGAGAAATTTACGATAAGAATAGTAAGTCTCCAAAGTTTGCAAATTGGTATTTCGAAACAAAGCTTCTTGGATATTCTTATTCACAAAATATTCGTGATATTTTCTCAGCAGAGAGTTCAGACCGTTACATTGACTGTTTGACATTCAATTCTCTTGACGTTAACGAGAATGTGCGTATGGTAGGAGTAGTTAAAGACTGCTTCCGAAAGAAGAGCGCAAATGGAAACAAATATGCAAAACTCGAAATATCTGATGAAAATGGTAAAGTCAAAGCTATGCTCCTTGATTCAAATCAAAAAGCAAGACTCACAGAATACTTGGACAATGGTAACAAATTACCAAAAGAAGAGAGTATCGTGATTATTACTGGTCGTAAAGGAGAAGACATCTTATTTATTGATAAGATGGCTATTTTGGACGAAAAAATTTATATGAAACTATCTGAGATTAAGTAAGTGTAAAAACATGAGGATGAAAAATTTTAACTTGACTCCGCGAGTCAAAAAGGCAATTCAAAACGCTCAAAATCTTGCTAAAGAAATGGGGCATCAAAGAGTTAATTGCGCCCACATATTCAAAAGCGTTTTGGAGTTAGATTATCCATTATTTAACAGCCTTTTTCAGCCTTATTTAATCAATCATCATGAACTAGCAGATAAAGTTATTCCTTATGTGATGGAGAATCACCCTTCTTTCTTTAAGAAGAGGGTCAATCAAACAACTTGGCATAATGAAGTTGAAGAAATTTTAAAATTTTCAAATGAAGTAAGCATAGAGTTAGATCAGGAATATATTGGCGTTGAGCATATTCTTTACGCTTTAATCATGACATCTCCAACTGTAAGAGGATTTCTTAATGAACAAAATTTTCCCGTTGAAGATTTTTCATCCTCTCTGATTTCCTCAATGAAACCAACGCCAGTTTCTAATGCCTTGCCAAAAGTTCAAGAAACTCCTGTTGAAGAAGAAGACGAGGAAAAAAACAAATCCATCAAAAAGTACTGCACAAATTTAACAGAAATTGCGAGACAGGGTAAACTAAATAATCTCTATGGCAGAGATGAAGAGATTAACATGCTTATTGAAACAGTCTTGAGAAAAACAAAGAATAATGTAATTTTAATTGGCGACCCTGGAGTTGGTAAAACAGCCATTGTCGAAGGTTTAGCTTTGAAGATCGCTTCTGGAGAAGTTACGCCTCTGCTTCAAAACCGAATCGTCGTATCTTTCAATATGGCAAACATGGTTGCTGGTACGAAATATCGTGGTCAGTTTGAAGAAAGGTTTCAAAACCTACTAGATGAATTGAAAAAAGACCCGCGCTATATTCTTTTCGTTGATGAAATTCACACAATGATTGGCGCTGGCAGTGGAGAAGGTTCGCTCGATGTTGCGAACATGATTAAACCAGCTCTAGCTCGCGGAGAAATCACCTGTGTCGGCGCTACAACTCATGCTGAGTACAAGAAGATATTCGAGAAAGACGGTGCGTTAAAACGAAGATTTGAGGCTATTCCAATCGAAGAGCCGTCAACCGAACAAACTGAAAAAATTATTCTTGGCGCTAAGGGCAAGTTTGAAGAGTTTCATGGAGTTTACTTCTCTCCAGAGAGAGTAAAAAACCTTATTTATCTTTGCGAGAAATATCTTCCATACAGAAAGTTTCCAGACAAAGCTTTTGACATGCTCGATTTTATCAGCGCAAAGGTTAAAGTGGCAACTTTCAAGATGCCTAAAAACATAATGCAATTAGAGAAGAAAATCAAGAAGCTGGTTAATTCAAGCTCTCAAAATCAAAAAATAAAATGCAATGAAATGATTCTTGATTATGCTGAGAAGCTACACGCTTGGGCGAGCAAAGATCAGAAAAAGGTTGAAATCACGAAAGACCATCTTGTTGAAGTTTTTTCTCAAAAGCTAAAAATTCAAAAAAATAAAATCGTTCTTCCCGAAAACGATTTGTCCGAAGACGTTGGAGACGTTTTGAAAAATAGTATTTTTGGGCAAGATCAAGCGATTGATAAAATCTCAGATATTCTTACTTGTTCTCGCGCAGGCTTAAAGTCAAAAAATAAACCTATGGGCAAGTTCTTGTTTATCGGACCAACAGGTGTTGGTAAAACTTGGACAGCTAAAGTGATTGCTGAGAAATTCCTAGGCAATGAAAAAATGCTTTTGAAGCTAGATATGAGCGAGTATCAAGAGGCTAGCACAATCAATAAGTTAATTGGTTCAACCATTGGATATATCGGTAGTGAAGAGGGCGGACTCTTAACAGAGTTTGTTCGCAATAATCCTAGCTGCGTTGTATTGTTTGATGAGATTGAAAAGGCTCACAAAGACTTGAATAGTATTCTGCTTCAAATCATGGATGATGGTTATGTAACCGATAACCTTGGTCGCCGCGTTGACTTTAGCAATACAATCATTATTTTGACTGGAAACATTGGTCAAGAAAGCGCGTCTCCAAAACCTTCCATGGGTTTTGTTCCTCAAACTGAAAAGCCAGAAAACGGTTATAAAAAAGCTGTAGAAGCTTTCTTTAGGCCAGAATTTTTAGCTAGACTTGATGATGTTGTCATCTTTGAAAAAATCTCTTCCAAAGAGTTTCATAAGATTCTTGAGAAACTAATTTCAAATACTCAAAAACTAATCGGTCAACAGAATAAAATAATCTCTTTTTCGGAAACAGTGTTCTCATTCTTGCTAAAGAAAATCGAAGAGAATGGCAATAATGCCCGCTCTATTGAGAAAATTTATCGTCAGTTTTTAGAAGTGCCTTTAGCAAAATTCGTCATGAAAAATAAAGATGAAAAAATACATTGCGAAATATTTGATGAATCTGTAAGGTTTTCAGTTGTTGAACGTAGTTTAGCATGAAAGATATGAAAACTCGTACAAATCAAGACAAAATTGTTAGTGTTATGCGTTCTAGCCGTGGTCGGTATTTTGGACTGACTACTACTCAAGGCAATCAAGTTAATGCACGTTTTATTAATGAAACCCCTCATTATGTTCGTGTTTATGATCGCAATAATGAATGTCAGCGCACCATTGCTAAGTCAAGCTTGGCAGGTATTCGCTACAATAGGACAGCCATCGCCTAACTAACCCCCCACATGCCCACTGAAACCCCTCGAATTTCGAGGGGTTTCTTTTTACTATATGTATGGCTCGAATCACTAATCTTTTTAAAGATAAAGTCTATTTATTTAGCTCTTTGAGAGAGGTTTACCCTAGCGAGATCGAACTCATTAAAAATATTTTCAACAAAGAAAACATTGAAGAGCCGAATAAAATAGAATTCATAAGCGCAAACCTTAATAACGATTTATTTTGCGCTCAAAATAGTGAGGGCAAATTGTGTATTAAAATCTCTCTAGACAAAGAAAACTCCAATTTAGAAAAAGAGTTTCTGATCTTGAAAGATAATTGGCATAGGAAAATATCGCCATTTCCACTTTCTTACAATGTCGTTAATGGTCACTCTCCAATGGAGTACAGCATAATCGGAAACATACCTGCGCCAAACCTGTTTGATTTTGGGCTGCAACCAATCATTGAGTCAGAAGAAGCTATTCCATATTTTTTTGCGAATTTGAGCCGCTTCTCTACGAGAAGTGTGAAGAGTTCTATTTTAGATCATTTAAATTATTACTTATCTTTTGATATATTAAAAATTCCAGAAGTTAACTCTGAATGGATTAAAAACCATCAAGCAATAAAGAACCTTATAAAGGATCAAGTTTTATTTCTTCAGAAAACAATTAAAGAAAAACTAGGCCAATTTACTTTTGCTCAAAATGATTTTTGCCACGGCAATTTAAATTGGTCAAACATTTTAGCTTTTGGGGAACACTTGCACGCTATCAATTACGAAAACTCCTACAGAGGAGATTGGGTTTTTGAACTCTTATGCTTGAAATATGAACTTTTCTACCAAAACAATGTTGAAAAAGAAATCTTAAACAAGACAGAAAGCTTGTTGAAAACAAATTTCAATAACCATAAAATATCAGAAATAACTGACCTTATCTGCTATTTTAATCTGCTAAAACTGATGATAGAGTATTTGACAGAAGTTTATATTTTAAAATGCGCCCGTCAACATAAGATTTTGCAGTGTGGAATTAAGCTCAGTAAAAACTATGACCATTTCTATCAACTTCCCGATTTTGATAAAAAGCTAAAACCAATAGCCGAATTTTTCGTAGAAAGTGTAATTTAATTATATGCCGTTACCAACCAAAAAAGCTAATACTTCTGGCATTTATTTATTTAAAAACGATATTAATGGACTGGTATATGTTGGTTCCAGTAATAAAATTAATCATAGAAAAAATCAACACATATCAGCTTTACGTTTAAAAAAACATTCTAATAAAAAATTTCAAAACGCATACGATAAATATGGTGAAGAAAATTTTTCATTTTCTATTTTAGAAGAATGCCCTAAAGAAATTTTAATTGAAAGGGAGCAATTTTGGATTGATTTTTATGAAAGTTTTAAACCTAAAAAAGGTTATAATTTAAATAGTAAAGCTGAAAGAGGTGTTTTTTCTGAAGAGTCAAAGCGCAAAATATCAGAAAATCATAAAAGATATTGGAAAGGTAAAACTTTTTCAATTGAACATAGAAACAAAATGTCCAAGAATAATAGTAAATTTTGGAAAGGTTTAAAATTAAATGAATCTCATAAAAGAAAGTTGAGCAATAGTCATAAGAAAAAAATATTACAAATAGATAAGAATGGAGAAGTTGTTAATGAATTCTTTGGAATTAAGGAAGCTTCTTTAAAAACTGGATTTTCTGAAATTGGCATTCAACAAGTCTTAACTAAATATAAGAGAAAAACAATATACGGCTTTGACTTTCAGTATAAAAACTAATTTTAAGTGTATTTATAAATATGCCACTACCTACTAAAACAAAAAATGAGACAGAGCAGGAATTTATCAGTCGTTGTGTCAGCGATGATATGATGATGAAAGATTTCAAAGATCAGAAGCAGCGTGCCGCTGTTTGTTATTCTCAATACCGCAAAAGAACAAAAAACAAGTCAGAAGCGTCTTGGGATGATGTTCGTAAAGGTGATAGCTTAGGATTAGTTTAATTTTTAGAATATGTCTTTTTCTCTCGATCTAAGCGCCAATCAAATTAATCAAGCATTAAATGCAGCATACAGCGGATTAGTGTCTGCTGGAACTGGCATTGTGCGTTTGACGGGAGATCAGCGAATTTCTGGAATTAAAACTTTTGAAAATACTGTTTATTTAAGCGGGCTTTCAAATCTGCCAAGTGTTAATCAAATTTCCCCAACGGGCAACGCTGCTGTTGATTTAGGTTCTTCCTCAAGTCGTTTCCGCACAGGTTATTTTTCAGGAGTCACTGGTTTTACTGGCTATTTTGAATATTTAAAAGTAGCGAATCTAGACGCCAATGTAAATCCAAATCTAATTAATAGAACTGGAAATAATTTGACTCTTAGTGGTCAAACTAACATTGAGAATCTTGCTGTTTCAGGTAATCAAGCAATTGCGGGCGGTTTAACGGTTAGTGGCGCATTAAATGTTACTGGTAATACCGTTTTAGGTGGAACAATTACTGCTACTGGCAACAAGAACTTCTCTGGAACTTTGAGTCAAAGTGGAAGCTTAAATGTTTTTGGCACGGAGTCTATTAGCGGTAATTTGAGAGTCACTGGCGACATTTATTGCACAGGTAATTTCTCAGCCAATGGAAACATTAATTTTACTGGCGGATACAGTCAAACTGGCGGATTTTTCGTAAACTCAAATAATGGCAGTATTGTTTTTACTGGCAACGGAGCTTCTCACAAGTTTTCTGTGTTTGGGCCAATGAGCTTAAATGGAGTGATTTACCATAGTGGAGATTTTATTCATACTGGAAATTTCTACAATACGGGAAATTTTGTTAACACAGGCTCGTTTACAAACGTCGGAGATTCAACGATTAATGGAAATCAAACTGTAACAGGAAGCGTTTCATCTAATAAAGTTTTAACTTCGGGAATAATTACCTCTGGAACTTCAAACACTGCCGCGCTTCTCATTAGAAACAATTTAACATCTTCTCCTAGCGGTGGAGCAGTTGAATATAGCAGGGGTCAGTTTTTTGCAACTAATGAGTTAACTGGAGCGCCTAATAGAGCGCTAGTTAATCAAACATTTTCTTATATTGCTCCTCAGAATTTTTATGTAGCAACTCCAACAGCTAACGCTGTTACTTTCCTTTTAGGAAATACTGGTATTTATCTTAATACTGGACGCTATCATGTTAAGTATGATGTTAAGTTTAGTAGGACTACTGCTACCGCAATTTCTTTAGGAATTACTGGAAACAATATTAATATATCTGATAGAACTGCACATTTAATTAGTAATACTACCACAGCAGCAGTAGAAAGAACAGGTATTTTTGGAAATAGTTCTACTAATAATATATTCGCAACTGGCACTTCATTAGTTGCAAATAATCTTAATTTTTACTCTTTCGACGCTACAATTACAATCACTGGATTAACTAAAATTAACCCAATATTTAGAATG
>Ga0129336_10001963_pt1 | contig 12646 bp, 10 predicted proteins | sample CPB6_02_DNA_FD_96878 | JGI IMG/M metagenome (GOLD analysis project Ga0129336, IMG submission 96878) | Freshwater to marine salinity gradient microbial communities from Chesapeake Bay, USA - CPBay_Sum_0.6_0.2_DNA | ecosystem: Environmental > Aquatic > Marine > Coastal | place: USA: Chesapeake...
TTCCTTCAAAACCTACATTCTTGAGTAGAGTTACCAACTCTTTGTCTGTAAGCATCTCTGAAGGCTTGTATACAGTATTGCTGAATTTTTCCAGCGTTTCTCTTTTCAGTTGTGCTTCATTTTTTGTCTCTGGTTTTACAACCAAAGCTTCGACTGGTGTAGAGTTTATAACTGGTGAACCAGAATATAAAAACATTAACCCAACCGCTATTGCAACATAATGATGTAATACATCACTAAGTTTTTCTTTATTCTCCATTGGCATTTCCTCCATTAGAGATAACGGACTATAATAATAACATTGTTTTATAATACATGTCAAGCCAGTCAACTAAAAATTTTTATTAAAAAAATATTAAACCTCTTCACTTGTAGAAATTTTTTTGGTAGAATTAACTTCTTAATCAAATTTATTAGCCAAAAGGCGGAAAAGGTGCATATATGTCATTATTAGGTGAAAATACAAAAGATTACAATGAAAATTTTTCACTGTGCTCAGATTATTTTGAAGAAAAGCCAATGGTTTTAATTGAAGAAAATGAATACTCTGCTTTAATTAATAATCCTTATGAAAATTTTATTGCTATCTCAAGATATGCAAGATGGATTCCAGAAGAAAACCGCCGAGAAACCTGGAAAGAAACAGTAGACAGATACTTTTCTTTCATGCTTAATCATTTAAAAAATAATTACAATTATGTTCCAGACGAGATACTCTTGTCTAATTTAAAAAACGCTGTTTACTCTAGAAACGTTATGCCTTCTATGAGGGCTGTAATGACCGCAGGTGCAGCTTTAGAAAGAGATAATGCTGCTGGATATAACTGCTCATATTTACCAGTAGACAACCAAAGATCTTTTGACGAGGCCATGTATATTTTAATGTGTGGTGCAGGAGTAGGATTTTCTGTAGAATATAAATACATAAATCAGCTGCCTTCTGTTCCAGAAATACTTGAAAAAACAGACGATGTAATTGTAGTAGAAGATTCAAAAACTGGTTGGGCTGATGCATATAGAAAACTTTTAGAATTTTTATGGAATGGTAAAATTCCTTCAATAGACGTTAATGGGGTTAGGCCAGCTGGAGCTAGACTAAAAACTATGGGTGGTCGATCTTCTGGCCCACAACCATTAGTTAACCTTTTTGACTTTACTATAAAAATTTTTAAAGGTTCTTTAGGAAGACAACTTAAGCCTATAGAGTGTCATGATATTATGTGTAAAATTGGCGAAGTCGTTGTCGTTGGTGGAGTTCGCAGGTCAGCAATGATTTCTTTATCAAACATTAACGATATTGAAATGGCTCATGCTAAATCAGGAAACTGGTGGGAAAATAATCCACAGAGAGCTCTATCAAATAACTCAGTAGCTTATTCTAGAAAACCTCCAATGGAGCAATTTATAGCAGAATGGAAAAATCTTTATGATTCTAAATCTGGAGAAAGAGGTATATACAATGTCGAGGCTGCACAAAAACAGGCTGAGCGTTATGGAAGAGATCCTAATATTCATTATGGTACCAATCCTTGTTCTGAAATCATTCTTCGCCCATACCAATTTTGTAATCTTTCGGAAGTCGTTATTAGAGAAAATGATACCGAAGAAGAAGTTTCAAAAAAAGTTGACCTAGCTACAGTTTTAGGTACATGGCAATCTACTCTTACAAACTTTCAATATCTTAGAGATATCTGGAAACAAAACACAGAAGAAGAAAGATTGCTTGGAGTTTCTTTAACAGGACAGTTTGGCAACGCAATTTTTTCTGGAAAAGCAAGGTCCTCTGGAGAATTTGGTCCAAGGCCAGGTGAAATTTATTATGACGAAGAAATTGTTAAAAAAGATAATCACGATAAATTAAAACATATGTTGCAAAGATTAAGGTCACGGGCCAGATTTGTAAATATTAATGAAGCAAAAAAGTTAGGAATTAATCCTTCAGCAGCTATTACTTGTGTTAAGCCTTCAGGAACAGTATCACAATTAACTGGAGTGTCTTCTGGAATGCATCCATGGCATTCTGAATACTATATTAGAACAGTTCGTGGAGACAAGAAAGATCCCTTATCTAACTTTTTAAAAGATATAGGAATTCCATGTGAAGATGATTTTATGAATCCAAATAACACATATGTTTTTTCTTTTCCAGTCAAGGCACCAGAAAAAGCTACGTTTAGAAAAGATTTAACTGCAATAGAACACCTTGAATTATGGTTGCTGTATCAACGTGCTTGGTGTGAACATAAACCATCAATTACAGTTTCTGTTCATGAAGATGAATGGATGGCTGTTGGTTCATGGGTATGGGATCATTTTGACGAAGTATCAGGAATATCGTTTTTGCCTTATTCGGACCATTCTTACAAACAGGCTCCTTATCAAGAAATTGATGAAAATCAGTATATAGATTTGTATAATAAAATGCCGTCTAAAATTAGATGGGAAGATTTATCTTTTTATGAGACTGAAGATGGAACTTTAGGATCACAAACACTTGCATGTAGTTCTGATGGAAATTGCGAACTTGTAGACATTTCGTCGTAATAGTATAATAATTATCATGGATCTAGAGTTCGAAATTTTAAATAAATATATACACGTTTATAAAAATGTATTTGAAGACATAGATTTATTATTTTCTTATATAAAAGAAACTGAAAATAGAAATCAGGATACATTAATGGGGCCCTGGAAAGATTGGTATACTTTTGGAAAAATATCAAATTTTGATAAAGTAAAAGATTTAGAATCCTTTTCAAATACATTAAATCAAAAAAAAGAAAAATACATATATAAAGAAAATGAAAGATGTTTTAAAAATGTATTGTTTCATTACAGTAATTACTATAACTTAAATGTTAATTTAGAAAAATATGTTAATGTAAAAAATGAAGGAAAAGAATCTCTCTGGATTACAAATGGACCATCGTATGCTAAATATTTCGATGCTGGCGGTGCTGATATAGAAAAAAATAGAGCAATGAACTACCATACAGATTTTTCTTTTTCTGAAATGAAAAACGAAGGCCATAAATTGTGCCTCAGTTTTGTGACATATTTTAATGATGATTATGTTGGGGGAGAAATAAAATTTTTTGTAAATAATAAAATATTAGAATATAAGCCATCAAAAGGTGAAATATTAGTTTTTCCATCTGGAAACCCTAATTTTCTAAATGACATAAATGAAGATTTAGTTACCCCATTTATACATGGGGTAAAATTAGCCACTCAAGGTGAAAAATACATAGGAAGAACTTTCCTTTCAAGATATGAATTTGTTGATCCTAAAGATCAAAAAGAATGGGACGAAAATATATTAAAATTTGGCAGAGAAGAAACTTTAAAAATGTATAGAAAAGATAATGGTGGTCATAATATGAGGGATGTTTTTCATAATGTAGAAAAATTAGAAAAAAGAGAGTATAATAATAATTAGGGTAACACCCTATTCCTGGGCAACCCGCCCAGAAAATAAGGAGGTCTTATGAAAGAAGATCTTAATAATGATGGAAAGGTAACAATGCAAGAAAAAATTCTAGCAGCATTAGCCAGCTATGGTCGTCACTTTTTAGGTGCCGCTATTGCTTTGTATATGACAGGAAATACTGACCCAGGAGATTTAATTAAGGGTGGCATCGCAGCCTGTTTGCCAGTTATTTTAAAGGCATTAAATCCAAACGAAACAAGCTTTGGGTTTACAAAAAAGGCATAATTTAGTTAATTAGATTAGAAGAGCTCTTGTGATAAAATTGTCACAAGAGCTTTTCCAATTAGGAGACTTTAGCAAATGGCAGTACAAAAGAATTGGGAAGTGGATCAGAACACCACTTTCAAATTTCAAATTCAGTATACACAAGACGACGAGGTAACACCAGTTGATCTTAGTGGAGCAACTGCAAAAATGCAGGTGCGAGACACAAAGGGTGGCAGTAAATTAGCTTTTACATTGACCTCACCTTTGGGCGGTATTACAATCGATGGCCCAGATGGCATTTTAGATATAGTAATTACCCCTACTCAAACCAATAAGCTATTTTATCCTAAATCATCATATGACATTATGGTTATTGATTCTAATGGAAACAAGACCAAAATTGTGGAAGGCTTTATGACTTTGAGTAGGTCGGTGACTATCTAGTGTCTGAAAAGATTATAATAACAGAAAATAAAAATAAAGTTATAGTTTCTACTCCAGGCCCACAAGGCCCAAGAGGTAGAACAATTCTTAACGGTTCTGGAGCCCCATCAAATAATTTTGGTTTTGAGGGCGATTTTTATTATGACAAAACAACAACTAGATTTTATGGACCAAAACTTTCAGACACAACATGGTCTGGAGCAACAAATTATTTGCTACAAGACCCAGCTTCTGATTATGCAAAATCCTTATCATGGGAAATAGCAGAAGTATATTATTGGGATGAAGAACAATGTTATGCGGTAGACTTATTACATAATTTAAATTTTCACCCAAATGTTACTTTAAAAGATAGCTCAGGAGACCTTGTTGAAACAGGAATAACCTACGACAGTCTAAATAAAATAATACTGACGATGGCGCAACCCTTTTCGGGAACAGCATATTTGTCATAAAGGAGAATAAGAATGGCAAGAAAATTTTTAGTTAGTTTAGATCTTAACAAAAATGAGTTACTAAACGCTAGATTGCAAAATCTGTCTTCCGACCCATCTTCGCCAGTCGCAGGTCAGATTTATTATAATACAATTGAAAAAGTAACAAAATTTTATGATGGAACGGCATGGATTGCTGGAGGCTCAACAAAGTACGGGCTACTTGCAAATAGGCCATCACCATCAAAGTCTGGAACTCTTTATGCAGCAACAGACACCAGCACACTATTTGTAGACAATGGAACTGCTTGGATACAAATATCAGTAAATCCTCAAGATCTTGCTGATGCAATCACAGATCATAATAATAATACTTCTGGAGTTCATGGAGTTACTGGAAATGTAGTTGGCACAACAGATTCTCAAACCTTAACAAACAAGACTTTAGGTTCTGGAACTAGCCTTTCTTCAGATTTGGATGCAGATGGCTACAAAATTCATTTTGTTGGAACCCCAGATGCAGATGGAGATGCTGCTAATAAATTATATGTAGATACAGAAATATCAAGCCACAACAATTCAGTTTCTGAAGTTCATGGAGTTATTGGCAATGTAGTCGGAACAACGGACTCACAAACATTAACAAATAAAACCATTTCAGATGCTTTAAAATTTAATGATGGAGCTTCTGACTCTACAATATATGCAGATGGAAACAACTTAACAGTATATGCAAATAACGATTTATATTTAAATACAAATACTGGAAACATTAATTTACAGCCAGACGGAGAAGCTCAGGTATTTGGCGATAGGATAGTAACTGAAGAATCCAATCAAACTTTAACAAATAAAACTTTGGGTTCTGGGACTCAACTATCTTCCAATTTAGACGCTAATTCAAATAAAATTGTTAATCTAGAAGATCCTACAAGCGGTCAAGATGCTGCAACAAAAGCATATGTTGATCAAGAAGTTTCAGACTCTCTTTTAACATTTTACGGCACATCGTTTGAGGTAACTGTAGATAAAGTAAATAATGATGTAACAATTGGTTTACCAGACGATGTTGTTGTTTCTGGAGAATTAACAGCAGGATCAGCACATGTCAATGGGAATCTACAAGTTGACGGAGACTTAAATGTAACTGGAACAATTAATGCAGTAAATACTACTCAGGTAAATATATCAGATAACATAATTAACCTGAATAGTGACATGCCAGAAGGAAATGCTCCTTCGGTAGATGCAGGAATTAAAGTTCATAGAGGAACCGAAGAAGATGTACAGCTTTTATGGAACGAAAATTTAGACCAATGGACTTTAACAAATGATGGAACAAATTATCATTCAGTTGCTAGAAAATTTGCTGTAAATATTGGTGATGGTTCAGCAACAACATATACCGTAACACATAATCTTGGCACAAAAGATGTGACGGTTCAGATATTTGAAAACAATGCAGACTATAATCAAATAGAGGCAGATGTTCAACATACATCAAATTCTGTTGTAACAATTAAATTTGCAGCAGCTCCTGCTACAAATGAATATAGAGTTGTAGTTGTAGGATAATTTAATGTCAAGAAAATTTAAGTCCTTACTTAATTTGACAACACTTGCCGCCGACCCAATTGGGTCGGTAGGCGATGTGTTTTTTAATACAACAGAAAAGGCCTTAAAAATTCATAATGGAACAACATGGGTAATACTTTCTCAAAACACAGATCCAGTACCATTTTATATGCACACTCATACCTATGATGGTGATGTACACACAATTGATGTTTCTAATCCTATAACTTTTAAAGAAATAAATAATGAAGATCCAGCTACACCACAAGAAGAAAATCCTGTTATAATTGGACTTGACGGTGGAGAACCAACTTCAACATATGACAATCCAAATTTTGAAAATTTGACATTGTTAGACGGAGGCGAAATTGGCAACTAATTTCCCAACAAGCTTAGATAATTTAAATAATCCAAATGGCACAGATAGTATGGCAGGACATGCCGCACTACATGGTAATGTAAATGATGCTATTGAAGCAATTCAAACAAAAGTTGGCGTTGACGGATCTATCAATCCTAATTCATTAGACTTTAAAGTAACACAATTAGAGTCTCAGCTTGCAGACTTAGATAGTCAATCAGATACCACATTAGAGCTTCTAGGCCTAGACGGAAATAATGATTTAATTGTGACGGGCATAGAAAATAAGACAGCTATAGATACCTGGTCTCAATCTTTATATAGAACTGTTAAATATAGCTTACAAATCACAAGAAACTCAGAGCATTATACTTCAGATATAACAATTTTAAATGAATCTGGAAACATTAATATGTCCGAAAGCAATATAGTATCCAATACAGAAGATTCTTTAGCAAACGTCACATTTGAATCAAATTCAGGTATAATTAGTTTATGCGTTACTCCTGTAGGATCTGCTGTTACAGCTAGATTTATCAGGATTGCGCTTAAAGCTTAAATAGGGGGTTGTCAGAGTGGCAACAGTAAATAAAAATTTTAGAATTAAAAATGGCCTTGTAGTTGAAGGCGGTAGTGCTACAGTAGCTGGTTATGATATCTTAACCAAGGCTTCAGCAGATCAAACCTATATTATAAACCTCATTGGAGGTACAGCAAGCTCTTCCAACACTCCTAATACAGTTGTTAAGAGAGACGGTTCTGGCAATTTCTCAGCTGGGACAATTACAGCTAATCTAACTGGTAATGTTACTGGTAATGTTACTGGAAACCTAACTGGTGATGTAACTGGTACAGTTTCAAGTCTTTCAAATCATGATACTGGCGATTTAGTAGAAGGCGCTAATCTTTACTATACAGCAGCTCGTGCAAAAGAAGAAGCAGCAAACCTTCTTACTAATGCAACAAAAACAAATATAGTAATTACAAAAGATGGCTCAAATAATCTTACAATTACTGCTGAAAATGGTGTAGCAGATTCTACAACTGATGATTTAGCAGAAGGTACAACAAGACTATATTTTACAACCGCACGTGCTCGTCAAGCAATTTCTGGTGGGACAGGAATATCTTACGACAATTCAACTGGCGTAGTTTCTGTAGACAATACAATTGCTACAAAATCTTATGCAGATCAATCTGAAGCAGATGCAAATTCTTACACAGATACTCAAATAGCAGATCTTGATACAGATGATATTGAAGAAGGTTTAAACAATAAATATTTTACTAACTCTCGTGCCAGAAATGCAGTATCTGGCGGAACAGGAATTACATATAATTCCGCAACTGGAGAATTTTCTGTAACAGCAAATACATATGATGCGTATGGTGCAGCTTCTACAGCGCAAGCAGCAGCAAACACATATACAGATAACGCAATAAATGCATTAAGCACAACAGACATTGAAGAAGGCTCAAATCTATATTTCACAAATGAGAGAGCACAGGATGCGGTAGGAAATGCCGTAGGAAATGGACTTTCTTATGATGATGCAACAGGAGCAATTTCTGTTGATACTTCTATAATTGCTAATAAGACATATGTAGATACGGCAGTATCAAATCTTGTTGATGGTGCCCCAGGACTATTAGACACATTAAATGAAATAGCTGCAGCAATTAACGATGATGCAAACTATTTTACAACAATTTCAAATAACCTAGCCACTAAGTTAAATCTATCTGGTGGAACATTAACTGGAGCATTAACACTTAATGCAGATCCAGTAAACGCCCTACACGCAGCAACAAAGCAATATGTTGATACAGCAGAAACAGATGCAGTAACATCAGCAAATTCTTATACAGATGCTGAAGTATTAAATTTAGTAGACGGAAGTACTGATTTTGAGCATGTTGATGTAAATGCAGTTTCAAGACAAATTGCTGGTACAACTGGCAATATTGCCACAGCAGCGGTTACAACAGTAGTTCAGTGGCATAAAAATGACTACCGCTCAGCTAAAATTCTTGTTAAGGCAAAGAATGGAACACATACCCATTTATCAGAGCTAGTATTAACACTTGATACATCTGACAATATTGCTCTTAACGAATATGCAATAACAACAACAAATGGATCACTCATGACAATTGACGCTGATATTAATAATAGCAACGTCAGACTTCGTGTAACTCCAGCAAATAATAATACAGAAGTAATGGCACACGCCACACTTCTTATATAACAACTAAATATTAAATTGGTGGGGTCATAAAGGCCCCACCTAAAATTCGGGGGATATTGAACTCGTGGCAACAAGTAATAAAGATTTTAAGGTAAAGAATAACCTTATAGTCCAATCTGGACAGGTTACATTAGGCTCAGTGCCCCTCGCATTTAATACAGATAATAATAAATTAAGAATTCAGGTTAATGGTCAATGGATTGATATATCAGATTCAAATGATATGGGATTTAATGACATAGACCTAGCCATTGATTATAATGGCGCACCAATATATTCTGTTGGTGGAGATGGGGTTATCTCTGATGCTACAAAAATGGCTGACGGCGGTTCCCCAAATACTACATCATTTGCTTTAACATTTGATTCAGGATCTATATCCTAGTAAAATAAGCAAATGGTATAATTCTAATATAGGGGTATAAATAAAATGGCAACAGTAAGAATTCAGCTTAGAAGAGGCGAATCAGGACAATGGGATAGCACCAACCCAGTTTTAGCAGCTGGTGAAGTTGGCCTTGAGGTAGACACACGAAGAATAAAATTCGGCGACGGAGAAACACACTGGAATGATCTTGAGTATGCCATAGTAAATAATGATGGTACCCCACTAACAACAGATGATTACAATCAGCCAGATGGTGTTGCACAGTTAGATGGCAGTGGATATATTAAAACTGCTAACCTTCCACCATTAGCAAAAATTACAGTACATTCTGTTGCAAATCAAGCAGCTCGTCTTGCCCTTACTGTTGAGCCAGGCGATATTGCAATTCAATCTGATACAGGAACTTCATATGTACTCCAGTCATCCCCAGCAACTACAAATGCAAACTGGAAAGAGTTGACTGCTACACAAGCAATTCAAAATGCAGTAGATGCTGCAGTTTCAGGATTATTAGACGGAGCTCCTGGAGTTTTAAATACACTAAATGAATTAGCTGCAGCCTTGGGAGATGATCCAACTTTCTTTACAACGGTTGCTACAAATCTTGCAAACCACGAAGCAGATTCTACCAACGTACACGGCATTGCCAACACAGCAGACCTTGCAACAAAGTCATATGCTGACCAAGCAGAAGCGGATGCTAAGGCTTACACGGATACACGTGAGACAGCAATTACAACTGCTTATCAATCATATGCAGATACCGCAGAGGCAGATGCTAAGGCATATGCTGACCAAAAGGTTGCAGATCTAATAGACAGTGCACCTGGAGCACTAGACACACTTAATGAACTTGCAGCAGCAATTGGCGACGATGCAAACTATGCGTCAACAATTACCAATGCTCTTGCTCTCAAGGCACCACTTGCTTCACCAACCTTTACAGGAACCGTCTCTGGTATTACAAAGAGCATGGTTGGCCTTGGCAACGTAGACAATACCTCAGATGCCAACAAACCAGTTTCAACTGCACAGGCAGCAGCGGATACTGCAGTTGCTAATGCAGCAGCATCAGCATTATCAAGCCATGAGGCAGATACAACAAACATACACGGCATTGCCAACACAGCAGACCTTGCAACAAAGTCATATGCTGACCAAGCAGAAGCAGACGCAATTAGCACTGCAGCAGCCGATGCAACTACAAAAGCCAATAATGCTAAGTCTGGCGCAGAAGCAACCGCAGCAGCAGCATTATCAAGCCACGAAGCCGATACAACAAACATACACGGCATTGCCAACACAGCAGACCTTGCAACAAAGTCATATGCTGACCAAGCAGAAGCGGATGCTAAGGCTTACACGGATACACGTGAGACAGCAATTACAACTGCTTACCAAACCTATGCTGATCAGGCGGAGGCAGACTCAAAATCTTATACAGACACCTCAGTTTCAAATTTGATTAATGGGGCACCTGCAAATCTAAATACATTAAAAGAAATAGCAGATGCAATTGATAATGATCCACAACATTTTTCAACAGTTGCAAATAATATTTCAACAGTTGCAAATAGCGTAGTATCTCATGCTCAAGATACAACAGACATACATGGCATTGCTAATACAGCAGACCTTGCAACTAAGTCTTATGCAGATACAAAAGCATCTACAGCACAATCAAATGCTGAAAGTTATACTGATACTGCTATAAATAATCTTATTGGAGCGGCCCCAGGTGCTTTAAATACTCTTGGAGAATTAGCAGATGCTCTTAATGATGATGCTAGTTTTGCTTCTACAGTAACAAATTCTTTATCTGGAAAACAAGATAAGGTTACAGGAGTTTCTGATACAGAAATTGGATATTTAGATGGAGTAACATCTTCTATTCAAACACAAATTGATTCAAAGTCTCCTATTAATAACCCAACATTTACTGGAACAGTTTCTGGAGTTACAAAGGGTATGGTTGGTTTAGGAGATGTAGATAACACCTCAGATATCAATAAGCCAGTTTCTACTGCACAAGCAGCTGCAGATTCATTAGTAGCCTCTAACGCAGCTACTGATGCAACAGGTAAAGCCAATGCCGCACAATCTGCTGCACAAAGTTATGCAGATTCTGCAATATCTACACATAATTCAGATAGCACAAATGTACACGGCATAACAGATACAGCAAACCTTGTCTATACAAATGATTCTCGTTTATCAGACACTAGAACCCCAACTAACAACACAGTGTCAACAGCAAAAATTGTAGACGCAGCAGTTACTTCAGATAAAATTGCTGCAGATGCTGTAACATCAGAAAAAATTGCCAATGGCGCAGTAACTTCTGCAAAAATTGCAGATGGAACAATTGTAAATGCTGATATAAATGCTTCAGCTGGAATTACATGGGACAAGCTTGCAGTTTCTTCTACAGTTTCATCTACAGAATTAAATTATCTAGATGGAGTTACTTCTTCAATACAAACTCAAATTGATTCAAAAGCAAGCAGTTCATCTTTAAGCACTCATGAATCTACATCTTCTGGAATTCATGGGGTAACTGGAACAATAGTTGGAACTTCTGATACTCAGACATTAACTAATAAAACAATTACTTCTCCTACTGTTTCAGGATTATCTTTATCAGACGGCTCAATGGTTTTTGAAGGATCTACTAACAATGATTTTGAAACAACAGTTCAGGTGTCTGACCCTACTGCAGATAGAATAGTTATAATTCCAGATGCTTCTACAACATTGGTAGGGCGTGACACAACAGATACTCTAACCAACAAGACAATTGCCCTAGGCAGCAACACCGTAAGCGGTACTTTGTCTCAGTTTAACACTGCAGTCACAGATGCTGACCTTGCATCCCTTGCTGGCACAGAAACTCTAACAAATAAAACAATTAATTTAAGCAACAACAGCTTGGTTGGTACTACTGCTCAATTCAATGCCGCTTTGTCAGACGGAGATTTTGCTACGTTAGCTGGTACAGAAACCCTAACTAATAAAACAATGGGTGCAACAACATTTACTGGCGCAATATCTGGTACAAGCTTGACATTGTCAGGTGACTTAACAGTTAATGGAACAACCACAACATTAAATTCAACAACACTTTCTGTAGATGATAAGAATATTACATTGGGAGATACTTCAACACCTACAGACGTGTTAGCAGACGGTGGTGGTATTACTCTCAAAGGTACTACCGACAAAACTCTTAACTGGGTTGACGCAACTGATTCGTGGACATCTTCCGAGAACGTTAATCTTGCAACTGGAAAAACTTTTAAGATTGCTGGAACAGATGTTCTAACAGCTTCAGCAGTTCTTGGTAAGGCAATGCCTTCGGGAACCGTAATTGGAACCACTGACACCCAGACTCTAACCAACAAGACAATTGCCCTAGGCAGCAACACCGTAAGCGGTACGTTGGCTCAGTTTAACACTGCAGTCACAGATGCTGACCTTGCATCCCTTGCTGGTACAGAA
>Ga0129336_10001964_pt1 | contig 12643 bp, 9 predicted proteins | sample CPB6_02_DNA_FD_96878 | JGI IMG/M metagenome (GOLD analysis project Ga0129336, IMG submission 96878) | Freshwater to marine salinity gradient microbial communities from Chesapeake Bay, USA - CPBay_Sum_0.6_0.2_DNA | ecosystem: Environmental > Aquatic > Marine > Coastal | place: USA: Chesapeake Bay...
CCAGTTGAAGATGGTAAGCAGTTCAGGTCTAAATATTGGGCTTAGACGCGTCTTACCGTGGTAGTGGTTCTTTCCCAATGGGATACGAACAAAGCTGTCATTGAGACCGAATGCACCGCCGTAATAGAGGCCTGCCATGGCAGATATGAACCAGCGCCTGTAGCTGGCGATGTCGTTCTTGTCTCTTACTTTTCTCTGCCTAGATTCCTGAAATTCCTGGAATAGTCTTTCACCTTGTATCTTTATGGCTGGGTGATCGCTGTAGGCTCGGTATTGGAAAAGCTCTCCTTGGTGCATTGTTTTTCCTTCCTTTTATAGTTCTGTCATAGCCTGCATTGGTTGATTAAATGGTGAAGGCTCAAGTGATCAAATCAAAGCGGTTTGCTTAAAAAATAGGCAATTAAAGCCACGGAAATAGTTCGCTTTAGGGACCTGCCTAGGCTCTCATGTATCTGGGTTGTTCATAGCAGCTGTGTAGGGAGGTACTGGCCCCTATTTTTTACCTATGAACTGACCCTGATTTTTTAGCCCGATTTCAGCTCTTTGTCGCTCCTAAGCATTGCCATCCTTATAGTGGCTGCTTTGACTCCAAGGATGTCTCCAATGCCCCGCCATGAGCACCCATCTGAACGCAGCTGCCTAGCCCTTGCGAGCATCATAGGAGAGCAGGTAGGCACTCGGACGGGCTGGTTGTCTTTGGTGAAGGGGCGTGAGGGCTTAAGGTTCGCCAGGCTTTTGGGGCTGATACGTCTAGCTTGCTTGTCTGGGCCACGTCTTAGCAAACTCTCGAGCAGTTCGATCACCTGCTTCGTATTAAGACGCTTTGGCAGGTCTGAGAGTTTGATCTCGCCGGTCGTCAGGTTCCGCTTGAAAGGTTCATTCAGGGGCCTCTTGTAGTTGCTGATGAGGCCTATGCAGTTGAATTTATCGACGTAGTAGATGCCATCAATGACATCAAGCTTCTCTGGTTTTTTTAGATCGACAACTGCCAGTTGCTTCAGTTGCGGTGAGATTATGGAAAGGTAGCGCATAACGTTCTCCTTCAGAGAAATATTGGGAATCGAAGGAAACGTTATCCACTGTAGCAGTGGGCGCTTTGTTTAAAACTTAAACAAGACGCTTTTATACCAGATTTATTTGTTTTTGTCAACCACAATTCTGGGTTGATTCACTAGGCAAGATGAAGCAAATCAGGAAATCTTCAAGAACGAATAAGCCTTGTTAAGCCAATCGAGTTTTACATCCAGTGGGTAGCCCAAGCCATAACTTTCTGAAACATCCTGACTACTTGACCAGCCCCCGATGGATTTGGCGATCGAGTCCGGGCATTGAACTGCCCTTAGTGCATCCCGCATTGTGTGCCGCAGTTGGTGTATTACGCCTTCGTTAGCAACCTTCTTGAGCCACTTGTTGAGCGCAGCTGAAGCGGCATCGCTGTTTACGCCAAGAGCTGAAGCGTAGGTTGGAAAGAGAAAGTCACAGTTAGAGTCTTTGAACTGCTTCTCTAAGACCATGAATGCAGTCGGAACAAGCGGAATGTTTCTAATGCTTTTTTGGTTCTTGAGCGATCGTTCGCTATGTGGGTAGATGCGGATTACCTTCGTAGTAAGGTCAACATCTTCATTTCGAAGGCCTAAGATCTCAGATAGCCTTGCGCCTGTAAAAGCAAGTAGCACAACTGCGCGTCTACGTTCATCATCTGCATTTATTGCTTCTTTGACGATTTCGCTGAACTGCTCGCGGCTAAACGGTAGTCTTTGCGTTGATTGTTTTACGCCTTCGGGGACTGTTAGGCTCTCAAACGGGTTCTGAACAGTGAGTGATAGTTCTCGCTTAGCTGAAGCAAAGACAGCCCGTAGCGTATTGATCTCGCGTTTGACTGTCGCAGCTGTTACGCCAGTAGCTAACCTTGCATCTCGGTACTGCACCGCCACTTTACGATTGATTGACTCTAGAGCAACATCGCCATTCAAGCTGATTAGCTTGTCCCAGTGCTGTTTCTGGCTCTCTGCAAATTTTTTGTCATTCTTTTTCAGATGATTGTCTAGATAGACTGAAAAGGCTTCACTCAAGAGAACTGGTAGTTCGCCTCGAAGCGCTTTAAAGGCGTTACTTGTCAGCTCGGATGGTTTGAAATCATTGTGCACAAGGTAGTCGTGTAGGACATCTTGCTCGGGATGGAATGTCTCGGTGCGGCCTTGATGATCAAAGAATTTTTCTTGGTGAGTACCGTCACCTTCGCTTAAGCCCACAAGCTGCAATAGCTCAAGCGCTGCAATCTTTTTCTCAGGTGGAGTAAGGCTGCCGTCACATTGCATCGCAGCAAAGAGACTTGTGTGTCCTTGCCAGAGTCTGTGGCACACCAATGCATGATTGCGCTTTTCGTTGCGAAGGCTAATCTTGATTGTCGCTTTACCGAACCTGGGTCTCAAAGAGACAGGGATTGCTCTCTGATAGTAGGGAACACCGTTGTTGATTGTGTAGCCGTTCACGATAACAGTGATGCTACCAATAGTCAGCTTAGTCATGCAACATACCTAATTTCTACCTAAATATAGAAACTTGTATGTTGCTAAGCTATTGATTTATATAGGTTTTATAAATCTAATATGGTGCCGGAGAGAGGAATCGAACCCCCGACCTTCTCATTACGAATGAGCTGCTCTACCAACTGAGCTACTCCGGCTAGCAAAAAATTATACCTTTGCGGGGTGTTTGGCCGAGTAGCGAATGGCTTGCTAACTGCTTCGAATGAAGAGGATGACGATCGGCTATGCTAGTCGGGGATCAAGAAAAAATTCAATAACAAGGAGACTTGCCATGAATAAACTTTTGTCGGATGCATCGCTTTCCCGATACGCCACATTTGTGCTGGCCCTGATCGGGACCTTGATCAGCGGCCTGATTTTCGTTTTGTCGGGCAGCGGATTTTGGGTGTTGCTTGTGTTTGCAGCGCTCACTGCCATCGGTGTTCGTGATCTTCGGCAAACACAGCACGCGATCTTGCGCAACTACCCCATCCTGGGGCATATGCGTTTTCTTTTTGAATTCATACGCCCTGAAATCCGCCAGTACTTCATCGAGTCCGAGAATGAAGCGGCTCCTTTTTCCCGCGCGCAACGCTCCTTGGTCTATGCACGCGCCAAGGGCCAGTCGGATAAACGCCCTCTGGGGACCCAGCTCGATGTGCAGGCCATCGGTTACGAGTGGCTTACCCACTCCATGGCGCCTACCGATATTGCGTCGAGTGACTTCAGGGTCAAGGTGGGGGGTCCCGCATGCGCCCATCCTTACGACATCAGCCTGTTCAATATTTCAGCCATGAGCTTTGGCGCGTTGAGCGCCAATGCGGTCCTGGCCTTGAACAAGGGTGCCAAGCTGGGCAATTTTGCGCACGACACTGGCGAGGGGTCGATCTCGCGGCATCACCTTGTGCACGGGGGCGACATCATTTGGGAGATCGGTAGCGGCTACTTTGGCTGCAGAAATGCCGAGGGAAAGTTTGACGCCAACAAGTTTGAGCAAAACGCCCGCAGAGATGTGGTCAAGATGATTGAAATCAAGCTGAGCCAGGGCGCCAAGCCAGGGCATGGCGGTGTTCTGCTCGGCCCCAAAGTGACCGAGGAGATTGCTGAAGCGCGCGGGGTGGCCGTTGGGGAAGACTGTATCTCACCAAATGCGCACAGCTCCTTTTCCACGCCACTGGAGTTGATGGACTTTATTGTTCATTTGCGCAATCTTTCGGGCGGCAAGCCAGTCGGTTTCAAGCTCTGCATCGGTCACCCGTGGGAGTGGTTCGCGGTGGCCAAAGCGATGACTGAGCGCAATATCTACCCCGACTTCATTGTGGTGGATGGCTCTGAAGGTGGCACCGGGGCTGCACCCCTGGAGTTCAGCGACCATCTGGGAACACCCATGCGCGAGGGTTTACGCTTGGTACACAACACATTGGTGGGGCTGGGCTTGCGCGACAAAATCCGACTGGGTGCCAGTGGAAAAATCGTCAGCGCATTTGATATGGCCTGTGCGCTCGCGCTCGGTGCTGACTGGTGCAACAGTGCGCGAGGCTATATGATGGCCATTGGATGTATTCAGGCGCAAACCTGTCATACCGGGCATTGCCCGACGGGCGTGACGACTCAGGATCCGCTTCGCCAAAGGGCTCTGGTGGTGACCGATAAGGCCGAGCGGGTTAAAAATTTTCACCACCACACACTGGAGGCACTGCGTGAATTGCTGGAGGCCTCAGGACTTCATGTTCCCAGTGAATTGCACCCCGGCATGATCTTGAAAAGACTGAGCATGACCGAGGTGAAGTCGCTCGAAAAGCTCTACCCAAGTATGAGGTCGGGAGACCTGCTCAATGTGCAGGAGCCATCAAGCCTGCAGGAGCCTTTCCGCACCCATTGGGCGCATGCATCTTCCACAACATTTTCCCGCCAATGGTTGGATCGCCGGTCCAGTTGACGACATCACTCGCACACTGATGGCCTTGCGCTGAAGGGTGCTTCAGGCCTGGTGGTAGCGGGTCACTCGTTCGACCTCGTTTTTTGAGCCGAGGATCACACTCACCCGCTCGTGCAGTGACTTGGGCTGAATGTCCAGGATACGCTCGCGTCCATTGCTGGCGGCCCCGCCGGCCTGTTCGACCAGCCAGGCCATCGGGTTGGCCTCGTACATCAGACGAAGCTTGCCCGGTTTATGGGGTTCACGCTTGTCCCAGGGGTACATGAAGATGCCGCCCCTGCTCAGGATGCGGTGCACATCGGCCACCATCGAGGCGATCCAGCGCATATTGAAATCTTTGCCGCGCTCACCGTCCCGGCCCTGCAGGCATTCGTTGATATAGCGCTGTACCGGTTCATCCCAGTGGCGCATATTGCTCATATTGATGGCGAATTCCTTGGTGTCCTCAGGGATGCGAACATCCTCCTGGGTGAGCACAAAGGAGCCCTGCTCGCGATCCAGGGTAAACATGGACACACCATCGCCCACTGTCAGCACCAGGGTGGTCTGCGGGCCATAGACGCAGTAACCTGCAGCCACTTGCTGGCAGCCTTTTTGCAGGAAGTCTGCTTCATTCACCGGGTCTATGGTGTTGGGATCATCGCCCTGTTTTTTGAGCACACTGAAAATCGTGCCGATACTCACATTCACATCGATATTGCTGGAGCCGTCGAGCGGGTCAAACAGCAGCAGGTACTCACCTTTGGGATAGCGGTTGGGCACCACATAAATGCCTTCCATTTCTTCGGAGGCCATGGCTGCCAGATGGCCACCCCACTCGTTGGCCTCGATCAGCACCTCATTGGCAATGATGTCGAGTTTTTTCTGCACTTCGCCCTGCACGTTTTCGCTGTCAGCGCTGCCCAGCACACCACCCAGGGCGCCTTTGTTGACCGCATGGCTGATGCCCTTGCAGGCCCGCGCCACCACTTCGAGCAGCAGGCGCAGCTGGGCTGGAATATGTCCTTGGACACGCTGTTTTTCGACCAGATAACGGGTCAGGGAAATCTTTGAACTCATCACAAGCACTCCAGAATTTGTCGGCCCTTCAGCTCGCCGCCTCAGCCAGGGCACGGGTTACGACTTCGCGCACATCGTTGCTCAGGTCGGGCTTGGCGGCTACACGGGCGATGGCCTCGCGCGCGGCGCTGCGATAGGGTTCTGCCAATTTTTTCCAGCGATCGAGCGCGCGCGCCAGACGGGCTGCCACCTGGGGGTTGATCGCATCCAACTCCTGTACCCGCTCGGACCAGAACACATAGCCGGCCGCATCGGCCCGGTGAAAGGCGCCCGGGTTGGCGTTGCAATAGCTGAAGATCAGGCTGCGGGCGCGATTGGGGTTGCGCAGGTTGAAGTCCGGGTGGGTTATCAGGCTGCGCACAGCCGGCAGCACTTGCCCGCCGCGGTCGCAGGCGCCCGCCTGCAGCGCAAACCATTTGTCCAGTACCAGGGCCTCATCCTTGAACTGGGTGTGAAATCGCGCCAGCGCCGAGCTAGCCAGCTCGTGGCCGGTATTGACCAGCGCGTGCAGGGCGTTGAAGCGGTCGGTCATATTGCCGGCCTCCTTGAAGCGCTGATAAGCCTTGCCAGGCCAGACCACATCGCCAGTCTCACGAGCCGCCAGGCACAACATGGCCAGCGCCTGGCCAGCCAGGGCGCGACGCCCGCTGGAGACTGCGTCTGGCAGGTAAGCGCCAGTGTCCAGGTGCGCTTGGTAAACCGCCTGCCAGTCGTCTTGCAGTTCCAGCGCCAATTGGGTGCGCATGGCCTCGCGCACCGCATGCACACGCTGCGGGTCCACCACATCGAGTTGTTCTGCCATATAGGTTTCGGCGGGCAGGGTGAGCACCAGTTCCTTGAAGGCGGCATCCAGCCTGGGGTGGTGCAGCACCTGACGCATGGCCTCGATATAGGCGCTGTCCAGCACTTTGATCTCACTGATCCGGGCGGGGCTGTGAATGGCGACCAGCGCGCGCTTGAGCGCCAGGCGCTGGCCAGCCTCCCAGCGGTTGAAGGGATCGGTGTCATGCGCCAGCAGGGTGAGCAGTTGCTGATCGCTGTAGTCGAGCTCCAGGATTACTGGCGCGCTGAAGCCGCGCAGCAAGGAGGGAACCGGTTCGTCCACAACATTGATGAAGCGCAAGCTCTGGCTGGGCTGGCTGAGCACGATGGTGCGCGAGCTCGACCCAGGCTCGGTCTCGCCCTCCATTTGCAGGGCCAGTGATTGGCCATCGGGGGTGATGAGGCCCAGACTGATCGGGATGACAAAGGGTTCCTTGAGCGCTTGATCCGCTGAGGCGGGGCAGCTCTGCGAGAGTGTCAGGGTGTAGCAGCGCTGAGCGGCGTCATAGTCGCCACGTGCAGCCACGCGGGGCGTGCCGGCCTGGCTGTACCAGCGCTTGAACTGTGGTAGCAGGCGCGCCAGCTCCGAGCCGGGGTTGGCGTCGGCAATGGCCTGGGCAAAGTCATCGCAAGTCACCGCCTGGCCGTCATGGCGCTGGAAATACAGCGCCATGCCTTTGGCGAAACCCTCGCGGCTGGTCAGGGTCTGCTGCATGCGCACCACTTCGGCACCTTTTTCGTAGACTGTGACCGTGTAGAAGTTGTTGATTTCCAGATAGCTGTCGGGGCGCACCGGATGGGCCATGGGCCCGGCATCCTCAGGAAACTGGGCAGCGCGCAACACGCGCACATCTTCAATGCGCTTGACCGCTCTGGCCGACAGACTGCCCGCCAGGTCCTGGCTGAACTCCTGGTCACGAAAGACGGTCAGGCCTTCCTTCAGGCTGAGCTGGAACCAGTCGCGGCAGGTGACCCGGTTGCCTGTCCAGTTGTGGAAATACTCATGCCCCACCACACTCTCGATATTGGCGTAGTCGGCATCGGTGGCGGTGGCCGGATTGGCCAGCACATACTTTGTATTGAAGATGTTGAGGCCCTTGTTTTCCATGGCGCCCATATTGAAGTCACTGGTGGCCACGATCATGAATCGCTCCAGGTCCAGTGCAAGGCCAAAGCGCGCTTCGTCCCAGGCGACCGAGGCCATGAGCGAATTCATGGCGTGTTCGGTTTTGTCCAGATCGCCGGCTCGCACATAGACCTGCAACAGATGCTCGCGGCCGTTACGCGCGATGATGCGCTGTTCGCGGGCCACCAGCTGGCCTGCCACCAGCGCAAACAGGTAGCAGGGTTTTTTATGCGGATCGACCCAGGTGGCGAAGTGACGACCCTCTTCCAGCTCGCCCTGTGCCACCAGATTGCCATTGGACAGCAGCACCGGGTAGCGGCGCTTGTCGGCGCGCAGAGTGACGCTGTAGCTGGCCATCACATCGGGCCGGTCGAGGAAATAGGTGATGCGGCGAAAACCTTCGGCCTCGCACTGGGTGAAAAACGATTCGTTACTGACATACAGGCCCATGAGCTTGCTGTTTTTCTCGGGCGCGCAAGTGGTGAAGATCTCCAGCTGGAAGGGCTCCTGCCCCTCGGGCAGGTTTTCCAGTACCAGCTGGCCACCGTCCATCTTGAAGCTGGTGCCCTGGCCATTGACCAGCACCCGGGCCAGATTGAGTTCTTCGCCATCGAGTCGCAGGGCCTGGGCAGGTACCGCTGGATTGCGGCGCATCTGCATGCGGTTGAGCACACGGGTCTTGGCTGGGTCCAGGTCAAAGGTGAGCTCGACGGTATCAACCCAATAGGCCGGGGCGGTGTAGTCTTCGCGCCGGATCACGGCCGCAGTTCCTTCTCGCATATCAGACTCCCTGCTTCAGTGAAGCTTCTATAAATGCATCGAGGTCGCCATCGAGCACTTTCTGTGTGTTGGAGATTTCGACGTTGGTGCGCAGATCCTTGATCCGGCTCTGGTCGAGCACATAGCTGCGGATCTGGTGGCCCCAGCCCACATCGGTCTTGGTGTCCTCCAGCTTTTGCTGCTCAGCCATGCGTTTTTTCATTTCATGATCGTACAGGCGGCTGCGCAGGCGGCGCCAGGCCACATCGCGGTTGCTGTGCTGGCTGCGGCTGTCCTGGCATTGCACCACGATGCCGGTAGGGATGTGGGTCAGGCGAACCGCTGAATCGGTCTTGTTGATGTGCTGACCACCAGCGCCGCTGGCACGGTAGGTGTCGGTGCGCACATCGGCCGGGTTGATGTCGATCTCGATCGAGTCATCAATCTCGGGGTAAACGAACACGCTGGCAAAACTAGTGTGACGGCCACCGGAAGAGTCAAACGGGCTCTTGCGCACCAGCCGGTGCACGCCGGTTTCAGTGCGCAGCAGGCCGTAGGCATAGTCGCCTTCAATCTTGATGGTGGCGCCCTTGATGCCGGCCGTCTCGCCCGGGGTTTCGTCTTCCACCGTGGATTTGAAGCCCTTGCGCTCGGCGTACTTGAGGTACTGGCGCAGCAGCATGCTGGCCCAGTCGCAGGCCTCGGTACCACCGGCGCCCGCCTGGATGTCGAGAAAGCAATTGCTCGGGTCAGCCGGCTGGTTGAACATGCGGCGGAACTCGAGCTTCTCCACAATCCCCGCCAGTTTGGCTGACTCGCCCTCAATGGTGAGCAGGCCCGCCTGGTCGTCATCCTCGCGGCTCATCTCGAACAACTCGCTGTTGTCAGACAGCTCGCTGCTGAGTTGGTCGAGCGCGACCACCACATCGTCGAGGGCCTTCTTTTCCTTGCCCAGCTCCTGGGCTTTTTTGGGATCGTTCCAGACCGCCGGGTCTTCCAGTGAGGCGTTGACGGTTCTCAGCCGTTCAGACTTGGCATCGTAGTCAAAGATACCTCCGGAGCTCAAGGGTGCGCTGGCTCAAGTCGGCAAGCTGGGAGCCAATGGCGTTGATACGTTCTGCGTCCATGATGGGGAGGTCCTAATTTTGAAAGCTGGCAGGCAAGCTGCAGCCGGCTGACGGCTGTGCTTGAAACCGGCTATTTTCTCACGCCGGTGGTGGCAGACTGCAGTGCGCTAATCGATCTTGGCCCCGGAGTCGCGCACTGCCTTGCCCCATTTGTCCATGTCGCTGACCACAATCCGGTTGAAAGCATCCAGGGTGGTGATCATCGGGTCTGCGCCCTGGCCGGCAAAACGCGCGGCCACTTCCTTGTCCTGCAGCACCTTGTTGATCTCGGTGTGAATTTGCTCACGCAAAGCCGCGGGTGTGCCCGAGGGAACAAAAAAGGCAAACCAGGAGTCGATCGCCAGCGCGGGGTAACCAGCCTCGCCAAAGGTGGGAACTTCAGCCAGCGCAGGAGCACGTTTGGTGGCCGATGCCGCCAACGCACGGACTGCGCCGCTTTTGACATGGCCCATGATGGATGGCGCACTGGCAAAAATACCTTGCACCTGCCCACCGATCACATCGGTCAGCGCAGGCGCTACTCCTTTGTAAGGGATGTGGGTGATCTTGACACCAGCAGCACTGGCCAGCATTTCGGCCAGGAGGTGGGCCACCGAGCCATTGCCCGAGGAAGCCAGGTTGATGCGTCCCGGGTTGGCCTTGGCGTACGCGATGAATTCGCCCAGATTGTTTACTGGCAATTTTGGGCTGATCACCAGCACAAAGGGCAGGGTGGCCAGTGAGCCGATGGGCGCCAGGTCCTTCAGGGTGTCAAAGGGCATGGACTTGTAAAGTGCCGGGTTGATCGAATGCGTGCCCGAGTAACTCATCAGCCAGGTGCTGCCATCTGGCGCGGACTTGGCCACCAGGTCACTGCCGATCACACCGCCTGCGCCGGCGCGGTTTTCCACCACAACCGGTGCGTTCCAGCGCTTGCCGATTTCCTGCGCCATCACCCGCGCCAGAGCATCGGAGGCTCCGCCTGTGGTTTGAGGCACCACCACGCGAATCGATTTGCCGCTGAGCGCAGCGGGCGCCTGGGCGCCAACCGGGTTGCTCAGCAGGGCCCAGGCCATGGTGAGCACCAAAGTGGAAATGCCAGTTTTCATAAGTTCTCCAATATTTGTCTGCGAAGATGGATCCAGCCCTTCAGCGGGGAACATCACCCTTTAGGGTAATGCGGTGCATCAGCCGTTTATGACCGTGGTAATCGTTGACCGGGTTGTGCAGCACGCAGCGGTTGTCCCACAAGGCGATCGAGCCGACTTGCCAGGAAAAGCGACAGGTGAATTCAGGCTTGATCTGGTGGGCAAAAAGAAAGTGGAGCAGGCCTCTGCTTTCTTCCTCGCTCATGCCGGCAAAGCGGGTGGTGTGTCCGAAGTTGACATAGAGCGACTTGCGTTCGGTTTCAGGGTGGGTGCGCACCACAGGATGTTCGGCGACCAGTTCCTTGCGCGACAGCTCGGTAGAGGAGTCCTTGAGCCGGTCTTCGCGGGTCTTGGTGACTTCTGCTTTGGTTGATGTATTGACTGCCCGCAGACCAGCGAGCATTTGTTGCATGGCAGGAGACAAAGCCTCATAGGCCGCCGATCCGCTGGCAAACAGGGTGTCGCCACCAAAAGGCGGCACTTCACGCGCTATCAGCAGGGTGCCCATGGGAGGCGCAGCGAGATACGCGGTGTCGGTATGCCAGATACCACCAAAGTTGTGACGCTCGTGCGCCAGCTTGAGCACCGGAATAATCAGCGGGAAGTCATCCAGGCCTTTGACAAATGGATATTCAACGACTTCACCAAAGCGCCTGGCGAGCGCGAGAAACACTGCCGGTGGCAAAGGCTGGTCGCGAAAGAAGACAACGCCATGGGCCAGCCAGGCCTGTCTGATTTCGGCGATCACCTGATCCGAAGCTGCTTGCATCAGATCGATGCCACTGATCTCGGCGCCAATTGCACCAGCCATCTGCCGGACTTCAATGTGTTGGTAATTGGACATTTACTCGATTCCCAGAGCCGAAGCAGCCAGAGTCTAAACGAGCTCAGGCCAAAAAGGATTCGATCAGCGCAGCCACTTGTTGCGGCTGGTCATGGTGCAGCATATGGCCTGCTTCGTGCACCGTGGCCTGTTTAACCTGGGGCACATTGTTGAGCCGATCCTGGTACTGCGCCAGGGTGTATCTGCCTTGCCACCATTTGTCCATCTGGTTGTCGCTGGCCTGCACCGACAGCAAGGGCGCGCGGATGGCGCGAAAGCAGGCCAGCGCCTCTTCCAGTTGGTAGAGGTGCGCGCTGACCACCTTGTGGGCGGCAGCTCCCAGAATCTCCCATTGACCGGCGGGATTCTCACGGGCCCAGTGGCGCGCCAGCCAGGCGGCTTTGTTGTCGTTCAACCGTGGATTGGTTTTCATCAGCCTGTGGGCCACTCCTGAGACATCCGCGTAGCTTTTCAGGTCCAGCTCGCCCCGGTGAAGGCGTTTGAGTTCATCGATCCAGCGCGCATAGCGGGCGGGCGCCTGATCGGGCTGGGTGGCGGGCATGCCAAAGCCCTCCAGGTTGATCAGTCGGCGAATGCGTTCGGGCCGCACCCCCGCATAAAGCATGACCACATTGCCGCCCATGCTGTGGCCCAGCAGGTCCACCGCTTGGTCCGCCGCGTAGTGGTCGAGCAGGAAATCCAGGTCAGCCAGATAGTCGGGAAACCAGAAATTGTCCACCTCAGGTGCGCGAGTCAGGCCGTAGCCCCGCCAATCAGGGGCCAGGATAAAGCGATCCTTGAAAAACTCTTCGCCCAGGGCGTCCACCACAAACTGGAACGAAGCGGCTACATCCATCCAGCCATGCAGCATCACCAGCGCAGCCTTGTCGGGCGCGGGACTACCCCAGGTCAAGACATGATAGTTGAGGGTGCGAAGCTTGACGAATTCGCTCTGAAACGGGCGTTGGGCTTGGTACATTTACTACATCATACGGAGGTGTGGCATGGCAGCCCATCAGGCAGGAGACAACTACACTCAGATGCATAGCCAGTTTCGCTGGCTGGTGCCCGAGGAATTCAATATCGCCGAAGTCTGTGCCCGGCGCTGGTCGCTGGCGCCAGATGCCAGCCATAGGGTGGCGATTTTCGCAGACGGCCCGGGCCTGGAGCCGCGTGCTTACAGCTACGCTGAACTGCAGCATGAGGCCAATCGCCTGTCTTCGGCCCTGGAGTCGCTGCGGGTCGGCAAGGGCGACCGGGTGGCGATCGTCATGCCGCAGCGAATGGAAACCGCGGCCGCTTATCTGGCGGTCCTGCAGATGGGGGCGGTGGC
>Ga0129336_10001965_pt1 | contig 12642 bp, 10 predicted proteins | sample CPB6_02_DNA_FD_96878 | JGI IMG/M metagenome (GOLD analysis project Ga0129336, IMG submission 96878) | Freshwater to marine salinity gradient microbial communities from Chesapeake Bay, USA - CPBay_Sum_0.6_0.2_DNA | ecosystem: Environmental > Aquatic > Marine > Coastal | place: USA: Chesapeake...
ACACCTGGTGGCGCGGAGGCTGTCTCCACCGCGGAACTGCTGGGCTCAGGTCGGGTCGTGCTCTTTGCTGTCCCGGGCGCTTTCACTCCCACCTGCTCCCAGGTTCACCTTCCGTCGTACGTCAACACCGCGGCGGAGCTCGCGGCAGCCGGGGTCGATCGCATCGTGTGCCTGGCCGTGAACGATCCCTTCGTCATGGGCGCCTGGGGAGCAGCCCAAGGTGTCGGGCCGGAGATCACGCTCGTGTCCGACGGCAACGCCGAGTTCACCGAGGCCATCGGCATGGGAGTGGATGCCTCGCGAGCCGGCATGGGCATCCGGTCCAAGCGCTACGCGATGGTGATCGAGGAGGGGGTCGTCACGACCTTCCTGCCCGAAGAAGACGGATTCTCAGCCATCGTGAGCACGGGCCAGTGCGTGGTGGACTCCCTCAAGGAGTGACGGGCAAGCAATCGGGGTAGTTCCCCGTGTAGGCGACCACCAGTGATCGCGTTGCCCGTGTCAGTGCCACGTACAGATCCGTCCCCCTCCGGGCCGCTTCTGCATCGATCAGGTCGGGCTCAACGACGATGACGTCGTCGAACTCCAACCCCTTCGCCTGCGCCACCGTGAGGATCGAGACCACCGCATCGAGGCGATCGTCTCCATGACCCACCAGGCCAGGGAGAGCATCGACCAGGAGGGGCTCGATCTCGCCGATGAGCGAGGAGGCGGCTATGACGGCCACCCTGCCCGCATCCTCCCGTCGCGCCGCCGACCCCACGATCTCAACGACATCGGCGATGTCGTCGAGGTGCGTGATCGCAGGAGGGGCGCCATCGCGAATCGACTCAACGGGGGCCGGCGTGCGCCCGCACGCGATGAGCACCCCGCGGGCAAGATCCATGAAGGGCCGCGGTGTTCGGTAGTTGACGGTGAGTCTCTCGACTCGCCACCTGCGTTCGGTGCGATGGCGTGACTTGGTGATGTCGCGGAGCGCACTCGCCCAGTCCTCGGCGCCGGCCGACGAGGCGGTCTGATCCAAGTCGCCTACGACGGTCATCGAGAGGGATGGGCACCGACGAGCGAGAAGGCGCCATGCCATCGGCGACAGTTCCTGTGCCTCATCGACCACGACGTGCCCGTAGATCCATTCACGATCCTCAGCTGCTCGTTCAGCGACCGAGACGATCTCCCGTGGCCCCGAGTACCTGTCGAGGAGCTGATCAGCGGACACCCCCCGGGTGCCCGTCATTTCGAGCACCGATTCGGCGTACTCCTGTTCAGCCCTGCGCTCGGCCTGGGCCCGAGCCTGGGCCTGACGCTCTGCCTCGTCCTCCACACCGAGGAGTTCGGCCGCTTCGTCGAGGAGAGGGACATCGGCCGGCGTCCACGCGGCGCCTCGAGGACGGGTGAGGAGCTCGCGTTCGGCGGCCCTCATCCCTGGGGCAGCGGAGGCCAAGCGGTCCGGATCCGCGAACAGGTCCGCGATCAATTGCTCTGGTGATACGGGCATCCATGCGAGATTGACCTCGCGGCGGACGTCACGTGAATCGCGCAAATCCTCGATGAGGATGTCTCGGTGGCCGTCCACATCGATATTGCGCGCATCCGCGAGCTCGCGAGCAAGCGACTCCAGGAGGGTCAGAGCGAATGTGCGCCGCGCCTGATTGTGCGGCCGCCGCGACGCACGGGCGCGATCTCGGGCAGAAATCACCATCTGCGGAGTGAGCGTGATCAACGTGCCCGCGACATCGAGTTGTCGTGGACCGTCGGGCACGCGTTGCCGAGCACGTACCGCGCGGTGGATGACGTCGGCCATATGCGACCGTCCCTTGATCGCCGCGATCTCAGCAGGCTCCCACGCCACGGCATCCAAGCCGGGGTAGAGCTGGCCGGGAGTGGCGAGCACGGCAGCCGTCTCGCCGAGTGCGGGTAGGACCTGGCCGATGTAGTGCAGGAAGATGCGGTTCGGACCGACGATGAGCACCCCACTGCGCGCCAGGCGATCGCGATGCGTGTAGAGCAGGTAAGCCGCGCGATGCAGCGCGACAACGGTCTTGCCGCAGCCCGGCGCTCCTTCGACGACGAGGATGCCATCCAAGGGCGATCGAACAATGGCATCCTGCTCAGCCTGCATGGTGGCCACGATGTCGTGCATGCGACCAGTCCTGCGGGCAGCGAGGGCGGCCATGAGCACGCCACCGCCCTGCACGTCCTCGGCGTGCACGCCTGTGTCTCCCTCGGCGAGAGCTGCGAGGTCGAGGACATCATCCTCGAGCGAAGTCACATCCCGGCCCGATGTCACGATGTGCCGGCGTCGCACGACGCCGCGTGGATCCGCCGACGTCGCCTGGTAGAAGGGCTCCGCGGCAGGAGCGCGCCAGTCGGTCAGCAGCGGGCGCTGGTCATCGTCCGCGAGCCCGAGCCGCCCGACGTAACGGGATTCGCCGTCGGCGAGATCCAAGCGTCCGAAGCACAGACGTGTCTCGGCTGCTTCCAATGCCTGCAGGCGCTCGGTATAGAGCTTGACGAAGGCATCCTGCTCGGTGCGAGCGGCGGGGGTCCCCGCCGTCTGATCGTGCTGCGCCCGGCGGAGGTCCTCCCTTGTACGCTCGCGAACCTCATCCAGCCGGCCATAGAGGGACCCGACCACCGCGCGTTCGGTGGTGAGTTCCCGCTCCCGGCTAGTCCCCAAGGCACGCCTCCCGAATACGGGGAGAGTCGATCATGCCGCACGCGGCGAAGCAGCCTCCGCCGGGGGCTCAGGCGAGGGAGAAGCTGCGACTTGTCCAGTCAGCCCAGTCGATATTCCACATGGCGCCCGGGCCCTCGTACCAGTCGAGGTCAACACCGGTGCCCTTCGTGATGACCGGATCACCTTCGAACGCGTACTTGTAGAACCATATGGCGTCTTCCATCGACATGTTGGTGCACCCATGGGATGTCGATGCGACCCCGAGGTTCCACAGGTTCCACGGTGCGGCATGCAGGTACTCGCCGCTCGGGGTCAGACGAAGGGCGTAGGGAACGTTCACGTCGTAGCGCTCGCGAGGTCCCGGATTGACCATGCGCTTCATGGCGTAGCGCTCGAGGATCGTCTTGACACCCGATGCGGTCTCCCAGGTCGGCTTGCCGAGGGACACCGGGACCTTGCGGATCGTGACACCGTCTCGCTTGACCTTGCCCACCAACGAGTCCGCGGGAATAGTGAAGACCAACTCACGACCCACGCGGAACTTGACCTCGGGGTTGTACGACGTGAGCTTGTTCTTCTTCCAGTTGAAGTCGACCTTGACATCCGTGTATGCGGGCCAGAACTCCTTGGGGCGGAAGGCCATCGTCGTGTCATTGGGCCAGCTCCATGCCGCGACACCGAAGGGCTTGCTCGCCCTGACTGTCGCGGCCTCTTCGAGAAGTTCCTTTTGCTCATCCGGCACCGGGTAGGCGAACTCAATCCGGATGACGGTGCCGACGCCGTAAAGCTCCTTTATGCGGGTCGGATACACGCTCGAGATGACTGCGGGATCGCCGTTCCAGCGCAGGACGTTGATGTCGGGAGAGTATGTGCGCTGGGGTTCGGCCGCGAGCTGCTCCTGAGTGAACACGATGGGCGCGGGCACGGCATCGGGCACGGCGTCCTCGGGAGCGACATCCTCATCCGTCGGCGATGGCGTGACAATCGACGCCACTGCTGTCGAGCCCATCCACGGCGACGACAGCCCGAAGGCAACGCCACCGACGATCGCCACGGCAGCCAGTGCGGCAATGCCCGCGATGACGCCCAAGAGGCGCCACACTGCTCCGCTCCGCCCCGAATCCGGGCGGGCGTGTTTGCCTGCCATGACTCCATGGTGCCAAACCGCTCCGTGAATGGTGCCTATGGGACGGGTGTGGCGTGAACCCGTTATCCGGCCGTTACCTGCGGCGGCCGGCCATCACCTGCCAGACTCCCCCCGTGGAGGCCAATGCGCGAACCGACCGGGGGGAGCCGCTCGGCGACATCGATGCCCGAATCCTGCGCCTCCTCGCCTCGGACGGACGGATGTCCTACGCCGACCTTGCTCGCGAGACGGGTCTGTCCACGTCAGCCGTGCACCAGCGCGTGCGCCGACTCGAGCAGCGAGGCGTGATCCGCGGCTATCGGGCCGTCATCGACCAGCGGGCCGTCGGCCTCCCGCTCACGGCCCTCATCGATCTCACCCCCCTCGACCCGTCGGCGCCGGACGACATCCCGCAGCGGGTCGAGGACTTCCCTGAGATCGAGGCTTGCTGGTCTGTCGCCGGAGCCGCGTCCTACGTCGTCAAGGTGCGCGTGGCTGAGCCCGAGGACCTCGAGGATCTACTGGCGCGCATACGCGCTGCGGCCGGAGTCTCGACACGAACGACGATCGTGCTGTCGACCCCCTTCGAAGATCGGCCCGCAGCGATCTGAGCTATCCGCGCATCTCCCGATCGATCGCGGCTGCGAACGCGTCGACATCGCTTTCCGTCGTGTCCCATGAGCACATCCATCGGACCTCGCCGGTGTGGTCATCCCACGTGTAGAACCGGTAGTCGCGCTGGAGTCGCTCCGTCGCCGCGGACGGGAGCACGGCGAAGACAGCGTTGGCATCGACCCGCCGCACGATCTCTACTCCCGGCACTGCTCGGACTGCCGACTCAAGGCGTCGCGCCATGGCATTCGCGTGGCGGGCATTGCGCAGCCAGAGATCGTCCGTGAGCAACGCCGACAATTGCGCACTGATAAAGCGCATCTTGCTCGCAAGTTGCATCGCGGACTTTCGCAGGAAGGGCACGGCGGCGGCCAGATCGGGATTGAGGACGATCACGGCCTCGGCTCCCATCGCGCCGTTTTTCGTGCCGCCGAATGAGACTGCATCAACTCCCACATCGGTGGTGACCTCCCGCAGGGTCACTCCCAGGCCGGCCGCGGCGTTTGCCAGGCGGGCCCCGTCAAGATGCAGTCGGAGTCCGAGCGAGTGCACATGGTCGGCCAGCGTGCCCAGCGCTTCGATCGAGTAGGCCGTGCCGAGCTCGGAAGACTGAGTGATCGTCACGGCCGCCTGCTGAGCGCGATGCACGTCACCGGCGCGCACGGCGTGCACGTCGACGAGGTCCGGTGTGAGGAGCCCATCGGCCGTCGGCACGGTCCACAGCTTCAACCCGGCGACCTTCTCTGGCGCCCCGCCCTCGTCGACGTTGACGTGTGCGCTCTCGGCGCAGATCACAGCCTCCCACGGTCGGCAGATCGCCTGCAGGGCGACGACATTGGCGCCTGTGCCGTTGAAGACGGGGAAGACCTGCGCCTGCGGGCCGAAGTGCTCGCGCACCAGCTCGCGCAGACGCTCAGTCTCGTCGTCATCGCCATAGGCGATGGCATGGCCGTCGTTCGCCCGGGCGATCGCCTCAAGCACCTCGGGATGGATGCCGGCGTAATTGTCGCTGGCGAATCCGCGCCAGGGTGCAGACATATCAGGCCTCCGTCAGGTCGCGCCGCGCACCGTTGGGCGCGTCACCCCCGACGATCCCATGGATGGCCGTAGCAAGATCACGGGTGTCGGTGTAGCCCGAGAAGGCTTGTTCCGGCTGCGCCTCACGCATGGACCCGTCAACAAGCGCCTTGACGGCGACGATGACAGCCCGCGCCCCTGTGTCCTTGAAGGAATGGGCCAGTCCACCGATCCAGGTTTCCGCCGCTGCCTTGGCCGTGGCGTAGGCGACATTGCCCGCAGTGGGCTTGGCAGCGGCCGTGCTCGACACGATGACATAGCAGCCACCTGAAGACATGAGGGCCTCACGGAAGACCACCGTGGTAGTCCGAACCGTGCCGAAGACACCGGGAGCAATCGCGTCCCAGGCGTCCAGCGCTCCCTGATCAACCGACGTGGACCCCCGCCATCCACCGACCAGGTGAACGACCGCATCGATGCGACCAAGACGGGCGAGGACGTCCTCGCGGAATCGCTCGACGTCGCCGACGTCGAGGAGATCGACGACGGCTGCCTCCCCCGCCACGGGATCGGCGGCCTGACGCGCCAGGTCCGCGTCGCGGTCCACAACAACGACGTGGTGATCCGCCCCGAGCGCGCGAGCGACGACGCGGCCCGCCATCCCCGCGCCGAGCACAATCGCAACCGGCCGGCTCATGCGGCAAGCCCCGTGATGCCCTTGGCCGAGTCGATGGCGGGTGCGAGCGACTTCCGCAGCGACTCGTAGAAGACATTGAGGGGAAACTCGTCAGGCAGCACGGCGTCGACGGCATCTCGAGGCTCCGTCGGCAGAGCCTTGGCGCCTTGGACCCATGTCGACTGAGGGTGCGGTGGCACGAGAGAACTGACGAACTCGTAGGCCGCAAGCCAGTGGCCGAGGCGTGAACGGTCGATGCCCTCCCGGTAGAGCCTCTCGACCTCGTCGCAGAGGCCATCCATGCTCTCCTGCACACGCATCCAGTCGATGATCAACGTGTTGTCGGTCCAGCGCACAACACCGGCCTTATGCAGCCAGGAGAAGATGATCTGTCCAGCGAGCCCATCGTAGTTGCGGACGCGTTCACCCGTGGTGGGGAACCTGAAGAGGCGATCGAAGAGGATCGCGATCCGGACGTATGGCGCGAGGACGACACCCCGGTCCTGGAGTTCCTTCGTCTCCCGGAATGTGGCGAGATCGCACCGGAGTTCCTCGAGGCCGTACATCCAGTAAGGCATGCGCTGCTTGATCATGAAGGGATCGAAGGGAAGGTCACCATGACTATGCGTGCGGTCGTGGACGAGATCCCACAGAACGAAAGTTTCTTGCGCGAGCCGCTGATCCGCGAGCAGCAGCTCGGCCTCAGGGGGGAGAGCGAGCTGCAGGCGCTCGGCGGCAGCCAACGAGACGTGACGGAACCGAGCAGCTTCACGGTCGCAGAAAATGCCTCCCCAGGTGAATTTCACCACTTCCCGAGCTGCCACCGTCTCTGGGAAGAGCACCGCGGAATGGGTGTCGTAGCCAGACGTGAATGCGACGAACTCGATGGGCACGAATGCTGCGTTGTCGTAGGCGGTGGCTTCGAGTTCGGCGATCCAGTCGGGCCACACCGTGCGGACGATGACCGCCTCAACGTTGCGATGGGGATTGCCATTCTGCGTATACATCGGGAACACGACGAGGTGCTCCACCTCATCACGCCGATGAGCATCGGGATGGAATAGCTGCAGCGAGTCCAGGAAGTCCGGCACTCCCAATCCCGACTGCCGCCACCGACGGAAGTCCGCGATGCACGCTTGGGTGTACGCGGACTGGTGGGGTACGAGCGGAGCGAGTTGCTCGAGGTCGAGAACAATCCGGTCGATGCACTCTGTCGCAATGCCCGCGTCACCGGACACCGAACCATCGGCATCCTGCTGCAGGCGCAGCGCCTCGACAGCGCTCACCAGGTCGGCCCAGGCCGGGTGCTCGACAAGGGCGCTGCCTGCGTGCTCGTCCCGGGCCCCCGAGCGGCGAGCTGCCACCCATGTGACGAGCTGACGCCACAGTCGACGGTGATCGAGGTCGTCGATCGAATCGTCGCCTGCGAAGTCGGAGTCAGCAACCACCAGCACTCGTCCAAGCGACGCGTCGACACCTGCAATGACGGGCGCGGCCGGCGGCATCGCGCGATCGGAGGTTCGCGCGAAGACATAGGCGTCCTCCGGAACCGCGAGCACTCCGCTGCGATAGGCGCATGCCGCCGATACGCCGGCGAAGACATCGGCTCCCCGGTCATCAGACGGCTCCAGCATGACCCAGGTGGATACGTCGTTAAAACGATGAATCGAATCCTGCACCGTGCAGTTGACGACGTCGATCCCGAACTCACTCGCGATGGCCGCCAGGTTGTTGCCGTATTTCGCCTGCTCGGTCTCTGCGAGTATTACGAGGCCGCCTCCACGGCGCACGAATTCCTCGATGGCCGCGATCTCGTCGTTCGCGTAGATCGGTGACCCCTCGCCGGTTGTTGCCTCCCACTCGTCGTTCGAGCAATGGGGCAGCACCAGCACGTCGACGTCGCGCAGCGCGAGCGCGTCGATCGGTCCATGAGCCTGGACATCGACGGCGAAGCCGGCCCTAGCCAGTTCGCCGGAGGCCTCGGCGTACGACGCATCCGCGGGATTCGCCGGGCTCATGCGAGCTGCGAGGTCCGGGCGGGTGGTCCAGGCCTGCCGATGACTCTCGTCGATGAGGACGCGCGCGAGGGGACGCATGGCAACTCCCGGAGACAAATGGAAGAACAGTCGAACAAGGCTATCGTATTCAGGAGAATCCCCCTATATCCTGCCCCCAAGCCGGATATCTTCCCGTCTCCATCGCGGGCGCACACGATCTCGCTACCGTCGGCTGATGCTGCGCAACTGGTCGGAGACGGTGGACCTCCGTGGCCGCGTCGCCCGGCCAGCCTCGGTGGCAGAGGTCCAGTCGCTCGTTCGGGCCGAGCCCCACGTCCTTGCCCTCGGGAGCGCCCACTCCTTCAGCTCTGTGGCCGTGACGAGCGGCCTGCATATCGACACCACCGGCCTTCCTCCGGATATCCGCGTCGCCGGCTCGACCGCCACCGTGTCGGCGGGCACGACCTACGCGGCGCTCGGGGCGACGCTCCACGCTCAGGGCCGCGCGCTCGCGGCCATGGCATCCCTCCCGCACATCACCGTCGGCGGAGCCATCGCCACGGGCACTCACGGCTCGGGGGATGCGATCGGCACGTTGTCCAGTGCCGTCACGGGCATCGAGATCATCACGGGAGACGGTGGACTTCGCTGGGTTCGGCGCGGGGTCGATGCGGACTTTCCCGGCTGGGTCGTCGGTCTCGGCGCCCTCGGCATCGTCACCCGAGTCGAGTTGGAGACCGAGCCCACCTACGACGTCGCACAGACGGTCTTTGCCGGACTCGACCTCGACATCGTGGAGTCGCACTTCGACGATGTCTTCTCATCCGCGACATCCGTGAGCGTCTTCACTCGATGGCGACCCGAGCCTGACGCACAACTGTGGCTCAAGCGACGAATCGATCGGGAGGGTCCTTGGCCCGGCGGTCCGGCCTTCGGCGTATCGCCCAGCGATTCCCCACTCCACCCGCTGGAGCAGCTCGATCCGGTGCACTGCAATCCCCAACTCGGACAACCGGGTCCCTGGCACGAGCGACTTCCACACTTCCGCGCTGCATTCACGCCAAGCGCTGGCGACGAGATCCAGGCCGAGTACCTCCTCCCGCGCACGCACGCCGTCGAAGCGATCCGAGCCTTGCGCGCGCTGCACGCACGCATCACTCCGCTCCTCCACGTCACTGAGATCCGCACTATGTGCAGCGACGACCTGTGGCTGAGCCCTGCCTACGGCGCGGATACCGTGGGCATCCACTTCACCTGTCACCGAGACGATCGCATCTACGACGTCCTCCCAGAGATCGAGGAGATCGTGCTTCCCCTCGGCGCCAGACCGCACTGGGGGAAGGTCAGCACCGCGACCCCCGAGCAGCTGCAGTCGGCGTTCCCGAAACTGACGGATTTCCTTCACTTTCGTGCCCAAATGGACCCCGATGGGCGATTTTGTGGCCCATTCGTCACTCACCTGACGGGCGTGGCGAGATGAATCAACGACACGACTCTGCCTAGCATTTCGCCATGACCAAGACCATGCGTTTTTCTGCCGCGGCCGCTGTCGCCGCGGGTGCCCTTGTCCTCGCTGCGTGCGGTGGCTCCTCTGACTCTGGCGGCTCGAGCGAGTCACCCATCGGTGGCGGTTCGGCTGAGTGCACCGAGCCCATCATGGAGAAGAACGCCGAGGAGTCCGCCAAGGCGGCCGGCGTCGAGCTCGTCGACACGAAGAGCTACGAGTGCGACGGTGGCTGGGCCATCGTCTTCGCGATCACCAAGTCCAACGACATCGAGCAGACGACCGCGTTCGTCTACCAGGCTGAGGGCCCCACTTGGGCCCAGATGCAGCTCGACTCGCTGTGCGACGGCAACCCCGATGGCGCACCCAAGACGATCATCGACCAGGCCTGCGCACTGCGCTAGGCGCTACCGATCACGGATCCATCGCGATGCCGTGGCCGCTCGACCTCGGGGTCAGCAGCCACGGCATCGCCGTTTCGAGTTCCAGGGCAACCGACAGGAGCCTGCGCTCGCCTCCTCGAGCAGTGGCGATTTGCACGCCGATCGGCAACCCCTCCGACGAGCGTGCGAGCGGCAGCGAGATGGCGGGCGCACCCGTGACGTTCTGCAGGGCGGTGAAGGAGGCGAAGCGGAGGATGCGCACGAGTTGCTCTCGCGGCGCGACATCCGGCCCGAGGTAGCCGATCGGCGGAGCCGGATGTCCCACCACGGGCGAGACCACGATGTCCACTGAGTCATAGGTCGACTCCGGTCCACTGGCGAGGCGCCGCAAACGCCGTAGTGACGCCGGGACGCGCTCTGCCTGCTCGACGAACATCGCAGCAAGTGCCTTCGTCAGAGCCTCAGTTCGCGCACCATCGAAGCCGGCGCCGAAGACACGTCCCCCTGCGCGCTGCATCAAGAAGGAGAGCATCGCCCAGTAGCGCAGGAAGTCGCGGCCAAATTGCTCATCGACGGGGGAAGCAATCACCTCCACCTCGTGACCAAGCTCGGAGAGTGTCTCTCCGGTGCGTCGGACAGCATCGATCGTCTCGGGATCGACCGGGATATCCGTGAGCCCACTCGTGAGCAGCCCGACGCGAAGTCGCTGGCGCTCAGGGCGCACCACCATGCCGACGGGCTCCATTCCAGGAGCTGCGAATCTCCGCTCGGACTCGGCAAAGAAGTACGCCGTATCTCGCACGGATCGCGTGAGCACTCCCTGATTGACGATGTGAATCGGCAATTTGGCGAGGTCGGCGCGATCGGGGAAGCGGCCTCGGGTGGGCTTGAGCCCGACCAGACCGCAGACGGCCGCTGGAATGCGAATGGAGCCGCCCCCGTCATTCGCGTTAGCGATAGGCAGGGCACCCGATGCGACCAGTGCAGCGCTCCCACCGCTCGAACCGCCCGCGGAGTGTCCTTCGTTCCAGGGGTTGCGCGTCGCCCCATAGGTCGTCGATTCCGTGGAGGCCGTGAGGCCGAATTCCGGAAGGGTCGTCTTGACCAGGGGAGCGAAACCCAGTGCTCGGAAATGCGCCACGAAGGGCATGTCCTCAGACGCAGGAACGTCGGCGGTGGCCGCGGAGCCGTGCCGAGTGGGGTAGCCACCGAGGTCCTGGTTGTCCTTGACCGCGGTGGGAATGCCCGAGAACGGTCCATCGGAGACAGGAATGCTCACGCCCGTGACGACGGCATTCAGACGTGGATTGACTCGCTCAATGCGGGAGAGGGCGGCCTGGGCGAGTTCACCAGCCGACACCTCGCGCCGACGCTGTCGGTGGAGCAACTCCATGACATCGTCGGCCCCGAGGGCGTCGTCCGCCGTGGCATCGATCATGCACCGATCCTCGCATCCGCGTCGAATCCCCGTGGTAGAACGACAGCAGGCACGGTGCATGCACGCAGCAACTTGTGCGTGAGATCCCCGAGGAAGACCTTGCTGATGAGGCCGAGACTGCTCGACGCGGCAACGAAGACATCGGAGTCCTGCCAGTCGAATCTCGCCATGGCGCGGCCGGCGGTGTCTCCCTGGACGACCTCCCCCGAGATCGGCAGATCCGCGGCTTCAATAAAGCGCTGCTGGGCCCGGCTCTCGTGCTCGGCGAGAGCCTGCATCACGGCCCGCTCGGGATCCCTACCGATACGCGCCCCGAGGATACGCGTCATCCGGATGACGACAGTGAGGAGTTCGACGGGGATACCTGCGGGACCCGCGACATCAGCCGCGATGCGTACGGCGTACTCCGCCTCGGGCGTGTCCTGGAAGCCGACGACCAGCCGTTGGACAGTCTCGGGCGCGATCTCGCGGTAACCCTCGGGCGCCAAAGCGACCGCCGCGCCACCCCCGTGCAGCAGCGTGTGGGCCACGGTGCCGAGTGATAGACGGCCATCGGCTCCTTCGGAACCCGGGCCAATCACGACCATGACTGCGCCCACGTCGTCAGCGACGTCCCTGAGCCCGTGGCCGACGGACGACCGAGGTATCGAGACGGACTCGACCTCCATGATCGACCAGTCCCGTGCGAGCACCTCTCGGGCGCGGGCCAGCGTCATCTCGGCCCGCTCCGCGAGGAAGGCGGACCACTCCGCGTCGACATGACCCCGGCTGGGGTAGTCGATCGTCGGAGGATGGATGTAGGCGAGGGTGATCCGGGCATCGAGCAGGCGAGCCAGCACGGCGCCCAGCGCGAGACCGTCCTCGCCGGATTCATCCGGAGCCACACCCACCACGATGCGCATGGACTCCTCCGAAGGTCTGCCGCATTTACCCGCTGGCACGCGCCGGCGGTGGCTAACGTACCCAGAGCGCGGGAGGCGCGGGTGCCAAACGAGGGGAGGGGCCATGTCGCAGGGCCTATTCCGGCTCAAGCCGGTCGCCGACGTCGCCGGTCATCATGACCTGAAGCGCTCCATGGGTCGATCGGCCCTGCTCTTCTTCAGTGTCGGCTCGATCATCGGCAGCGGCATCTTCGTCATCCTCGGGGTTGCGATCCCCAAGGCCGGACCGGCAGTCCTGCTCTCGTTCCTCCTGGCCGCGGTGGCCGCGCTC
>Ga0129336_10001966_pt1 | contig 12642 bp, 10 predicted proteins | sample CPB6_02_DNA_FD_96878 | JGI IMG/M metagenome (GOLD analysis project Ga0129336, IMG submission 96878) | Freshwater to marine salinity gradient microbial communities from Chesapeake Bay, USA - CPBay_Sum_0.6_0.2_DNA | ecosystem: Environmental > Aquatic > Marine > Coastal | place: USA: Chesapeake...
CCTGTGAATTTAAATTAACTGATCGTGACAACGGTGCAATCACATCGCTGATCTGCATAGCCAGCTCTCTAGTTGGAGATAAAACCAAAGCAAGTGGCCTCATAGAGGCAGCAGTTCTGCCAGCCAGTCTGGTCATCAACGCCAAACCAAAGGCAAGAGTTTTACCAGAGCCAGTCTGACCTCGACCTAAAATATCTTTACCTGCGATTGCATCAGGCAATGTTGCTTTTTGAATAGCGAAGGGATTTATTATCATTTGAACCTTTAATTGGTCACAAAGAGCTTTATGTACTTTCAGGCCTTGAAAACTCAAGTTAGTTTGATAAACGTTAGAGAGTACATGTATGCACTTTAGCAGAAATTTTAGATTTGTTTGAATTAGGTTACTTTTATGGTTTAATCAACTTTACGCAAAGATTCTTGCCTTTAGTGTTCAATTTTAGTAGTAGTAAAATATTAAAATCGCTTTTTCAAAAGCAATCTTGCGAATTCATTTGGCCTGTAAATTTAGTAAAAATAAAAATTCTATTTAGCTAAATATTTAAGTTGAGTTGCAAAATCAACAAGGTTTGATTTTAAATATTCAAAGGTTCCTTGACCTTTAATTGAACCTTTATCGACATAGTACAAAATATCGGCCTCTTTCACGGTATGCAATCTATGGGCTATAACTAATACTGTGATTTGTTTTTTTAGATTTGAAAACACTTCACTAAGTATTAACTCTGATTTAGGATCTTGAGCACTCGTGACTTCGTCTAAAATTATAATTCTTGGTTTATGAATTAATGCCCTTGCAATAGCTAGGCGTTGTTTTTGGCCTCCACTAAGATTATTTCCTTTATCGGTTACTAAACTATGAATTCCTAGATCAAGATTGCTCACAACTTCAGTTAAACCAACCTGCTCAAGAACATCCCAACATTCATTATCTGGTATATTCTTCTCGAATAAAGTAAACGTCAAATTTTCCTTAATTGTCGCATTAAGGATGTATGGATCTTGTGGCACATATCCAATAGCACCAGGAAACTCACTAATTATCTCACTCGGTTGCTTACCGTCGATACTTATTGAGCCTGAAAGAGGTTTCTCTAATCCCGCAATTAAATCTACGATTGTAGTTTTACCACCCCCGGAAGGTCCAACTAAGGCCACTAATGACTTGGGCTGAATAATAAGATTTAAATTTTCTATTTTAAATTGTGAATTTCCAGGATAAGCAAAATTTAAATTTGTAAATTTTATTATTGGGTCAAATAGTTTTTGAGATTTTAGAACTTGAGATATATTTTCTGCCTCTAAAATCTTAGGATAAACCTTTAAAGAGTCTACAAAACTTAAAGTTAGTTCTCCTGCTCCAGATGCATTTTTATAAGTAAACACTGAATTTTGAATTCTTAACAAAGCTGGAGCAATTCGCGAGCCAGCCACAAGAAACATGGTAAGTGTAGCCACCGCGGTTCTGATATCACTTTGCAAGAATTTCACTACTCCAATTCCAAGAGCAAACATTACAAGTGACAGCTCATAGATGTATTTAGTTACATTTGGCATAAATAATAATTTGCTTCTGATACGTACATTGTCATTTTTAAGTCTATAGTATTCACTGGTAGAATTTTCTATATTGTTCGATACAAATAACTCCCTATATATATTCAATGAATCAAAATAATGTTTTGAAACTTTTACTGTAGTTATGGTGTTACTTTTACCGAGATTATGATTATTTTTGTTAATAAACTTGTAAGAAAAAATGAAAACTAAAGAAAAGCTTAGGATTGTTATTAATGTTAATTTTAAATCTACTAAAGCCAAAGTTAAAGATAAAATTAATAACAATATTATGTCTGATGTCAGTATAGTAACTGTGCCAATTACTCCAGTCATAATTCCTTCAACGCCTTGCGATATCGCAAAGGAACTTTCATTGGGATTAAGTTTATTTACGAATCCCCAGCCTCTTGAAAATAGTTCTTTGAATAGAAATTTGGAGTATTGGGCTCCTTCTAAAGCTAAAAAGTAAATAGTTTTTTTGATGAGTAGTAAAGATATTATAGATTTAATAATTAGAAGCAACAAAGCAATCACAATTAGAATTAATACTTGATATTGATAAGCAAAATTTTCAATATGTAAAAATGTAATTAAATTTTTAGTTCGATCTCCTTGACTTAAATTTTGAATTCCTGATACTGAAACTGCACTTGCAAAACCGAAAGCTAAAACGCTTAATATATCGAAGATATTGACGATGCAGCTGAAAATGGTTAATTTTACAACCTTAATTCGTGACTTAGGTTTTAAAATACGAAAATATTTTAGGTAAATCTTTATACTATGATGCCTCATTGTTAACTCCTATATCTAACAATTCATTAGTAATTTTTGAAATTGTGTTCTTATAGTAATTGTTCCTTCTAGATTCATTCATTACTATTCGTTGAGCTTCCTCAACTTCTTGCTCAGTAAGGTTAAACAAAAAATTTAGTTGGTCTCTTGCATTCATGGATTTAGGGTACACAAAATTCATACCTGATATTTCTATAGTTTCTGTGAAGGGGGATATTAGTAAACAACCTTGAGAAGTAACCTCTAATGCTGATTTATCAACCGAATTAATCATTCCATTGTATGCATAAGTGTATTTTGAAATTTGTTTAGGTGTTTCATGTGGATTCAATTCGCCCATATAATTAATTAATACGTTCTTTTCTTTTGAAAACTCGATTAGCTTCTTAAAATAAATCAAATCTAAATTTGGTCCATATAAATCTATTTCTATGGAATTTGAAAACATGGAATTTTCTGACACTAATGACACAAGTAATTCTATGTTTTTTACTTTAGATATTCGACCTAGGACTAAGATTTTACTTTTAATTCTTTCTGTTAAAAGTGGGGGAATGGGACTAAAATCTATTCCATGGCCAATTGAAGTTACTTTCTTTAATCTTATTGGAAATGAATTTGGCGATGCGGTCACGATTTTGTCTACAAATGTGGAGGCTAAAAAGAGTGGAAAATTTTTATGAGAATGGGAATACCACAAAACCTGCCTGATTCTAAAAAAACGCAGCAATGGGCTTAAAATTGCTGCGGGATAAACGGCCATATGATAAAAAACTACACTTTTGTTTCGATTTTTTATAATCTTCAACCCAATAAAGAATAATTTAAATATTTGTTGGGTTTTATTCAGATTTCCTAAACTAAGAATTTCTATAAACTTACCGAAATCTTTTCCCTCTAAAACAGCGGGAGTTTTGTGTGTTACAACAGAAGTTTCTAAAAAATTATTTGACATTTCTTTTGCCCATAGATAATTATGAGATAAAAGCACGCTGTTTAGATTCATTTCTAAGTTAAAAATAAACAATTTATTTTTCATTAATTTGCAACCATCTTGAATAGATTATTAAGGACCAAAGTTTTTGCATACCAGCAAAATCTTTATTTTGTGGACTAATTAAAATCTCCAAACTATTTTTATTATCTAAAAGATTTTTTTTAGAAAGATATTCCATGCTTTCATTTATCAGATCGGAATTGCTCCTTAACCAAAACCCTATCGGAGATATGAATCCTCGCTTACTATCGTTCAAAGAAGTAAAGTTAATATCTGGAAATTGCTTCTTGAGATAATTTTTTTTATTAATTTTTTTATAATCGGAAGAAATTGAATTTGCAAAAGTTATAACATTGTCATCTTGAAACGGAGATCTTGCTTCTATCGAATTTGCCATTGAAACTCTGTCGAGTCTTCTATTACTTTCGTTTGGTAACCAAAATTTATTATCAAATAACATAAGTATGTAATGTCTCGGATATTTGTCTAGCTGCTTTGGGTTTATTTCAATTAAAGGTTTAAGTTTATTTATTAAGCTTTCACGCTCTTTAAAGATTTCTGGCATGTATTTTTTTAAATCATTTTCGTTAAATATTTGATGCCAATGCAACCAATAAGCGGCATGTCTGTTGTCATTTAACACTGAAATAAGGTGATTAATATTTCTAGAATGGAGACTTTGTTTAAATTCTTTTAGCACAGAAAACATTCCTAGCGGTAATTTTTGAACTAAATTTTGTCTCTCGTATCTCGGGTAGCCTCCTAAAATTTCATCTGCCCCGTCACCAGTAATTACTAACCTCTCCCCATTTAGCTTCATTTGTTCGTATAAGAAAAGCATAGAGAGTCCTGTAGGATTTGCATTCGGTTCTTCTGTAAAGTTTAAATACTTGTCAATATAATTTTTTAACTGATTTACGGGAAAAATACCAACATCAACAAACTTTATTCCAAGGAATTTTGATATTTGCTTAGCTTGATCTGCGTCTAAGTTATATCTTTCTTTGTCTGCCTCTCGCCAACTCACTGAATACGCTGTGAAATTTAAAGTGATTTCTGAGGACAGTTTTGCCAAAATATGTGAGTCAACTCCACCTGAAAGTGAAATACCAAACCTTTCATGGCCTTCAATTCGAATACTTAAAGCTTGTTTTATAACCGTTCGGAGATTATGCTTTGATGAAAATACATTATTTTTGAGTATTTTTTGTTTTGAAATCTTCAAATTTTGGTCAGCTATGAGTATTTCACCTGGGGCGATTGCAAAAATATTTTCAAATGGTGTGTTTGGATCGATAAAGTAACCCAAAGTAAAGTAGTCCACTAAATTAAGTGGTAGATCATTTATCCCTGAATCTTTACTCAATAATTTAATAGATGACGCAAAAGAAATCGTTTTATCAGAAACTTTGTAATAAAGTGGTTTTTTGCCCAAAGAATCCCTGGATAATATCAGTTTACTTAGTTTTCCTGAATAAAAAGCTATAGAAAACATTCCATTTAATTTATTTATACCCTCAGCGCCAAAATAAAGTAACACCCGAAAAAGTACTTCAGTATCAGATTCTGTTTTGAAAGTAATGCCCTTAAATTGTAATTCATTCTTCAATTCTTTATAATTATAGATCTCACCATTAAACACAAGTGCGCTTCCCGTTTCAAGATCATAAAAAGGTTGATTACTTCTGGGATGCGGATCTGTCATGCTTAGTCGTGCTGCCCCACAAATAAAAAAGGCATTTATTTTATTGTAATTTTGATTGTCTGGTCCGCGATGTTTCAATTTTGATAAAGAATCAATAACCCAATTTTCATCGATTGCATCCCCGAAACATCCAACAATCCCACACATGTTTTCCGCTTTCTTTTGTAGTTATTTTTCACTAATCATACATCTTTTTTTTTATTTTGATGAATGACCACTCGATTTCAAATTAATTGATATTTTAGGCTTGATATGTTTGTTACGTTAATTTATTTAAATAAAATTTATATGATTATTTTTGTGCATCTTCATAAATATCTACAATTTTTAAGGCCATCGATTCTGAATCAAAGTTATTAAGTGTGTTTAAATATTTCTGCTTAAAATTAGCTGCACTTATAAAACTCCTATAACTTATAATTTTCTGCGTCAGATCAGATTCATTATTGAACAATTGCTCGGGCGCGTAAACTTCTAGTATTTCTTTCATGGCAGAATTATTTGCAGCAAAAATTAGTTTAAAGTTAGCCATGCACTCTAAAATTACCATACCAAAACCCTCAAATTTACTGGCTAAAATTACAACATCCATCTTCTCAATAAAACTTTTTACATTTTTAATCTTACCCAAAAAAATTACATTTTCATGGATTTGCAAAATTTCGATGTCTTTTTCAAGTTGATTTCTGAAGTTTCCCTCGCCGGCTAGAAAGAGTATTGGATCATATCCTTCATCCAGCAATTTTTTGACAGCTCTGAAAATCAGTAAATGATTTTTTTCTGGTGAAAGCCTTGCAATACAACCCAATTTGATTTTACTTGGTGGTAAGTTTAAGTTCGCTTCTTCTAGTCCTGACATATTAGAAAAATAAAAGTTTGTAGAAAAACCATAGGGAACCACTAAAAGCTTATTTTGCGTTTTTATCTCTTTAGATTCTATAAGATAATCGTATACATGTTTTGAAATCGCTATGCATTTACTACAGCGTGCTAAAGCCACTATGGACAATAATCTACTTATGATTATCGGAGCCTTACTATAAAACTGTCCACCACTGTGACGAGAAATTATTGTAGTGCCACGCCTAAATAAGAATAGCCATGTCAGCTCTGCTTGAGGTAAATGTAGATGCACGATACCTTCATTTTTTTTGAAATATTTTCTCAACTTAAAAATTTGAATCGGAAAATTATAAGTACTAAATTTATCTTCAACATTTGCGCCGACTTTTAGAAAATCTTTTTTTAATTTACCTAATCCTTTCAAATAGATAATCGACACCTGGAGACCTAACTTTATTTGTTCATTAACCAGAATTAATAACTGATTCTCGGCACCGCCAGGATCCAAAGTTGTAATTATGTGAACAACTTTCAATTCTTTCATAGTGGTTAACTATAACAAATTTAATAACTTGTATTACTATGAGTTAATGCCAAATACAATTTTGAGTATCCAATTTGATTATAAGACTAGAGGGGCTCAAGAGAATGATCAGGCTTCAGCATCCACAATTTACAAGGAACTGGGATACAATGTAATTGAATGTTTTATTGATATTGGAAGTAATAAAATACGTCTCTGCCCGGAAATCGAAGTGATTAAAAGTTCATATTTAAATATTTTTAGGATTTTTTTAAGATATAGTTTATTTTTACTATTAAATTTTGATCGAAGCCAAAGAGAATTCTATACTTTTAAAAACTTTTACAATATTACTATTTGCCTTCAAAGTTTAAATAATCCAATAGTTATAGCTGAAAATTCAGATTTAACTTTTTTAACATTTGCCTCTCCAAAATTTAGATGTACGCGCTCTGTGAATTTTGCACCTGTTCATAATTTCAAGGAAAATAATCTTTTTAAAGGCATAATATTATTTTTACCCAAATTAGTATCTATGATTCTTGAAAGAATGTTAAATAATATTCTTGCTGTTGATCGAAAAGATTTAAGTTACTATAAGTTGATACCTAGCAGAAAAAAAATAGAATTTTTACCTTTGCGCAATCTCATATTAAATCAAAACATTCAGGTAAAACCATTGCGCTTTAGCAAAGTCGAAAAGTCTTTTACGATTTTGGCGTCCACCTACTCAGTAACTCATAATCTTAAGAATTTATCTTTTTTTTATTCCGCATTCATAAATTTCAAGATTGACAATTTAGTATTTAATATTTACGGGAGCAAAATTCCAAATTTTGATTTTGGAGCGGGTAATTTTAAAATTAATGGATTTGTTGAGGAAGTAGATCAAATTTTTGAAGAAAATGATGTTTTTGTTGCTATGTTTGGTGGAACTGGAATGATGTCTAAGCTATATGAGCCATTTAGTAAAGGCAAATTAGTTATAGCAAATCCAAAGTTATTCAAGAACAGTAATTTTCTGCCTAACATACACTATTTGCCAGCACAAACTCCCTACCAATTTATTAGTCAAATTGCTTATTCAATCTGTAGGCCAGCAGAAGTTGAAAAGTATAGAATTGCAGGATTCAAGTTATTCACAGAAATTTTTAACGAGAAAGAGCAGTTTAAAAGGCTTTCAATTTTTTTAAATAATATTCGCTAAATTTCGTCTGAATTTCTCAACCTTAAAGTTCGCTTCAAGTGGAAGATAAATTGACGTCAATCCCGTGTAGGCAAATAGTTTGTAGTTTACCGCTTCCATATATTTAGTTAACAGATCATCTGTCCAAGGCGCTTTCCAGCTTTCAACTAAAATTACTCTTGGACGTTGTTTTTTAAAATCAATTTCTTTTATTATTTCAAGTTCTGAACCTTCGACATCGATTGATAGCAAAAAATTTTCGTCGGAACTGATTCTAGGTTCCAATAAGTCGCGCATAGAAGTTGAATCTAAGATTTTTTCGGTATATTTTAATCCATTTTTGATGTGAAAATTTGCAACTTTAAAGTCTGTGGTTGACAATAAAGGATTAGTAAAATCAAAGAATTTAACTTTTTTAAGGTTACTTACTGGTTTATTTATGAGTCTGTCTCTTGGTCTTAAGAATTTATATGCAATAGAAATATGTGTTTGGGGATCAACACATGTGCCAGTCCAACCCATTTTGTAGAGTAAGAAAGTGTTATTACCAATTACGGGTTGTCCTGAACCAATATCGACAAATTTTCCAACACTATTTCCGAAAAGTTGAGATACAATAACATCTTCGCCTGTTTCTGAATAAACTGAATGCAAAATGGTAAATTTTAAATTAGATAATACCGTAATGTAATTCTTAAGTTTTTTAGAAAGCTTAGAAAAAATCTTAAACTGCTTCATGTTTTTGATCCTTCGTGTATGAACAATTTTACCACTTGCCAAATATCTGATTGCCGAAACGAGTAAAAGTCATATCGAAATTCAACACTTTATATCCCCTATAAGTATCAGGGTTATCCAATATTTTACGCAGGCACTTAGATATCTCTTTAAAATCTAAGTGATTAGAAACGATCATACCTGTATCACCTTTTATAATTTCAGGAATAAAACCAGTCTTTGATCCTATAACAGGAATTCTGCAACTGAGTGCCTCTAACACTGTTATTGGCCCCCCTTCCATCTCTGAAATACTTAGTAGGCATCCTGCCTCAGATATTAATTTTGCATTTTTACTTTTTTTAAAAGGATAAATTCTTAAATTAGGCAAAACTATATTATTAAAAATTTTATTCCAACCGTCACCATGAATTTTAAATTCTATATTTGGATTATTTAAAATTATTTTTTTTATTGTTTCCCCATTTTTTCTTTCACTGTATTTTCCAACAATTAGTGCATATTTTTTGTTTACATTAGTTTGGCGGTACTGCTTTTCATCTACGGCACCATATGCTTTAACAATTTTAGTCTTGGAAATGCATTTTTCATTCAGCTGTCGTTCCACTTCGGAGTTCATTACTATGTAAGTTGAAATATATTTATCATATTTTACTAAATCAAATAAATCATTTCCGACTAAATGAGTAACAAAGACTTTAATACTTTGAGAATTGAAAAATCCTTTGGTAGCAAACCGGATAAATAATTTTTGATGTGCAAAAAAAATTTTTTCTTTATTTTTGATCCGATTAAAATTAATATAATGAACTGGATTTTGGATTTTTAAGCGACGTTCAGTTACATAATAAACATCGAAATTCCGGCCTATAGATTGAGCAGCCTCGCGAATTAAGCCACCTATAACCCACGAATCTTGATTCCTAGTAATCACTAAGCAAGGATTATCTTTTTTTCGCTTATTTAAATAATTGAACATTTACACTATAGTATTCTATGATGTTTAAATTCTGGCAAGCTTTTCGATGGATAGTTTGGTTTTTTAATTTGGTTCGAAACAGGAAAAGTTCACCAGGTTACTCTTTAGAGTTTATTCAAAAATCTTGGGAAGACGTAAGGCTGTCTATGGTGACTACCATAATCGATTACGAAGAATCAAGTGATGTTGTTTCAAACTTGATTAAATTCCTAAGATCTTCCGGGACCTTCGAATTAATTAAACTTGGCCCTGAGCATGGAGATGGTGCTTACTATGTTCCTTCTAATTTGCATTTTGATAGAAATATTTCAATTGGAGTGGGCAAGAATTTCGAGTTTGAGCTAAGTCTAAATCCAAATACCAAAATTTTTTTATTTGATCATACAATTTTAGTGCCAGAAAATTTACCTTCTAATTTCAAATTCTATAAAATAGGCGTTGGCCATAAAAATTCACTTCACTTAAAAACATTGAACCAAATTTTCGAGATTTGTTATGTGGAAAATGCTTTGAGAACCTTGTTAAAAATCGATATTGAAGGCGATGAATATAAGATTTTCGATAATTTTAAATACATTCAGGAAGTTGATGTATTAGTTTTAGAAATACATAATCTTAATAGAATTCTTGATAGAGAATTTCGTGCAGAGTTTATAAATTTCTCGAATTTTTTATTTGAAAATTTTGTGTGTGTCTACTCAAACGGTAATAATAATACGGGAGTCACCGCCTTTAATAATTTTGTTCTTGCTAATACAATCGAACTAACTTTGGTTTCAAAAAAAATCGTGCAAAAATTGGAAGTATCGGTTAGGAATTATTCAGTTCAGAATAATTTAAAGGCTCCTATACTCAAACCGTTTTATGAATATAACAAATAATAAAAAAATTCTTTTTGTTGTAGTAGGCAAATTTCCAACTAGAAAAGCTTTTGGAATAACGACCTTAGGAACCGCTAATGCAGCGGTACAAGCAGGTTACGCAGTAAATATACTATCTTCAAACAGTTATCTTCATTCCGATGATTCTTTTTTATCAAATAAAACTAAAGATAAGTTTTCTAAATTTTTTTCAAAGAGAATTAAGAGTTCATTTTTTGGGAAAATAAACTTTAGGACTTTGCAAATATATGTTTCAATAAAAGCCTGCCTAATTGATCGCAAATTATCATTTGATATGCTTTGGGTACGAGATCCTGTTGTGGCGTTTTTATTGCTGTTATTTACGAAGAGATTCACACCAATAATTTGTGAAATACACAGAGTAAATAGTAAATTTGATTTGTTGTTATACAAATTTCTGTATAGAAAAAAAAGAATTGTTTTGTGTCCTATATCAAAATCAGTTGATACTAAACTTCCTAAAAACAAATATAATCAGATTATTTTAGGGATGTCAGTAAATGAATTATTTTTAGAAGTGGGTAAGAATAAAAATTTAAATTTTCGAGAGAGGTTAGTAATTGCATATTTGGGAAGATCAACTAGTTCAACTGAGAAGCTAGATATAAATTTTTTAAGTAATTTGTTTTCATTATGTGAATCAAGTGGCAAAAACTGGAAATTTCTTCTCATAGGATTTTATGACGCACGATTATCAAAGTTCAAAAATGTCAAAATGTTCAGTGATTTAGTGCACGATAAAGTTCCTGAAATTTTACATTCGGCGCACGTAGGTCTGGTGATTTATCCAAATACTACTTATTTTAAAGACAGCTTTCCAATTAAATTGATTGAGTATGCGGCGACGAAGCTTTTAATAGTTTCAACAAAGACACAGTCGCATTTTGAAATTTTGGGAGATGATAAGGCAATATATTTCAAAGAAAACGATTTTGTGGATTTATTTTCAGTGCTTGAAAATCTAGAGAAGAATAGAAAATTAACTAAAGAATTTGTAGATTTAGCTTTCAAATGGGCTAAAGAGAATTCTTATTCTAATAGATTTCATAAGGTTCTAAAGGAAGTTAACTTACGATACTTGTCGTAAACTGATATATGATCTACCCATGAACATTGGCATAACGGGCGGTGCTGGATTTATTGGGTCAAGACTTTCAAGGCATTTAGTGAACAATGGAGAAAACGTACTAGTTTATGACAATTTATTAACGGGGAAAATAGAAAATCTTGAAGGCTTAAATGTAAAATTTATCAAGGGTGATATTGAAGATATCGGCACCTTAAAAAAATTTGTAGACAAATGTGATTTAATAATTCATTTGGCTGCAGTTGGCTCTGTCCCGAAATCAATTAAGTTTCCGGATAATACTTTCAGATCAAATGTAGTTGGGACTTTCAATCTATTGGAGCTTATAAGACACAAAAACTTGCCTTTAATTTTTTCTTCTTCATCATCGGTTTATGGTAATAATGGAAAGAATATTAAATCAGAATTAGATTTTTTATCACCCATTTCTCCGTATGGTGCTTCTAAATTAAGTGGAGAGGCCCTAATTCTCTCTTACGCAAGAGCCTTTCATATGAAAGCCATGATATTTCGTTTTTTCAATGTCTTTGGACCAGGACAAATACCCAACAGCGATTATTCTGCAGTAATTCCAAGATGGGCATATTTGGCTATGAAAAAAGAAGATTTGATAATTTATGGAAATGGTAGACAAACTCGAGACTTTACATACATTGACACGGTTGTTGAAGTAATTTGTCGATCGATATATCAGCAAATTTATTTAGACACACCAATAAACCTTGCGTTAGGAAAAAGTGTTTCTTTAAATGATTTAATTCCTTATTATAAAGAATTCTTTGGTAAGATAAGAACTGAAAATTTAGCAAGTCGGGAAGGCGATGTAGTTAACTCGTTGGCATCTTCGGAGTTGCTCCTAAAAAATTTTGGTCCGATAACAGAAATTAGTTTAAAAGATTCTTTGCACAATACTTTTAACTGGATTAAAAGTAAATATAAATAATACTTAATCTATCTTAACAATTCCGGACATTGTTTCGAAATGGATGTTAATAATTCCTTTTTCGTCGAGTTTTGATTCAGGAATAATCCATTGAATTTCAATGTCAGACACCGCTGAAATAATTTCATCCTTAAACCAAGAATCTGCTAATTGCTCATCATCGGCAATTACTATTTTGGAAATTTTTGCAACACTATTGCCATCTTTTGATGGGTGTTGCTCAGTTAACCATTGAATGAAAAAAGGTAACTCACCAGCACTGGTAATCTCTTTAACACCAATCTGCTTCCACTTTAATTCGCTGCCATCAGGCTTAGTTCGATAACCATCAGCAGCTTTTCTGCCAAACTTCTCTTCAACTTTTGCTAAATCATTTGAGCTAAA
>Ga0129336_10001967_pt1 | contig 12640 bp, 13 predicted proteins | sample CPB6_02_DNA_FD_96878 | JGI IMG/M metagenome (GOLD analysis project Ga0129336, IMG submission 96878) | Freshwater to marine salinity gradient microbial communities from Chesapeake Bay, USA - CPBay_Sum_0.6_0.2_DNA | ecosystem: Environmental > Aquatic > Marine > Coastal | place: USA: Chesapeake...
CGCTCATCGCCTAGTGACAATCGAACCCTTTTCATCACCTGTGATTTCTTTGACAGAGGCGATTGAAAATGGAACAGCACTGATTGCTCAACCTGGCGGTATTGTTTCATCGTGGGTGGAATTGACCGTTCTAGAAATCTAATGGGGAGCGTTCTGTGAAGATAACGAAAATTTCAACAACAGTTATCAATGCCGCCTTGCGAAACTGGGTGATTGTTCGCGTTGATACCGATGAGCCTGGCCTTTATGGCCTAGGCGAGGCGACAGTTGAGTTCCAGACTGAAGCTGTTGTGGGGGCTGTTAGATCTGTTGCCCCTCTAGTTATTGGCCGCAATCCATTGGAGATCGAGCGCAATTGGCAGATTATTTATCGCCACCCATTCTTCAAAGGCGGTGTGGTCTCGATGTCTGCTCTAAGTGGAATCGACCAAGCGCTCTGGGATATTCACTCGAAGAATATGGGAGTGCCACTGTGGCGAGCTCTGGGCGGCTTAGCGCGTGATCGCGTTCGACTATACGACCATCTTGGTGGCGGAAATTCAGATGCAGTTTACGATTCGGACACAGCGAAATCTTTCGCAGAGAAAATGCACGAGAGTAAAGAGCTTGGGTTTACCGCTGTAAAAATTCTCGCAGTTCCACAAGCAGCTCCACTTGAAGGCGCCAAGAAGTTAAAGCATGCAGATACTTTGATGCGCGCCGCACGTGAAGCCGGCGGAGATGATATTGACATTATGGTCGACTTCCATGGTCGAACTTCAGCCGCGATGGCGATTCAATTTGCAGAGGTGCTAGCTCCATATCGACCTTTCTTTCTCGAAGAAGTTGTGCAACCCGAGCAGTACGAAGCGATGAAAAGAGTGAAAGAAAAAGTTTCCATCCCGCTTGCTGCTGGAGAGCGTCTTTATACTCAACAAGAATTTTTGCCATTCCTTAAATCGGGAGTCTTTGAAGTTGCTCAGCCGGATGTTTGCCATGCGGGCGGCATCACAGGTCTTCGTAAAATTGCCTCGCTCTGTGATGCATTTGGTGTTGTGATGGCACCGCACAATCCGCTTGGGCCAATTGCCACCATGGTTAATGTGCACCTTGGTTTGGTGACACCTAACTTCCTCATCCAAGAGGTAATGCGCGCAGATGTACCGTGGCGCAGAGAGGTGGTCGAGGGCACACCAGATATCGTCGAAGGACACATTCTTCCGCCTTCATCAATTGGAATCGGTGCAACAATCAATGATGAAGCCGCAGCAAAGCACCCGTACAAGCAGGATGCTCCTACACAGTGGTTCCACAGCGATGGATCAGTTGCTGACTGGTGATATTTATTTTTCAGGTCCGTTAACGCGCCACATTAAATAGCCACCGATAGCAAAGGGTAAAAGCGAGCCATAACCAATTACATATCCATAGTTATCAAAAATAATGGCAAGCGCGAAAGGTGCGAACCCATACGAGAATGCTGTACCCATCATGTAACGAGAGATTCGGTAATCAGCGTGAGTAAATCCCTCAGAAACTCGAAAAGCTCCTAAGCCGAAGAGAGGGGATATACCGAGGGCCGCAATTGTTAAGCCCGCCATAGTTAAAATAGAGTCTTCAAATATGCAAATTATCAGAATGCCAATTATTAAGGAGCTCGTCGCGAAACGAATCACAATTTGAGAACTAGGTTGAAAAAAAGCCATCGAAAGTCGCCCGGTTGCAATTCCATAGCTCAAGATTGCTGAGCCTAATGCCCCCAAAGCCACAGGCGCGTTTCGACTCACTAAGAGATCAAGTGCCCAAAAGCCAATACCCACCTCGAGAATGCTATTTATGACGCCGTATGCCACTATTTTTGTCTCTCTTGCAGCCCGGGGCGCTGTTGGTGAGCGAGAAGTGTCACTCTCGGGAGTAATAAATTTCACCCGCCAAATACTGTAGAGAGAAACTGGCGTAAGAATTATTGCGCCCAAAACAATGGGTGAACGCCATCCGTACCCAAGATACAAAGATGCACTAATCAACAAAATAGCGGTAGCACCTACCAGCGCTTGAATTCCAGTTTGTATCATCATTCGACGCATAGAAGGTGCGCTGTCGTGTGAAATTTGAGCAAGACTTATTGAATTAACAATTGTTTGTGAAAAAGCTGCGCAACCTACTGCAGGAACAGTAATCAAAATTGTTGGTGCCGTCACAAGTGCCAAAACACCGACAAACATGAATAGCAGCATTGCGCGCAGCACCCACTCACGGCCATACCTAGTTATCAGTGGTACTGCCAAACGCGCCCCCAGGGGAGCGCTAAGCCCAACTGCGATGTTGTGAGCGCTTGCGAGAGTGCGACTAATTTCCAAATCTAAACGGAGAAGAGGTATTGCAGCTCCGGCCGACCAAAGTAAATAGGAACCTATGGCCGCCATAATCAGAATAGCCTTAAAGTTATTCTTTTCCTCTGTCACGAGCCTTACTGTATTGCGATTACCAAAGGTGCCTGCAGAATATTTTGGGCAATTCTCGTGACTTTTGCGATTTGTTCCTCTTTTCGCATGGCGGAAAAATCGTGTTCGCTTGCGAACTTCTGAGAATCTTGAAAATCTAGTGTGAGAATTCCATCTGAATAACTAGTCAATCGTGCATCGAAGAAGGACAGCCAGAGAATACGATCTACTCGAAGCAACTCATCAAGAACGTCATTCCAGCGAGCCTTGATGGAATCTAAAGTTAGTGATTTGCTCACGCTAGAAATGAGTAAATGATTGCAACTGCCGAGAAGGCAAGTGCCAGAACGAATCCAACGCCTTTTTCAATCTTGCTTTGAAGGGGTTTAATAAGTGTTGCAACCAGGAGTAGAGACCCGACAACTATGGCAAAGCCACCCGCATTGAAATCTATGTATCGCCAATTGATCAATCCAACGGCGAGTGAGGTGTAGGCGACAAGTCGAATATTCGTCATGTCAGCAATTTACCAAATCGTCCATCCACCATCTACTACCAACGCTTGCCCGGTAATGAAAGAGGAACCTGGAGCTGCCAAGAAAAGGAGCGCAGTCCGCAACTCTCGATCGGTACCGATTCGCCCCATAGGTGTCGCTGCGGAGACAGCATCAAGTAGCGGTCCAGGGGAGAAGTACTGGCGATTGACTGGACTATCGAAGCTTCCTGGGCAGAGCGCATTTACCGTTACGCCTAACTTGGCAACCTGAGCGGCGAGAAATTTTGTCAGGCCGATAAGTGCGTGTTTGCTGGTGAAATATGAAGGCATATGGACACCAAGTCCCGGATAGCGTTTTTCATCACCGGCGACTACGCCGTAAATAGAAGAGATATTGATTATTCTTCCCCAGTTCTTTTCAATCATCCTGGGTAGAAGTAATTGCGAAAGCCAGAACGGCGCCTCAACGTTTAGAGTCATGATTCGCTTCCAGTCCAGCGACTGCTCTTCCCACCAAGGAGCACGGTGGGCCAATCCAGAGCTATTGACGAGGATATCTATATGACCAACGCGACTGGCTAAGGAGCGCACATCTTCATAATCAGTTACATCACATTTCTCAGCAGAAATACTCTTATATTTTGCACGCAACTCCACAACCACGCTATCTAGAAAATCTTTCCGTCGACTGGCTATAACCACTTCTGCACCTGCATCTAAGAGAGCTTCAGTGAATTGTCTTCCGAGGCCATCGCCGCCGCCAGTGACAAGGGCTCGTTTTCCAGTTAGGTCAAAATCAGAGAGATCAAGGTGATGAGACATACCTATGACGCTATCAGGTTGGAAGATTAAGCAGAAGCGCTTGGGTTGTTCTCAGGCTTCGGAGCCGGCTTTACTTTTTTTCGATCTTTATTTTGCTTGTCGCGTGGCCCTGGCTGCTGCAGCCCAGGTTGGCCCGGTTGTCCAGGCTGAGGAGGTTGAATCTGACGTTTACCATTTTTATTTAATGAGGGATCAAGTGGCTTCATTGGCTCAAGTGGTCGTGGAGCAATTCTCGGACGTGCAGGCGGAATTGGTGGCTCGCCCAGCGCCTCAAGGGCTATTTGTCGCGCCGTCGTTGCAGCAAGGGTTGCCGCACCAAGCGCATTTCTTGCCGCAACTTTAGCTTCAGTACTTTTTGCTGCGGCGAACGCAGCTCTGAAGTCGGAGCGCGCCTTATTAATATCTTTTTTAAATTCACTATCAATTTCTTCGATGAAAGATCGATTCTTCTCATCCCATTCCTCGCGAGCAACTTTGAACTTATCCATTTCAATCTTGAAAGCATCTTCAGCGCTCTTGCGAAGAGCGTTCCATTTTTCGAGAGCTACCTTGAACTCTTCTAATTTAACTTTGTAAGCATCAAGTTGTTGCTGATAGCTCTGAGGTGACGGTGTTGGTGAGGCGGTTGGGTTTGGGTTTTGAGTTGAGTTCGGCGCTTCATCAGCGCGCGCACTCACCGGTGCAAGCACCACACCCACCAGAGTGAGGGTCAGCGAGAGCGAGAGAGAAGAGATGAACCCTCGTGCTGATTTCATGAGTAACCGAACCTTTCCTTATCCAGATAAAGAGATGGTTCTATGAGAATATGTGAAGATTCTGTGAAAACCGTGGCGACAGCTTTGGAGTTTGCCTGGGAGAACCCCCACCTCTCCTCAGCGGAGCGCTCGGCGGGTAGCCTGTCCAGATAGGTGGGTCGGCCAGGAGAGTTCTTGAGCCTGCCAGGCTAGATATGGAGATTGCTATCGTGAATTCGACGAGCCCTAGGGCACATATCCTCGTAGTGGATGACGAGGAGGGGGTGCGCGACTTGCTTGGCGATGCCTTGCGGGTAGCCGGCTACTCAGTCTCTGTCGCCTCTGAAGGGATGTCGGCTCTCACCGCCCTTCGGGGTGCGGCTGCCGATTTGCTCATCATTGACATCAACATGCCTGTTATGGACGGCTTTGAATTGCTAGAACAACTTCGAAAGAAAGGCGACCTAACACCAGCTCTCATGCTCAGCGCCCGAGGAGAGAAGGCTGACATAACGCGCGGACTACGCCTGGGCGCTGATGATTACGTCACTAAGCCATTTGGATTAGAAGAATTACTACTCAGAGTTGGCGCAATCCTGCGTCGCACCCAAGCTGCAGTCGTTGAAAACAGTGTATTGCGATGTGGTGCACTTGCTCTTGACGAAGATCAACATAAGGTCTTTTATGCCGAGGAAGAAATTGAGCTTTCACCTACAGAATTTAAACTTTTGCAAGAGTTGATGCAAAACAAGGGTCGAGTTCTAACAAAATCTGCCCTTTTGCGTGATGTATGGGAGATAGATTTCGAGACCGAAACAAGCGTTCTTGACACCTATATTTCATATTTACGCAAGAAATTAAATCGAGATGGCCTGGAGTTTATTCGAACTGTGCGTGGAGTTGGCTATCAAATCGTGGAACCTACGTGAGATTACAATCTCGTTTTGCTCTAATTGCGGGTGCAATAACTACTCTAATCTCATTATCTATTGGTTACTTTGCTATTTCAACGGCGTTCAACTCTGAAATTGTCCGGGTTGACGACTTAATTTCCAACGTTTCCACCCAATTAGATCCTCGAGACCCCTTATCAAGTGCAGTTTTCTTGGCAGACGAAAGTGATTCTGAGTTACTTGTGGCGCTCCTAGATAGCTCCGGAGAAATAATCACAGTGCGAACTTCGGCTGAGGGAGAAACTCTTAAACTTTCTGCGTCAGAAGTGAAACGAGCAGTCGATAATTTGCAAACACTTGGTACCGACGAGAGATATCGAATTGAAACTCTTGAGTTACCTCAAGGCTCCTATCTTATTTTGGCTTACCCTATCCGAGACATCTATGACAACCGTATAAATAATGTAGAGCGGTTAGCTGTCTTTTTGGCGGGAGCGCTTCTGTTGGCATTTTTTGCTACGAGGGTCCTTATACGACCAGACATGAAAAAGATTGAGCGACTTGCACATCGCGCACGAGAGATTGCAAATGGTCGGACGTGGGAAGTAGAAGTTTCTGAAGGTGGAAATTCTGAAGTGAGTAATTTGAGTAAGGCGCTCAATCAGATGGTTGGTTATTTACAGAATGCACTTGAAGGGGAGCGGCGAAATAGTCAGAGGATGCAGGAATTCATTGGCGATGCCTCACATGAACTTCGTACACCCCTTACTGTGATAAAAGGATATGTTGAATTACTTGGGCGCTCAGAGCAGTTAGATAACGAAGGTAAAAAGCGAGCCATTGATCGTCTAACAACTGAGATAGCTCGAATGGAGAGATTAATCTACGACCTCTTACTCCTAGCTGAGATTGGGGAGCGCCAGAGAGTATTAGAAGATGCAGTGAATATCTCAGAATTACTTAGAATTCAATTAACTGATTTAAAACTTCTCGAGCCAAATCGCGAAATAGAAGATTCAATTACCTCAGAAGTTTTCATAATTGGACATCTACCTCATATACAACAATTGCTATCGAACATTTTCTCAAATATCAGACGCCATACTCCGACAGACTCTCCTTTGTACGCACAGCTTGACTATGTGAGTGAGGGTGTTCGAATTCGAATCGGTGATGGTGGTTCAGGGCTTCCGGATGAGGTTTACCAAAGGGGTGTGCAACATTTTCAACGGTTCGATAGTTCGCGTTCGCGCGAGAGCGGTGGCTCAGGTCTTGGCATGAGCATCATGCGTGCAATCGTCGACGAGCACCACGGCAAAATGGAGTTTCGAAAGAGTCGACTTGGCGGGTTGGAAATCGATATTTTCTTTCCACTAAAAGAAAATTAGAAGAGGCGCACTTTCATTACTGCGGAGGTGCGCTGTGTTCTATTGCGCTTCGATCTTCTTCTTCAGAGGTAATTCTATTGGCTGGCTCCAACAGCTTTCTTCCAAAGAAGAGCACTATCAGGCCTAGTAAAACGGCAATCGTGGTTGCCAAGAGAGTAATTCTCGGTGAAAACTCGCTGGCGATAACGCCACCAAGTGCGGCACCAAGTGCCATGAATGATCCATCGACAGTCCAGATCCACCCTAAAGCGCTCACTGCCGTTCCTTTTGGCCGCACTGCTTCAAGGACTTCCCAATAAAAGACTTGAACTGCGCCACCAAAGAAGCCGATAAATAGGGCGATTGTCGCCATACTCCAACCGGGGTAGGTGAGCGCAAGGGGGATAGTGGTAATCATCCATAGCCCGTAGGTGCGTAGGAGTCCTTTGAGCGCCGAAGTTTTTCTTGAAATTAATCCTGCGGTCAAGCCACCTATTACCGACGTTAGTGCAAGACAGGCAAAAATTGGTCCGCTCCAACCAGGAATTTTCTCTATCGTCGCAAAGGCGGGAATTCCCACATCGAATGCGCCCCAACCGAAACCCACGAACATTGCTTCAATCATTAAAAGTTGCATCGCAGGTATGCGCCAGACTGATTTATGAGCTTCGCTTTTCTTCTCTGGAACCCATGTTGAAGAGATTTTTGTAAATCCTAGGGAGAGTCCACCCACTGTAATTAAGAGTACGCAGAGAATAAGTGCGCTACTTGGGTAGGGCGATAGAGCAAGGGTTGATGCAAGGAGAGGGCCAAAAACCCGAGTTGAATTTATAACTGAGGTATCCAGCGCATAAGCCGTTCTTAGTGAGCTTTCTGGGACAGCGACTTTCCATAATGGGCGCACTGAAAGGTTAATGGGCGGAGAGACTAAACCCATTAAGAGAGCCAGTGGCAATATCCAGGCTTTACTAGTCGTGAACTCCAAGACCAGAAGTCCGGAGGCATAAAGTGGAACAAGGATTCGGATTGGCCACTTTTGACCCCACCGATCAATAATTCCACCTCTTAGACCAGCGGTAATCGAATTTGCAAAGGTGTTGAGTCCGAGCGCAATTCCGGCATACGCGACCGAGTCGGTTAAACGTTCGACTTTAAAGAAGAGTGCGAGCCCGACCATCGCATAGGCAACACGGGCAGGAAATGAGGTAAGGAGGAGAATTTTGGTATTTCTGATTGCCAATAATTCCCGATATTTCCTCACTTAGGTAAGGTACAACCATGTTCTCTCGATTGAAACCATTGACTGTGATTGCGGCCATGATTTTTGCAATTAGCACCGCATCGAGCGCGCTGGCTGCCATAAATTACACGGTCGAGTTCCGTGATCACTATGGCGTCGCGGGCGGTTTAGAGAATTCATATATATCCAGTGGAGTTCCTGGCTACAACCTTCAAGGAGAGCGCCTTTGCACTTCACTCTCTGATCCCAACTGCGCAATGACGGCAACCATCTTTGCAGTCCTTCCATACTGTCAAAATGCGAGCGAGGGAAATTGCGTTGAGGCGCTCGCTGTGACTACACCTAGTGTCAAAACCGGCGCTGCGACATATCTGCGAACAGTAGGAGATAAAGTATTTGAAGCCGATCCTGCAAATGGCCTGCCTGCCGGTGCGAATTGGTCGCTCTTCGAAGTGCCAGGGCTAAAGAGTGCCGGGGTGCAATCTACTTTTGGCGTAAAGGTCCGCGTCGAACTTCAGAAGATTCCTTTAGTAGGCGTGAAAGCAACCTCATTCTCTGCAATTGTTACACCGTACGAAATTGGAACTACTTCAGCTGCCGATAGCGTGTTGTCGAATTTCATCAATCCGTTAGGACGCTCCTCGATTAGGGGAACTGGTGGAGATATAACCTGCCTGTGGGTTAAATCAGGGGAGTGCGGTCGCGAGAAGACATTTCCAGCCGATGCAACAGTGACGCTAAAAGTTAGAATTGGAAATTACTTAACTTCATGGTTGCATGGCAGATTGGCTGAACCCACAGTATCAATTTCGCCTCTTGATCAACGGCAAAATGTTTTAACTGTTTCAGGGAAACCGGTAGTAGTACCTGGTGTAAAGGGGAGCGCAACTACTGAAATAATCCCCGGGAAAACCCCCTTACAAAATGGTGGCGGAATTAAATACGACTCATCGCAAGATAGTTCCTTGGATCAATTCCTATTCTTTGAAAATTTCTTCAATAAAAAGGCAACCGTCCTTGATGAAGTCTGGTCATTTCGATCATTGGGATTGGAATCTGTTGCCAGTGCGGCTGCCGATAACTTGGGTGTAGCCAATCCACTAGGAAGTATCTCCTCCGCGCTAGGCGGTGGAGGTTCAGGTGGCTTAGGGGGATTGAGTAATCCTCTGGCGTCAGGCTCGAAATCGATAAGCGATCTCACCGGCTTAGGTGCTAGCGCGGCAAAATGCGTGCCTGAGGCAAGCCAGGTAATTGGCGCCATTCTCGGCACCGATTCGGTAAGTTCATTGATTGGTTTAGTGACCACTAATTCTCTTACTTACGCAGCCGGGCCACCGAAATACACCGATGGATTTTTGAATTACAAAGTAGCTGGCTTACATCTCAATCCAGATGGATCAGTTTTCCAAGGTTCTTATGATTTAGTGATGAGCTCAAAAATTGCGCGCTGCATCTACGGTTTCGAAGGTGCGAGCCCGCTATATGCCACTGTCTCTGTGGTCAATAGCGATGGTGGCGAAACGACTTTAGCGACCGAAAGCGTGAAAGAAGAGGGTGGATGGCTTCGACTTAAAGCGCGAGGTTTTACCTTCTCATCACCAACTTTGAAGATTAAATTAACGCAGAATGCGCCAACAGCTCCAACTCAACCGGCTAAAACTGAGGTTGCTGCTCCCGCAGCCGAGAGTAAAAAGAGCGCTGCAACACCTGCAAAGAGAATTTCTATTACCTGCGTCAAGGGAAAAATCACTCGCAAGGTCTCTGGTACCGCGCCGAAATGTCCGACAGGTTTTAAAAAGAGGTAATACCTACTTTGTGAGCGCGAGTAGAAGTGCGCTTTCTACTCCTTCGTTGATAATTTTTTCGAGGTAAAAAGCTACGTCCTCTCTGAACTTAACAATAGCGCCGAGTTCAGGAGCAAAAATTTTCCCCTCGCCAAATAACTTTTCAATAATTGCACTAGGTGAAGAATCTGCTTCACCGAGAGCGCGAAGATATTCCAGTGATGGGTCATTCATAGCGGTTGCGACTTCTCCTGGTTCAAAGGAGGGAATCGACGTAACGCAGGCAACCCAAGCTGCAATTGTGAGCGCTGTCAATGGCGTCGACTTCCCTCCTGCATAGTGCGCAATAGTGGTCTGAGTAATTCGAGGGGGAAGTTTAATGGAGCCGTCAGAGCCAATTCGAGCGATTTTGTCATTGAGTACGGTGTTGGACCAGCGAGAGAATAAATCCGTTACATACGCGGTGAATTCAATCGTTGATGGCATGGTAAATGTTGGGAGCATCTCTTCTGTCATGAATTTTTGCACCGCTTCTTCGATCAAAGGCGTATAACGGGCATCGGGAACGGTAACTTTGTGCAGAAGTGCTCCGACGTAAGCAATAAGCGAGTGCGAGCCGTTTAGTAGGCGAAGTTTCATGGTCTCGTAGGCGTCAACCTCGTTCGAAAAAATAACGCCAGCTTTCTCCCATGCCGGTCGCCCTGCGATGAAGTTATCCTCCAGAACCCACATCGAAAACGTCTCTGCTGGAACTGGCGCTAAGTCGACTACGCCTAGGCGCTCCGCAACCATTTCGATATGTCGATCTTCAGTGCTGGGGACAATGCGATCAACCATCGAATTAGGAAAAGAGGTGGAAGTTTCAATGAATGTGGTAAGTCGTTCTCGTTCCAGCAAAGACAAGCGCTCGGCAAACTCTAGGAGTACACGTTTTGTTGTCGAACCATTAGCGGTGAGATTGTCGCAACTAACGATTGTTACTGGCGCATGATTTAACGCAGCCCGATTGAGCAGAATTTGTGCAAGGAGTCCCACAGCTGATTTAGGTGAAGCAAGATTTGCTATATCGTGAATAATCTCGGAACGAGAATGATCGAGGCCACCAGTTTGGGTTGAGTAGCAATATCCACCTTCGGTAATAGTGAGCGAAATAATTTTTACCGAAGGTTCTGATGCGATTTCAATAATTTGACTAATAGATTCTGGACCACCCAATGCACCAACATGAATATTTGGAATAATTGTTTTATCCGAATCAGGGTGAATTTCTAAAACGGTGTAAAGAAAATCCTGTGTGGCAAGTTGATCAACGAGTTTCTTGCTGCGAAGTGAGTACCCGAAAATTCCCCAATCTCCGCCCATTTCTGCTACGGCCTCTGCGGTATATACCGCAAAATGGGCTCGATGGAAATTACCCATACCAATATGAACAATACCTAGAGCAGGCCTCGTGGAGAACACAAGCGCATTTTTTGGAGCGCTTGCTGAAGAGAGTGCAATGTCTTTCATTTCCTCGCCATTCTTTCACAGTTCACAGCTTCGGTATACGCTTCCGGATATGGCCGAGAGATATCGACTCTTTGAGATTCACGGTAAAAAAGACGGTCGGATCGTCAACCGTGCACTCCCAGAGCCGACGGCTGATGAAATGCGAGTAAAGGTTTCATACGTGGGAATTTGTGGATCGGATTTGCACTATTACTTTGATGGGGCTAATGGAAGCTTTGCGATTAAGGAGCCGCTTGTACCTGGCCATGAAATTTCAGGATTAATTGACCACGATCCGCAAGGTGAATTCACGCGGGGAACCCCCGTTGCAATTTTTCCAGCGCATTCGGGAACCGCAATTAAAGTGTTGGCCGACCGCCCTAATCTGTGGCATGGCGTTCGTTACATGGGGAGCGCAGCGACAACTCCTCATACCCAAGGTGGGATGGCTGAATACATCATTGTGAAACGTGGGATGGTTCGACCATTACCGAAAGGGGTATCGCTTGCAGCTGGCGCTTTGGCTGAGCCGCTTGCTGTTGCACTCCATGGTGTGAAACTTGCTGGTGACTTAACAGACAAGAAGGTGCTCGTTTCGGGGTCGGGACCTATTGGCTTACTCTCTATTGTTGCAGCGAAGAGCGCCGGAGCACAGTTAATTACTGCAACTGATCTTTTTGATGAAGCTTTAGCGCGCGCAATCGATGTAGGCGCTGACAAAGTTGTAAATGTCAGCAGTTCATCTCTCTCAGATAATTCGTTTGACGTAATTTTCGAGTGCAGCGGTAGCCCTCGAGCGCTCAATAGCGCCATTTGCGCTGTGCAGCGCGGTGGCGTAATAGTGCAAGTAGGGATGCTTGGCCCAGGGCTACATCCAATTGATATCGGGGCGGTGGTTACGAAAGAGCTCCGCATCAACGGCGCTTTTCGATTTAACGATGAAATGGAAGATGCGATTAAGTTATTACAACAAGCACCCGATCTTGCTAAGTGCATTAGTCATCAATTCTCCATAGACAACGTTTTAAATGCATTAGAAGTAGCAAACGATGCTCAAGTCTCAGCGAAAGTTTTGGTAGTTTTTTAACTTTTTTTGCATCAAGAACATTTTTGAAGAATTATTGAAATTTTTCGTATGACGTGAGTTGTGATGGCTAATTTTCCGAGGGTGAGTAGTGAAATATTTGAAAGCGAAGGAAATATCCGACGATTGAAATTGTTGCCGTGAACAGTGTAATCGAAGCCACCACTACCACTGGGCCAGGGTCGCCTGCCTGAATTGCTGCAAAACAAGTCACGATAGCTCCGTAAAGCGTGCCACCAAAAAGTGCTCGAGTGAGCAGATTCATCCATCTGTCCCCACTTTTCGATATCAATAGACCTTTGTATATGA
>Ga0129336_10001968_pt1 | contig 12637 bp, 12 predicted proteins | sample CPB6_02_DNA_FD_96878 | JGI IMG/M metagenome (GOLD analysis project Ga0129336, IMG submission 96878) | Freshwater to marine salinity gradient microbial communities from Chesapeake Bay, USA - CPBay_Sum_0.6_0.2_DNA | ecosystem: Environmental > Aquatic > Marine > Coastal | place: USA: Chesapeake...
ATTTTTGGCCCAATGCCAGTGCGAGTGAGCTCCTAGATGGGCATTCATCCCTGGATCGCTACTTATTGTATCATACAACTTGTTTTCTAATAACTCTTTTTCTATATAAACATTTTCATATCTAGATGGTACTTCATACCTGTCATAAGCAAAGTGAAAACAATCTTTGGTTTTTTCGTACAAATCTTTACAACACGGTACTAATGGAGTTCTACCAGAATAAGACAATTGCTTTCTTTTTTTATTGTACTTAAAGAACTCGTGAGAATTTGACCATCGAGTATCATTAAATAAATCAACACAGTTGGAAAAATGCTGCCTTAAATCGTCCAATATTATTTTTAAATTGCCAAAATCATTACCAACACCGGTCCAAAACTGCCAAACAAGTTTTGTATTATTAGACTTACAAATAGCCTCTAAAAAATTTAATGCCTGCAGGCTTTGGAAATGAGCGTACGCAGGGCTTTTAGAAAAATCCTCAAACCAAACATCTATGGTGCTACCATATTTTATATTTCCCTTATCGTCAACGGTTTCATATCTATTTAAGTCTGGGAAATTCGCAAGAACTATTTTTGGCGCGCCATATTTCCTAATATAGTTTGCCAATAGTCTAACCTGAAAAAAAATACTTGCTCCAGGCATGCTTAAATTTACATAGTCTTTTATCTCAGTTATATCACACACGAAAGAAGGCCATGTATACTGCAGCGGCATGCCAACGCCGTATGTATGAGAGCAGCCAAGGGCTACAAATTCTGCTTCCCCGGAAAATTCTGGACATCTAAAACCAAAAGAATTTTTTTCATAAGTATACAACCATGGAGTGTTGTATTCAGATTTTGGATTACTCAATGAGTTTGTTTTTTGTTTATCTAATGATAACTCAGAATTACAGCTTTTAAAAAATAAGTTATGTCTGGTTGAATATTTATTTTCAATAGACATAAGGACCTTTTCTTTTGAAAAAACTTTTAATGATCATTTTTATTCTACGAGTATTTTGGGCAAGTCTTGCCATTAAGCGCCTTGTCCTATTCTTGATATAAACTTTCATGAACTATATTCCTTTTCGATGCCAAGACTTTGGACCAGGCTTTGCGCCCAATGCCAATTCCAATGAGCTCCGTGATGAGTAGACTGAGCGATCTCTGATACGACAGTTTTAGGGGCAATTTCATAGAATTCTTCTTTTGTTAATTCTTTATCTGCCAACCAATGAGGTACTCTAAATCTGTCATAAGCGAAGTGAAAAAAATCTTCGGTGTCATTTCTTAGCTCCTCACAGCATGTGGGAGTGCTGCGTGGATTTGAGCATTCAGCCTGCCAGGTTTCTTTATTAAAAGACCACTCTGATATTTGGGGAAAAATCCAATTTTCAACTGGATTATTTCTGTATCCTGGGACAGTAGAAGATTTTAAGTCAACATAGTTTTTAAAACTATTTTCAGAAATTCCAGGAAGCGCATTTTTTTCATCATCTAAAAAAAACTGATCTGCATTAACCCAAAACTGCCAACGTAGTTTTATTTTATTAGACGCACAAAGAGCCTCTAAAAAATTTATTGCCGTTAATGCAAGCCATGAAGCGTATCCCTTATCCTGAGAAACATCATGCTGTCCTGCGAGTTTGGCGATGGCGTTACCGTCAGTAATTTTTCCATCCCTTAATGCGTACTCGTATCTATGGTAATCCGGGAAAGTGGCTAAGACCAATCTTGGTGGACCATATTTATTAATATAATTTGCCAACACTCTAACTTGAGTAAAAATACTACAACCAGGAAGACTTAAATTCACATGGTCTTCTATACCAAGAAGTTTTGCGGTTTGCGAAGGCCAGGTGTATTCAACTGGAAGTCCAATACCAAATCCATGAGAGCAACCGATTGTGACAAGTTGAGTGCGACTGTGAAAGTCCCTTGACCTAAAGGCATAAACGTTTCTGTCATAGCTATACAACCATGGAACATGATATTCTCTATTCGGATTAGATGGCGTTTTTGCCCTAGGGTCATCGCGCGACGGATAGTGCATAAAGAAATTAATATTGTGTCTATACGAATTATATTTCATCGGTCAACCTAGGTTATAATTTTATTATCTTTGTGTTTTTGATTCCAATATATTATATCATTTTCATCATTTAAAAGTGGCTGTCCTTTTATATTAAGACTAGTGTTAAGAAGTATTGGTACACCAGATATAAAATACCATTCTTTTAATAAAGAATACAGTCCAGCATGTTGAGTCTCATTGACTGTTTGAACTCTTGATGTTCCATCTTCGTGAACTACTCCTGGAATATCATCCGGTTTTTTACACCTAACGGCATACTGCATATACGGACTGGATTGCATCGGCATATCAAACCATTCGTGAGCCTTTTCTTCCAGAATTACAGGAGCAAAGGGTCTAAACATTTCTCTTTGCTTTAGTTCATTAACTTTATTTTTAATATTTTTATTTCTTGGATCTGCTAGTATGCTTCTATTGCCCAAGGCCCTTGGGCCATATTCCGCTCTACCAGAAGCCACCGGCGCTACCTCTTTTTCAAGAAGTCTATCAATTATATTATCAACAGGGTACTTGCCACCCAAATCATAACCCAGATATGGGTGTTCCCAGTTTATATGTTTACCGTAAAGAGCAGCAGCTGCTCCCAAAGATGAACCAGCATCTCCGGGGTTGGGCATTATCCAAATATCTTCAAATAAATCCCATAGTTTTGTGTTAGCAGAACAATTTAAAGCACAACCGCCCATAAAAACCAAGTTATTTTTTCCAGTTATTTTTTTTGCATAGTTCATAAATTCAATTAATCTTTGCTCATAAACAAATTGAACAGCGGCTGCAATATCAAATCGATCTTGCTCGTTAATGCTCAATGGCCAATCGTTTATTCCTTTATGGAAATTATATTTTTGTTTTTCAATTGATGGAAAATAATTTTCAACTAGGGTTTTGTATCTATTTATGTTTCCATATGCGGCCATGCCCATAAGAATGTATTCTTCTTCGTTTGGTTTTAGCCCGACAAGGTGCGTAAAAGCTGAATAATATAAACCAAAACTAAAAGGATAATTTATTTTTTCTACACAACTTATTTTTTCTTCAGAACCAATCCAGATAGATGAGGTGTTCCATTCCCCAATTGCATCCAGAACAACTATGACAGCGTCTTTAAAAGGGCTTGTGTAATACCCGGCAGCTGCGTGAGAATGGTGATGTTTGTAGTATTTAACTGGTAAATTTGGAAGATTCTTAGGTTTCCAATCCGAACTATTGCCGGTTAAAAATAATCTAGTTTTCTTTAACAAAGGTTTTTCGTAGTAAGCTACTTGAGATAACACACCGTATCTAGATATGTATTCAAAAATCTCACAATTGTTATACCAATCATTCTTTTTTTTACTGAATCGTTCAGCGTGACCTGCAAATAGAATATCGCCATTATCAATAAGAGTCACCGATGCGTCATGAGACGCCTCATTGATACCGAATGATCACATTAAACTACTTAGCTTTTCTTCAACTTGAAGTTCGTATACATTTTGAATAAAGGATGGAGTTGACCAAATTGAGCTGTGCTCCGGAAGTTTATCTTGGTGAAGTGACAACTGATCCCAGTTAGTTTTATTTTCTAAACAATATTTCATAACTTTTTTAAAATTATTATTGTTTTTTAACTGATCCTTTATACATTCTTCTCCGCGCGTTTTTGCATAGTCCCAAAAATCCGTATTAAAAACTGAGCCAGAAAAATAGTGGAGCATAATTATAGCTTCAGCTTCCTTAAGATATTTGAGATACTCGTAGTTTGCTTCGGCGGCTGTGCTTCTTCCCGTCCATAACCAGTGGGCCAACCTATTGATCCTATCAATAACACCTATCGACGTCGCCTCTAGCGGCTCAAGAAAAAAAGATGCATTCCCGTTGTAGGCGACTTTGTCTGAAAAATTTTCTTTTCTTAAATAACTTTGAAAGCTAAAATGATTAGTGTGTTCGCTAGGAACCAGGTTATATTCTTCAAATATATTTTTTACATCTTCCTTTATTTCGTCTAAAGAGTTTATGTCTTTATTAAATAAATAACCTATTGAACATCTGTTTTGAAGAGGTATTCCAAATACCCATCCGTACGGTCTTGCTATTGTAAGTGTGTACTGAAATCTTGCGTAATCCCAGTAGCATTGGGTAACATACACTGAGTTCACTGCTATGTAAGGAGATATTTCATGCTCTTTGTAGTCGGTTGGTCTACCGGAACAGTCTAATACGTGATCTGCATCTATATTCTGGCTATTTTCATGATTAACTTCTACCATTTTTATTTTATTTTTTAATTTATTAAAAATAAAACTTTGAAGTTTTAGTGCGTTGAAGTGATAGGATATACGATATGGAATAAATCCATGAATGTATTGATTTCCATTATTTCCCCAGTTTTTTTTATAAATACCAGATTTAAAACTGCCATCTATTTCTTCTAAATCCTCATGTCTAAAATGGACATCTTCATATAGGCTTTTTGGTAACTCTACGGTGGATCCTTCTCCAACTGCTTGGGGGGATATTTTAGGATCAAAGTGCCATTCTATTTCGCAGTCCGACATCCACCTAGAAACATGAGCTGCTGACAAAGAGCCAGCGGTTCCTCTCCCAACAACAATTATTTTTTTCTTTTTAGCGAGATGCATCTGCATTTTCCTTAAACCTGTATTCATAGTAATTATAGCACTAAATGGTTACTATCTCTAATATTGCGTAAAGGATATTTTAAAATGGAACAATTAAAAAATATTTTATTGAGAATTCTTGCCACGTTTGCTGCATCCGGTCTTGGTGTAATTGGAGCTGGAACCATAGCCGGTGTACCAATATGGAAGGCTGTTTTCATGGCTGGAATAGCTGGAGTAGCAACCGTCGTAGAAGGTCTATCGAGGGCTTTTCTGGATGATGGTAAGCTTTCTGTTGCGGAAATCAATGCTGTCTTCAATAAAGTAGATAAGAAAGCAAAGAAAGCGCCCGATGCAGAATGAAAAAGGTTTTAATGGCGGTGGCTATTTTAGCTTTATCTGGATGTGGATACGAAGGACACTATCGTTACGAATGTCAAGATCCAGAAAATTGGAACAATGATGAATGCCATCCACCTGTATGCCTAGTAGATGGAATGTGTACCGAAACACTCTTGGGCTTCGATCCAAGAGAGCAGCAAGAACTACCACAGGAGGATCAACCATGAAAAAGAGATTGACACCAGAAGAACTAGATGCTCGTCTTAAGTTTGTAGTTGGTTGCGTTCTTGCAGCAGTGCTAACAATAACTACTTGTCGGAGTTTTGTACGCCCTTGTATTTGTCACTCAGCCGATAGGTGCACAGGCTGAAAATGACAAAATGTTTTTTGGTGTTCTTTCAAGCGTTGCAACATTCATTACCGGAACATTGGCTGGGTTGATGATATCAACTGGTCGTAATAAAAATGATGAAATAATAGAACAAGATTCCGGCGATGATACACAAGCTTAGCTTTTTGGATAAAAGTCTTTTATTTGCAAAGATAAGCGCCATCGCTTACAAAAAACCGGCAGATGCCAAAGGGCTGTACGCAGAAATGCGGATTTAGTTGCGAGTATTTTGACTGCAAAGGCGCAGAAGCTTATCTTCTGGAAAATAAATATGAAATCATACTTGCATGCAGGGGTACTGAACCCGGAGAAATGCAAGATATTATCCATGATATAAAGGTTAAATTGGTTCCAAGCAGTTCGCAAATTGGAAAAGTCCACATGGGTTTTAAAGAAGCCCTAGATAAGATATGGCCAAACGTGGTAGAGAAAATAAAAAAATCTAGAGGAGTAAAAAAGGTATACTTTACTGGTCACAGTCTTGGCGCAGCAATGGCCACATTAGCTGCAGTGAGAACATCTAGATTATCTTTTTTTCCGAAAGTAGAAGGTTTATATACATTTGGAAGTCCTAAAGTTGGTAATTCCAAATACATTAGATTTATGAATGAGCTAAGTATACCTCACGTTAGATGGGTAAATAATATTGATATAGTCACAAGAGTTCCATTGTGGCCCTACAAGCATCATTCAAAAGCATACTACATGAATCACGATGGTGTTATAAAAAATCTTAATATACTACAAACATTTATCGATAGGATCAAAGGCGCAATTACGGGATTGCAGCGCGGAAAAATAAACTATTTTGTTAACCATGGATCAGAAAAGTATATAAACAACATACAAAAAAATATTGACAAAATTAATCTTACTTAAAAAATATTATCTTACTAAATTATATATATCAAGTAGCATATTTTCTATTTCAATGTAGGAAAATAAATCGCGTTCCTGCTTGTTTAATTCAGATAAAAAGTGTTCCAAAGAAGACTTCACTTCTTCCACTCTTGGATCTACCTTTGCCGAAAGTATTCGGCTCATATTTTACTCCTCGTCGTTTTTAAGTACTTCGTGGATATAGTGAACACCAAGCGCTACAGCTGTGGCTATTATAGCCATCTTCCTTGTTTCACCAGATAATGTTACAAACATCACGAAGCTACCAGCTAAAGTAAAGGCAAGACCAGCTGTTATTTCCCAAACCTTTTTGCCTAAACCAAACCAATTCATTTTTTTCATTTCTATTCCCCCTTGTGTATAGTAACTGAATATACTATTTCTTGTTAAATATATATCTTCTTCGTCATCTTCTGGTCCCTCTATCCCACCAGCTTCTTCGGCTTCCTCTTCCAGTTCTTCTTCCCTTCTTGCCGCGTCGTTTGTGCCAGATGAAGGAGAGCCTCCACTACTGCCACCAGAAGACCCCCCAGAAGGCCCTGTAGGGCCTCCAGAAGCCGCTCCAGCCGCTCCAGCTACAGCTATGGTGGAAAGCACCGCAGAAGCTGCTATAAGCGTTCTACGTGCTCCAACATCTACCGTAGACCCGGTTGGGACATACTCATCAAAGCCTTCGGCATATACGTTAATTTCCTCTTCAAAAGCTTCTTTAATTTCAGCTGGAGCTTCTGACAAGGCTTCTGATAATTCAGACTTCTGCTCTTCGGTAAAAGCACCAGGATCAACACTAGCAAAAACCTCTTGCGCCACTTCTGTAGATATCTCCGCAAAGTTATCATTTAAAATGATGGCAACTGCAACAGCTGCTTCTAGTGGCTCTTCTGAATCAGCGATTGCGCTGATCACGTTATTTAAAGCCTCAGTTGACTCGATATTTTCAATAAGATCAGTAACCTGCTCTTCAGATAATTCATCTATTACTTCAGCTAATTTTTCTGGCTCTATAGCCTCTAATACTTCTGTTAATTGCTCTGAATTAAGGTCCTCAATTACTTCTAGCACTTGCTCCACTTGAATACTTTCAGAAGATATATTTTCAATAATACTTTCTAATTGCTCTTGTGTTACTATGGTTTCTTGTGACGTACTTTCTGTTTGTTCTTGCGATGTTTCTTCTGGGCTTGTTGTGTCTATCGGCTGCTCTTCTTCTTTTGATTCTTCTGACCCATCAAAAGGAAGGGTCGGATCTGTTTCAGGCTCCTGCTGCTCATCATCAGGTTGGACCCCCTCAGGCTGGTCTTGATCGTCTTCGCCGTCCGATTCAGGAAGAGTAGTAGTCGTTGCTTCTTCTTCGTCTTCTATGGGAGGCACTGAGGTCGTGGTTGTCTCTTCAGGCTGCTCTTCGTCGTCATCATCAGGAACAGTCGTCGAAGGAGAAGTTGTAGTCGTAGTTTGAGTGGGGACAACAATTGTTGTTGTTGTCGTTGGTGCAACGGTAGTTGTAGTGGTTTGAGGAATAGTAGTAGTAGTAGTAGTAGTAGTGGAAACAGTCGTTGTTGTAGTCGTCGTTGTGGTGGTTGTGGTCGGAGTTGCTGTTCCAACAAGCTTTATATAATATCCACACCAATTACCACCCCACTCAGAAGTTGTAATACCATTAGCAGTTGACGCTCCATAGAATGAATAATTATCAACCCAATAAGGTTCTATAGTTGCAGTCTGTCCAACAGATATAAGACCGGCATGGACAGCGGCAGCGGCAAAGTTTGAATCATCTGTATATGGATTACTTCCCCACACTGGACCATTTGTATTTCCGGTAACTGTAATTCTTTGATAAGGACCACATCCTCCACCACTAAAAGTAGGTGGAACAGTAGTTGTCGTAGTGCTTGTTGTTGTAGTTGTTTGAAGCGATGGGTTGAGAACGGTTACATCAACAGTTGCATATGTTCCATACACACACGAACCAGAACCTTCACCAACACATGCGGCGTTACCTGCACGAATCTTGAAACGTACAGGTCCATATCCTGTTGTATTCGGAAACTGGAATGAGCCAACCGTGTACGAAGTATTGGCTGCATAGGTCCACACACCCCATCCACCAGACTCAGTTCCGTTATTTAGATCAAACCAACTGACATCGTACATATATGGCTGAAGATTGCTAGATGTAGGTGCGTCCCAATCAAGAAATACACTTCCATCATTATTAGCCGTTCCGGTTAAATTTAAAACTGAATTATAATAAGGTGCTACTGTAGTAGTCGTTGTAGTTGGCGGTAATGTTGTAGTCGTTGTTGTGGTAGTTGTTGTAGTGGTTACAGCCGGGTTTGGATCAACAACACTTGCAACAGATGTTGAATTGCTGTAGCGAAGCATGTCGACAAAATAAATATCTCCTTCCGCCGGAAGTGAAAATGAAGATATTATTTTGCCATTTCCATTAAAGTAAATTTCCTTATAGTAGCCAGGAGCCTGGCACGTGCTGCATCCTGCGGTTAAGACCGAGTTGCCTATTGTAAAAGCTTGTGTGGTTCCATCTGAATAGGTAACAGTTCCGGTTGCATCTCCGTTCTTAGCGCCAACTCTAAAATAAAAACTTCTTGGACTGGCGTTTGACGGCAGTGTAAATAGAACACTTGCAGTTGGGGTTCCTGCATAAACCGCATAGCCAGAAGTTCCATAGCCGCCGTTCATATTGGCGTAATACCAGCCACTCTGGCTTGTGGTGGTAAGGGTATTTCCGTTTACAGAGACAGTGACTCCGGTGGTTGGACCTGGGCTTTCAAATTGTTCTGTTATTTCTGTTCCGGAACCAGCTGAAGGGATTGTTGTTGTAGTAGTGGTAGTAGTTGTGGTTGTTGTAGGAGCGGTAGTTGTCGTTGTTGTAGGTGGATTATTTATTTCATATGAACTAACGCCAATACACGGCTGATATCCGCCACCTGCACCAGTACACTGACCCCACCCAAGAGAGGATGTCCAGTTGGCGTTTGTCGTAAACTCTGTATTAGATAAAAGCTCAACACCATCTAATTTTAAACTAGCCGATTCAACCTGCGTACCGTAATTTCCTGCCCAAAATTCACCATCTTGCCCAGTAATTGAAATTCTTGCAGACTGCGCTTGATTCCAGGCAGATTCGCCAACACCGGATTTAGTTATCGAAATACTGTAGTCAGCAAAGGTGGAACTTGTAAGTGACACTTGCCCAGTATCATGAGAGTAAATTAAGCCACCACCAGCGCCATAGAGCTGAATCCCTACAGTTAATTTATCATCGGAAACTTTCCAGTCTTGCACTTCGGCGGCGCTGACCGTAGCGGCTAATGTACTGCCAGAAGAAATTGAGCTCGCAACATCTACTTCCTGATAAACGGTAGCCTGCTGCCAGGAAAATACAAGCTTGCTCCCATCAGCTGCTTTTACTGAACTTGTGGAAGCGAACGAGAAGATGCTCATAAGGAGCATCGGTACAGCTATAAACCAACCTCTACGTAACTTTAAGCGCATACTCTAACATTCCCCCCGGTTGTTAGGATGTCTTTATAGTAACGATCTAAATTAGATCTTAGTAGCTATAACTCCAAGATTCGGTATGCTTTTGCCAAAATCTAATTTCGTTTCATCAGGCATGATGTCGTCGTCTACGTCGTACTGCCAGTAGCCGGCATCAAACCCCTCGGCTTTCATTCCTATGGATTCAAGGTCTTTAATTAACTCTTCTTGACTCCACATGCTTTGATGCTGCTGAAGCATGTTGTCTTTGCATCTAGTTGCAGGTGTGAATATTGTTGCTCTCATAGTTCTAAAGCAGATTTTACCATCAACCCACATTCTTATAAGTTTACCGACGTCAGTTTGAATTACTTTAATTTTTCCGTTAGCTTTCAATTTTTTTTTCATATTTAAAAGAAAGTTTTTGTACTCCGTTACAGTTATATGCTCAAGAGTATGTGATAAAAAAAACTCGTCAACTTGACCATCATCACAAAAAGAATCAAGTTCCATAATGTTTGCTTTTATATCACAGACTTCAGCTAGATTTACAGTCTTATAGTCTGGATCACCAGTGCCTATACCACCAAGGTTGAACTTTAGCATAATTGTTTTTTACTCCCAATTGTTTTATGTTGTTATCTTTTATTTTTTCTATACAAAAAATCCACCAGTGGGGACTCCCAGACTGATATGTTTTTATATCTTTTTTCTACTTTATCATCGTTGTATTCAAACGCTAAACTATTATGTCCTTTAGACATATCATGGGCTATTTTTTTCCATTGTTCTATTCCATGTTTCTCAACATTTTTGTACCAAAGAATATTGCCAGTTTGTGGATATCTAATATAGCTACGAATTAAGAATTTAGATCCGGTGTTTACTTTATAAACTCCGTGAAAATATGGAGTGTTACTTGGCGCATAAAGGGGAGAACCGGACGGAAACACTAACACATCTCCAGCTTTAGGTTTATACGTAATTATTTGGCCATTGACAAAAAAAGAAATTTCACCACCGTCGTAATTATCATTCATATATGTTGTGGCAGTAACTAAAAAATTCTCAGTTTCCCAAAACCATTCACCAATTGCAAAGTCTGTATGATAATTCATTGTCAAGTCTTGATCTTTAATGTGACCAATATTAACGTCTGAAACATATTTTGCGTAGTTTGGCTTAGCTATATAGGACCTAGCCGGTAGTTTTATTTTGTTAACCCCCGCATAATGAGTAAGGGCTTGAAAAACAGAACCATTTACTCTTAATGATAAAAAAAGTTCCGAATTGAATAAACCATCTATCCTCATATTATTTTTAATAGCATCATAATCTATAGGATGATTAACTAAATCTAGATGCTTTTGGTCAGCGTAATCGCCAAATATAAACCATGGTTTCCATTTATCTAAAAGAAATTCTCCGTTAGAAAAATTTGATGAGTGCTCTAAAATTCCGGTAGAGCTTTTCGTGATCTGGAAATAAATTGCTATAAACAAAAATGTGAGGATAAATTTCTTTATACCTTAAATCATGCAGTGATAGATCTCCAAGTATCATTTTAAAATAATCCTAAAAATATGAAGTAGGTGTTTCAATTAAAAATGTTTCGAATTCATCGACCATGTTTTTTGTGATGTGTTCAACGTTTTGAATATTTTTTTTAACGAGCATTCTTTGTACCCATCGATCAGTTCCATCATATCTAGCCTGGAATGGCTTTCTTCCATGAACAACTTTATTATTATCTATTACCAATAGATCTCCAGAGTTAAGAACTATTTCTTTAGTATTCTTAACAACCAAGTCTCTGAAAATATCTAATGCTAGTTGAGCAAAGTCGTTAGTACCCTTCATGAAGTGATAATCGTACGTGCATGAGATGCTGTCTATTTTATTTTCTAATTTTAGAATTGAAGTAATTATACTGGAGTATTCTTCGTCATCTTTTCTAAATGATTTATCTACCTCAGTCTTATACCATGGCTGCATTAAGCAGTCTATTGTTGCATCGTCGAGTTCTGAAATAATATCGTCTATATCAGCAAGCGTTGTTACGGCATTAGGGTCGCCCCTTAGGCATAGTAGCAAGACATAGTCTGGCTTGTGCGGATGAAACGCTGTTTCAGTGTGTAGAGCAAGTTCCACTTTTGAAGAAGTGGATATTTGTTCTGACTCTGTTTTATGAACAGGTAGTATATTTTGTATTAAAACGCCATTTTGTTCTTGGATAAAACTTATTGGATGCCCATACTTTTGGGCAGCTGACAACAAAACTTTTTTTGGTTTTTCTACATCACAATTTTGTGAAAGTGGAATTAATGGAGTAGGGGGAATTTGTCCCAAATCATTTTGAGAAAAAATAAAATAGTTCATACGATAAAATGATATCATAAACTAAAGGGGAGTAGCAAAAGATTTTTTACTACTCCCCCCTAGCTGTAGCTCAAGGGAATTACTGGCCTCCGTGGCATCTATTATACCACGAAAGTCGGTAACCATCTGACTTCGTAATGACTATTATAGCAGATGATTAGTCTTCTCTGGTATGAGCAGAGATATAAACCCAATTAAAATTTCTAAAAGTCTGCGGGAGAACGTCTGGTTTAAAATTAGTCTTCCACAAACAATAGGGAAAACTAACCTGGTCTTGGTATGACCATGTTAAATTTTGGCTGTGCCAAAGCTCACCAAGTTCTTTTACTTTTGGATTAGATAAATCCCTAGCGGATACTCCACATTCAAAAAGACCGTACTGCTCGGGAAACCCTTCACGCTTATAAAATTCAACCTGTTCATCTAGTGGTTCTTTTGC
>Ga0129336_10001970_pt1 | contig 12626 bp, 15 predicted proteins | sample CPB6_02_DNA_FD_96878 | JGI IMG/M metagenome (GOLD analysis project Ga0129336, IMG submission 96878) | Freshwater to marine salinity gradient microbial communities from Chesapeake Bay, USA - CPBay_Sum_0.6_0.2_DNA | ecosystem: Environmental > Aquatic > Marine > Coastal | place: USA: Chesapeake...
CGCTACCGCCATCCAGTCCCTCACGGCTGCCTCCCTCTACATCGACTACATCTACCTCGACACTGAGGAGCGCCGCCGCTTTGCCCAGCAGACCCACGAGTACCTCATCGAGCAGCTCCAGTTCACTGGCGCCGAGTCGATCACCTCCTCCAGCAACAAGATCCAGCTGAACTTCAACCACCCCGTCAAGGAGCTTGTGTGGGTTGTCCAGCGCGACTCGTTCGTGGACTGCACCCCCAACCAGAACTTCATCCAGGAGGTCAACGGCTGCCAGCCCTTCAACTACACGGATGACTTCACCACGGAGGGTATCGTGATGGACGTGCTCGCTCGCGGCTCTCTGGTCGGCAGCGCAGGCGTGCCAACTCCCGGTACTATTCCCAGCGTCAACGGCGATGGTCCTTCTGGTCCCTACCTGCCTGGTCTTGGCATTGGTGCTGGTCCCTCCTTCGCCTCGGGTGCCTCTTGGCTCGACTCTGGCTCTGACCAGGGTGATGAGGTGTTCGCCCAGACCACCAACTACCTCCTCGCCAAGGTCATCCTCGACTCCGGCGTTAAGTGCTCCGGCAAGAACCCCGTGGAGGTTGCCAAGCTCCAGCTCAACGGCCAGGACCGTTTCACTGAGCGCGAGGGCCGCTACTTCGACCGCGTTCAGCCCTACCAGCACCACACCCGCACTCCTTCTGTGGGTATCAACGTGTACTCGTTCGCCCTCCAGCCCGAGCAGCACCAGCCCAGCGGTACCTGCAACTTCTCCCGTATCGACAAGGCAACCCTCCAGCTCACGGTGTCCGTCAACACTGTTCGCTCTGGCCGCACTGCCCAGGTCCGCGTGTACGCCGTCAACTACAACGTCCTCCGCGTCATGTCCGGCATGGGTGGCCTCGCCTACTCCAACTAAGCAGGTTAGCCCTGTAAGGTTCGTCGTCTGGGTGGAATGGTAAAATATTAAAAATAGAAAAAGGGGGAAACCCCACACCTGTGGTTGGAAATCCAAAAACAGGTGTTCATCCAAGACAAGAATGAATACTCTTGCTGATCATCGCTTCACTGACAAGGGAACGATACACTCGTACCTCGATGTGTATGAAAAACTCTTTGCACCCATTCGCGACTCGTGTGCTAAGATCCTTGAGATTGGTGTGCAGACCGGTGGTTCTATCAAACTCTGGAACGATTACTTCCCAAATGCTGATGTCTATGGGTTTGATATTGATCTCTCGACCGTTCAGACAGATCTGTCGAGTCCGCGCATTCACGTGTCCGAATGCGATGCCTATTCGGATGAAGTGATAAAGACACTTGAACCTCTCTCGTTTGATGTTCTGATTGATGATGGTCCTCATACCAAGGAATCTATGCTGACGTTTGCCAGACTCTATCCACAGTTCCTTCGAGAGGGTGGAATCTGTGTGATTGAAGACATTCAGACTCTTGACTGGATCCCCGATATTTGCAGAGCCTTCCCAGAATATATGGAGGTAGAGGTGATGGACTTGCGGAAAAAGGGCGCGGGAGAGGTCTACAGAGCCGATGACATTCTTGTGGTCGCCCGTAAAATTCGCAAGCCAGACCCGTCCATTGTCTTCGTCTCGTTCCACGCACCCAAGGGCACATATTTTGCGGGAGAGACACGCAAGCATTTCGATGCGTATACCAAACGTCATAGTTATGGGTTCTATTACGATGAGGAGGAGACTACGGAGACATTGCCACATCAACTGCACTACCGCCGATGCTTGAGTCTTACGAAGGCCGCACGTGCGTACCCGAGATCTCGATGGTTCGTCTGGGTCGATTCCGATGTATTTGTTAATCTTCCATGGGTGCGTGTGGAAACAGAGATTGATCTCAGCAATCCGTATATCCTCTATCACGTCTTTCATGAGAAGCCGTGGCAGGATCCGATCAATACAGGTGTCAAGTTTGTGAACCGCGATGCGATTGGAATGGAGAGGGAAATGTACTCCCAACGGAATACACCACCGTGGAACGAGTGGCCGTATGAGCAGGGGCAGCTCTACAAGCACATCTTTCCTAAGATTCCGGGCTATTATCGCGTGCACGACCCGTATCGCCTCAACTTCATCCTCTATCAGAAGAAGCTTGGAGACTATCGCATTGAAGACGCACTGTTTGTCCATATGTGTGGCCGTGGGGGGTTCCGGCGTGACCATATCATGCGCTCCCTAGCCGAGACAGGTTGTATTCCGCCTGCGGAAGAAAATGACGCGCTTGTAGACACTACCAAAAAACCGGAGAGTGATTAGATGACACGCATTCGAGGCGTCATTCATGTCTGTCAGACGGGGAACTGGAAACGGTCCTTCGATATCCTTCTTCGTGATCTTCTCGCAAGCGGTCTCTATGATGCCTCTGAGTCTATTGATGTCTGCATAGTCTCCCAGAGCCTTCCGAGCAAGCTGTCTGGGTTCCCCAAGATGAAGTGTTTTCGCGTCGGGTTACCTGGGGTCTATGAACGATTGTCGTTGCTTCATCTTCGACAGAGAGCAATAGAAGATAAAGAAGAGGTCTTCTATTGGTATCTTCATACGAAGGGCCTGCGGTGGTTCGGAACGGAGCGCGAACAGAATGTACTTGACTGGATTGATCTGATGCTCTACTGGAATGTAACGCGGTGGAGAACCGCAGTTACGCGGCTGTCGGAGGGAAATGATGCGTATGGATGTAATCAGACCCAAGAGCCTGCAAATCATTACTCTGGGAACTTCTGGTGGGCGCGATCCTCCCATCTTCGCCGTCTTCCCGCAACCATCGGTGAAGGGTATAACGACCCAGAGTTCTGGATCTTGAGTCCGAAGGATGCACGCGCCTTCTGCGTTTACAATAGTGGTCTTGAGGGCATGGGACACTATTTACGCCCATATCCAAAGGAACTGTATATACAAGAATAATGTTTCTGAATCGACAGCCGATTCGAGGAATTCCGATTGTTCTGTTTCATGTTGGGAATCAACCCTACCTCCACACTGCCATTCGTCACAATCGGCAGTATGGCCAGGTCGTCGTTCTCGGAGACGAGACAAACTCGTCCGTCAAGGACTGCATCCACGTCAACTACAAGCGGCTGGAGACTCCGGAGCTCCGAGAGTTTGTTGCGCACTTTGTGAACTATTCGACCAATAGTCACAACGTCGAGCTCTTTTGCTTCTGTCGGCTCTTTTACCTGCGGAGATGGATGGAGCTCAATTCGCTTCGGGAAGTCGTTCACCTGGACAGTGACTGCCTGCTCTTCCGCCCTCTTCCCGAAATGTTTCCCGACAAAAAGGTGGCCTATTGTTATCGATCTGGGTCGGATGTGATGGCCGCCTCCATTCACGTGTCCTTCTTGACCTACGACTTCCTTCTTGCGTACGAGCGGATGTGTCGTGATATCTACGTGACCAAGACGCGATTCCATGTCATCGAGCAGAAGATCCGCGACCATGAGGAGACCGGAAAGCCTGGAGGCATCTGCGACATGACCCTCTATTATTTGCTGACCAAGGAGCTTCCTGTCCGCGCGCTCATGGACCTGCAATCCGATGGATCGACGTTTGACGACAACGTTCGCGACAACAATGGGTTTCTGGGACCCGAGACGTTCGAGCGCGAGAATGACTTAAAGGTCCTTCGCAGGGTGGACAGACGAGTCGAGGCCAAGTGCGTGAATGGAACGTACGTTCAGTTGAACAACTTACATTACCAAGGCCCTGCTAAGAAGTATATGGTATGATGCTGACTCCCTATACAAATTTGTACGCGGGACTCAACCCACATCTGAAACCACGAGACGCTCAGGTGCGAGGTGTACGGTCCTATACATGGGTCCGGAATCCCCCGCAGATCCTCTGCCATTATATGGAAATCCGGGACCGCATCTGTCAGACCTTTGAGACGACGGGCCGACTCTTTGAACAGCATACAGTGGCCTTCCCGTTCCAGGAGCGAGAGCAGGTATCTCCAGTCGGGTTCCCGGTCTTGGATGTCAACTATATGTGGTCCTCCGAGTACTACCATTTCTTCACCGAAGTCCTCCCCAATGTCCTCTTCCTGAAGGAGCCGCATCCCATCTACTGCCAGGTGTCTCCGTTTACGGTGCCCCTCTTCCGGTGGTTCGGAGTCCAGAATCAGGTGGTCTCCACGCTCCCACACTTTGCCTCTCGGATCCGGGCCAAGTATGCCGAATGCGGCAATCCGTCGCCTGAGAAGATTCGAGCCCTTCGAGCCGTGGTAGGGTCCAAGATCGTGCCCACGAAGCAGCATGGCGTACTGATTCACCGGCGAAAGGGACGTGCGCTCCTCAACGAGTCCGAGGTCCTCGCGACGCTGCAAACCGTCTACCCCGACCTCGAGTGGAAGGTCTTCGACATCCCGGACATTGAGGAAACGGTGGACATCTTCTCCAAGGCGGCCATCATCGTTGCCCCCCATGGAGCGGGACTGACCAACATGCTCTTCAGTGCCGCAGGAATCCCTGTAGTCGAGTTCATGCCGCTCGAGCAGCCCAACGTCTGCTACTGGCATCTGTCGGAACTCCTCGGGAACCGGTACTTTATGATTCCCTGTCGGTCGGAGCGAGACTACTGCATGCGAGTCGACTGCGCTTCCTTGACCGATTTTCTAACCCAATCCGTAGGTAAACTATGACTCCTGACGAACTCCGCCCGTATGTCCGGGACTTCCTCGAGCTCTACGCGACGCGTCCAATTCTCAAGAACGACGGAGGGATGAAGGCTCCGCACTGCTTCTGGACCTACTACTGGCTTCGGAAGGTCCAGCCCGAGGTGGTCATCGAGAGTGGTGTCTTCCAGGGCCTGAGCACCTGGCTCATTGAGAAGACCCTGCCGAATGCACGCATCATCAGCATTGATGTCTACTTCGGAAGCCTAAAGTACAAGAGTACGCGTGCCGAGTATACAACGACGGACTTCAACACCATCAACTGGCGCGCGGTCCTGGGTCCCAAGATCTCCAAGACTCTTGCCTTCATTGATGACCACCAGAACAACTACGACCGCCTTCAGAAGGCCTACAACGAGGGGATCCCCTACCTCATCTACGAGGACAACTACCCGACGTCGCATGGAGACGTGCTCTCCCTGAAGAAGATCCTCTCGGGAGACCGGTATGTGATCGACGTCAATGGTCGCCAGACATGGTACACGATTCCCACAACCTACCGGACGAACGTCCAGAACGTCTGCTCGTATGTCGAGTCTCCTCCGGTCTACCTGGACACCGACATCACGCGGTGGGGCGATTCCTTCCAGAGTCACGGATGCCAGCCTCCTGTGTTTACGGAGCTTGAGCCTGGATGGGAGATCTTCAAGGAGGATCAGCTGGATTACACGTTTCTCGCTTTCGTTACAATATACAAGAATGCAGCCGGCAATGTCCCCGTCTGAGAAGGCCATGTGGTCTCGGTATCTCCATCGGGCCACGCAGTATGCGGAGTACGGGTCGGGAGGATCGACTGCGGTTGCGTCTGCAGTGGGCGGTCTCACGTCCATCCTGTCGATTGAGAGCGACCCCGACTTTGCGGAGACCATTCGCCGACTGTCCCCGAACGCCACAGTTCGGTGGGTTGATGTTGGACAGACAGGCGGGTATGGTCACCCTCGGGACGAGTCTCGGAAGTCCCAGTGGCCGACGTACAGTGCTCAGGACCTAGGGACTCCGGATCTCGTGCTCGTCGATGGACGGTGGCGCGTGGCCTGTATCTGCCATGTCCTGAAGACCTACCCCACTGCAGCCCTGCTTGTTCATGACTTTACTCATCGCACCGAGTATCACCCGGTTCTCGCTCTCGCAGACATCGTCGAGCAGACAGAGTCGCTTGTTTCGCTCAAGCGGAAGGCCACGACAACGGACAAGGAGATAGACGATTTATACCAACGGTACAAGTACGAACAAGCATGAAGATTCTTGTCACCGGAGGTTGTGGATTCATTGGATCCTCTACGATTGCGCATAGGAGAAGAACGTCGCGGGGATTCCGGGGGTAAAGGTGTACAAGGGAAACATCCAGAACAAGGACCTCAGCGCATGCGACTTTACTTCGTATTGGTCTCAAAGCGAACATCCTCCGCAAATAGCGTAGAACAGAGAACCATAAGGATCGTATCCGGCTTGAGATCCATGACAATGTAATTATCAGGAGGGATTACGAACCCAAGTGTATCCCTATCCAGCGTCCAGAATTCACCTTCACACTCAATCTCTACTGCTCCCTGGAGACAGACGATGCACTGCGTGGTTGTCTCACGATGTCCGTGATAGCCACGCTTTCCACCGTCTTTCAACCCCGAGATCGTAAAGACACGGCGAATTGGAAACCCAAGATCCGTATCTTCTAGAGGGACGAGATAACCCGGCTTCTCATTGCGTTTGCGACTGAGCTCAATGGTATACGGCCTCATTTACATAGTGAAGATACCTTTGTCTCTAAAGAATGACGGCAAACAATCCACTTGGAGGGTCCTTTCGCATTCCCTTCACAGACACGCGCGATTATAATAAGACCTTCGCGGATGGCTTTGCAAGTGATCTTCAGGCTGTTCTTCAGTCTGGCCGGTACATTCTCGGCGAGGAAGTGACTACCTTTGAACGCCGACTCGCAGAGACCATCGGCACCAAGTATGCCGTTGCGGTCTCCTCGGGGACAGCTGCTCTCGAGCTTGCGTTTCGTGCCTTGAACCTCGCACCTACGGACGAGATTATTGTACCTGCCAATGCGTATATTGCATCGATCTTTGGAGCGATGGCATCAGGTGCTCGTATCGTCCCTGTAGACTGCACGCTCTCCGCAACTCTTGACATCGACGAGGTCAAACGCCATGTCACCCAGAGGACAAAGGCCGTTCTCGTTGTGCACCTCTACGGTGATTCCTGCGAGATGGATGAACTGTCGACCTTCTGTCGGGAACGCGGGATCATCCTCATTGAAGATTGCGCTCAGTCGTTCGGAACGACCTACGCAGGCAAACCGCATGGGTCGTTTGGGGATATGGCATGTTTCAGCTTCTACCCGACCAAGAACCTCGGCGCACTCGGAGACGCAGGGGCGATTACCATGAACAGCGCGAGCTTTGCTCTTACATGCCGACAGGCAAGGAACCTAGGATCGACGGTGAAATATATTCATGACATCCAAGGCACAAATGCTCGTATGGACACGCTTCAGGCTGCCTTCTTGCTCCGGAAGATGACGGACGTTCAGAAGATGATCGATGCAAGGCGTGACGTAGCAGAACGGTATACGAAGGATCTTCGTCACCTACATGTTCGGAGCAACGATCCGAAGGTCAATCATTCCTATCATCTGTATGTCCTTGCCGCTCAGAACCGCGAGGATGTCTGCAAGCGCCTCGCCGACAAGGGGATTGAGACGATCCTCCATTACCCGATTCCCTATTATAAGTCATCTGCCTTCCACTGGCTGAACCACCTCTCGTTCCCCAACACGGAGCTCCTTGCGCGCACGGTCTTTTCGATTCCACTGTCCGCGTCTCTTACACAAAAAGATATTAATCATGTAATACAATCCGTCTGCGATGAAACATCTCACCGCACTTTCTGATCAGAACTATATCTTGTATGGAGCTGCTCTGATCGAGTCCCTTGGGAAGTCATCTATTCCCTGGACACTCCATTATTACTGCATCGATGATACCACCTATCGGTATATTTTAATGCTTCGAAACCCCAATGTTATTGCTTACAAACCCGAGGTTCTCATGGGCAATGGAATTCGATTCCCTATACCAGCTTCGCAGGCTCGCCTGAACACTCTTAAGAGACAGGATTCTCAATATTTCTGCTGGTCTCTTGCGAGTGTCTTCACCGACTACATCATGAATCATGTGAGATGTGATTCTGTGACCTACATTGACAGTGACATATACTTCCATCGCGACATAAAGGCACTCTTTGATGCGTTTGGGACTTCTGACGTTGGAATCTTCCGGCATCGGCATTTCATGGACCCGAATACCGACTACGGAGATGGACGGTACAATGTAGGCGTAGTCTACTTCAAGGCATCAGAGAAGGGGAAGGGCCTGCTGTCCTGGTGGGCAGATGCTGTCTTATTTCGTCGCTACCCGGAATACGCCACCTGTGGCGATCAGAAATACTTGGAGTTCTTTCCGAAGACGTGCTCTCCGTCGGAGATCTTCATTGACGGTAACATTGGACACGGTGCATCTTGGCAGTGGGAAGTGTACGATCTGTCCAAACTGAAGGAGAAGGTCGTGATCTGGAAAGGTCAAGAGCAGGAGCTCGTCTTTACCCATTTCTCCAAGTTCAAGTACAACCTGAACGATCGTAGCTTTGCGTCGTCTTGGTATAAATCAGACCATATCATCTACACGACCCCCGACCTCTACGACCTTCACCTCGAATACGTAGATGCGTTAGCCCGTGCTTCGACAAAGCTTGGCGGTATACACAGATGAAGATCGCAGTCGGTATGATTGTCTTCGAGGGGGACTACGTCTTGAAGGAGTGTCTTACCCAGCTATATCCTCATGTCGATCAGATTGTCATTGCAGAAGGCCCGGTAACCTTCTGGCAACAGCAGGGGCGAACAACGTCAACAGATGAGACGAATTCGATCCTGTCCTCCTTCCCTGATCCCGAGAAGAAGCTGAGCGTCGTGCATGGTCAATTTCGTGAGAAGGATGACCAATCGAAGGCATATATCGATCTTATTCACCCGGATACCGACTACCTCTGGATGGTAGACTCGGACGAGGTCTACAAGACAGAGGACATTCTAAAGGTCAAGGCATTCCTGGAAGCAGAGAAGCCGACGTCTGTTGGAGTTCGGAGCTGCAGCTTCTATGGTGGCTTTCAGCACTTCCTTACGGGCTTCGAGCTCAAGCCAGACAACTTTCTGCGTATCTTCCGGTACATGCCCGGGTGCACATGGAAGACACATCGTCCTCCGACCATCGAGTATCCCATACATATCCCTCGGAAGCACGTGTCTAGCGAGGAACTCTTTGCTCGGACAGGGGTGCAGATGTACCACTACTCCTATGTGTTCCCTCGCCAGGTGAAGACAAAGACGAGTTACTACAAGACCTTTGTAGCAGGTGGCACGATTCCCAACTACTATGAGACGGTCTACGTCCCGTGGGTGCGCGGGTCGGTTATCTCCCGGCGTATGCTGGAGAACCGTTTCCAGGGCGTGCACGAGTGGATTCCCGAGCGTCGTGGCCCCTGCTTTACTACTTCGTTCCGAGATCGCCACCCGGCTGCTATCGAAGCAAATATGCCGCAACTCGTTTCGAAGTTCTGGTCGCAGTTTTAAAAGCATTTATGAACATCGCTCCAGAGAGAGAAACACAATGGTCGACGCATGGAAAGACGATCGCCTCCCTGAGAAACAGATCAGCCTGAATGTGAAGGAGCTAGCAGGACAGTACCCTTCCCATTGGCGCGAGTTTCTCCAATGTCTTCGTCATCAGACAGTCCCTCGGAACGTTCCGCTCTACGATGTGGGATGCGGTGTCGGAGCAACGTACGCATTGCTTCAACAAGAAAGGCTCCCGTTCCGTTACTGTGGGATAGACTTCTCAGAGGCTATGATCTCGAAAGCACGGAATGCGTGGGGCAACCCAGATGTCTTTCATGTGGATGACTATCGCGCATGGTCACGCGATATATCCGATGGAATCCTCTATTGCACTGGGCTTCTAGACGTAGTAGAGGATGGTGTCAAGGAACTGAAGCGCCTGCTTTCGTTCGGCTGTTCAACTGTGATCCTGAATCGCATTAATATCGGATCAACTAAGAATCTTCAGTCCTATCGTGCGTATGATACGATTACTAGTTATCGGTACACGTTTGCCTTTACAGAGTTCATGGACACGATAAAAGAGTCTGGGTACTCACTTGTGTTCTATGTGGGAGCCTGCTTCCTGCTTCGTAAAAATATGCCCTGAGAATACAAATGGAAGGACCTACTCAGACTGCGGGAGCTACTCGTCGCGTTGGAACCCGTGCGCAGGTGATGCACGGAACGGCCCACCACACCCCTGGTGGCCTCACCAAGACCGATCTCAAGTACAACAAGTGGGGGCGTATCGTCTCGCGCGCCAAGTCTGCGAAGGCCAAGCGCGAGAACCGCCTCGTCAAGCTCGGCTTCAAGACCCAGAAGGGCAAGTTCGGCGTGGTGAAGAGCAAGAAGACCCGCAAGTCCAAGAAGGGTGGCGCCGAGGAAGAGGTTGTCTAATATCTCCCCTTCTAGCAATGGGTCTCGGTATGTTTGGAACTCCGCTCTATGCGAATGAGAAGTGCATCGCGTTCGCCTTCTTCATTCTCGCCATCTACTTCCTCCCCCACTTCAAAGCGTGGCAGCACGAGGTTGTCTTCGCCTTCGTCCTTGCTATGTTCGCATATGTCGTCATGGCCTGGTACGACTACTGGTACTCGTGCACCGACCTGTTCGGTCCCTCCTTCTTTGCTCTCTTCGTGAAGTGGGCGAAACCGGAGAAGAACCAGAAAGACTACGAAGCTCTCCCTGTCAAATGGAAGAAGGTCGTTCGGACCGTTGATATTGCCGTCCTGGTAGTACTCACGGCTCTTGTCTTCGCACCGTATCTTCGCAGGTAAACATAAGAATGGAAAATCCAGTCAATGCAGCGTATGGCATCAAGGACGTCCCGAAGAAGGAGCCTCGTGCGATCACGCTCCTCGGGGTTCGTATCCCCGGTCAACAAGTATGGATGGTCGTAGCAGGTCTGTTCGCCCTCCTTGTCTTGCTTTGTGTCATTGTCGTTGTCCAGCTCCCGAGCGGGCTCCCCTTCCTTGCTGCGAAGAACGCGAACGGGTTCCTCGACTATGTGGGGCTCTTCTTCACCTACATGTTCGGCTTCTTCTTTGTGTTGGTCGTCTTCTTTGCGCTGCTCGCTGCTCTCGGTACGGTAGCACGAGACCAGATTCCTTTGTTGTACTAAGGCAATGGAAAACCCGCCCCAACAGGTAGGAGGAGTTGATCCTGGGCTTGCTGCGCTGATCGCAGCGATCCTGACAGGAGGTGTCGGAGCCTATGGATTTTCAAAGACAACCGAGAACGATCGCGCGGAGATTCGGACCGCGGTCGAAGAGAACCTGAAGCGTGAGATTGGTGACCGGCTTCGGGAGGAGGCGAATGTTCAGGTTGTGAGGAAAGAAGAGGAGATCAAGCGGCTTCAGGGTGAACTGGCTCAACTCAAAGCGTCCACCGAGGCTGCGAATGCTGTGGCCAAGGCGGCTGCAGAGGCATCGTCTGATGCGAACCTGACCTTCCGTGGTGCGAAACCTGAAGTGTTGCGTGAGGCTATTCCCATCGTTCTCTCGAAGCTTGCTGCTGGCTACCCCAGGATCAAGGCAGACGGGAGCTCAACTCCTATGTTCAAGTCTGCGCTCGAGTACCCTGCGTCCTATTCGGGGCGACTGATGCGGATGACCCTCGCAGACTTCTACCGCAAGCGCATTGAACCCGCTCTTCGTATTGACCTTCAGGGTCCAGTCACCGGAGGCCGGGGTCGCAAGCGCCGTGCGAAGCGAGGCGGAGATATGGAGGCAGAACTCGCAGCTGTTGAGCAGGATACCGCGCAACCGATGCCTGCCGCACCATCTGCTCCAGGAACCGCTGCGTCCTATGGATCGGAGTACCCCAACTATGAGGAGTTCGCACCTCTCTACGCAGAGGCAATCAAGGAGGCAACTCAGCAGCTCGCGTCCAAGGCCATTGCTGCGAAGACAACTGCGACCCAGACTGCAGAGCAGAAGAAGAAGGATGCGACTGCGAAGAAAGCAGCAGAGGCCATCATTCCCAAGTTCGAGAAGGCAATCAAGGCAGCAGAGAAGGCACTCGATGCTCAGGTACCCGAGGAACAGAAGGATATGGTCCGAGAGTCCAGGGTGAAGCTGTCCGAGACGCTTGACAAGGTCCGCGAGCTCGTTGGAATGGCTCCTGTGAAGAAGAAGCGCTTTGGGTTCTTTGGAGGTGCGAGCAACCTCCGTGAGGTGGTTACAGAGACGGACTGGAATGAGCTGAACACTCCTCAGAAGGCAGACGAGATCCTCAAGGAGCTCGAGGATGCGATCAAGGCCTATGAGGATGCAGTGAAGGCACTCCCGGAAGTCACTGCTCCTCCGGATGACATCTCTCGTCAGGTATCTACCTCGGAACCTGGATCAACGACGAGTATTGGAAACGAAGTCCTTGAGACGAACCCACTCTTCCTGAAGAACCGTAAGAAAGAGGCTAGGAAGGAGCAGGAAGAAGAGTTGGCCAAAGAAGAGCGTGTGAACCCAATCAAAAAGACAAGGCGAGCCAAGTTTGGAGGCTCGCGGAAAAGGACTTTGAAGAAGCGCCGAGGGGGTAAGTAAATGTCCGACGACCTTGTTATCGCAAAGACAGTCCAGACTGCACCCATTCGCACCCTTGCTGAGGGGCTCAAGTCTATGCTCGTGGAGATGTCCCTGGTCTTTGACCGTGAGGGCATCCGCATGATCGCCATGGACAACACCCGCACCGTCATGACCCATATGCGCCTCTATGCCAACAAGTTTGAGCACTTTGAGTACAACCACTCAGCGCCCAAGCTTGATGTCGGTCTCTCCACCGA
>Ga0129336_10001972_pt1 | contig 12616 bp, 24 predicted proteins | sample CPB6_02_DNA_FD_96878 | JGI IMG/M metagenome (GOLD analysis project Ga0129336, IMG submission 96878) | Freshwater to marine salinity gradient microbial communities from Chesapeake Bay, USA - CPBay_Sum_0.6_0.2_DNA | ecosystem: Environmental > Aquatic > Marine > Coastal | place: USA: Chesapeake...
AGGCAGTCGTCGTCGCTGGAATCGTAGTTGCGAAGCGGGAATCCGAGGAAGTGTTTGTCGTCAGGCCAAGCCTCTTGAAATTTCATTCTCGCCACCTCACCTTCCGCGAGCAGTCGCATGTAGCGTTCGTGTCGCAGCTCCTCACGAAGCGAGTCTATTTCTTGCATTGCAAGCAGGCTTGGATGCGCTAGTTCCGGCTCATCTGCTGGTCGCGTGGAGTATCCGACAGACATCTCGCTCGTGTCAGGCATGGTCATTATTACTTCTGGTTCGTTGTAGGTTTGTGTGTTCATTGAGAAATTAGCTTGCGCCACATATTGTGCTGTGTCAATCTTCAATTCCTATGAACAAAAAATTCATCCATCTCGGATGCGAAGTAACCATCGACGGCAATCGTGTTGCCATTAGAAAACCAAACGGAGCAAAGGTAGAAATACTCACGCTCTCGTTTATCAGGGACTATGACCGCGCAGAGGAATTTGTGCGGGAATATATCGACCTGAACCTCGCCGAAACCATGACTACTGTTTAACAATAGGAGATAATGAATGAGCTACACTTATTTGCTGGAGCAGGGGGAGGAATCCTCGGCGGAATGCTTCTCGGACATACCACAGTCTGTGCTGTTGAACTTGAACCTTACTGCCGAAAAGTCCTACTCCAAAGACAACGAGACGGCATCTTGCCAAAGTTCCCAATCTGGGATGATGTCATCACCTTCGATGGAACTCCTTGGAGGGGAAAAGTCGATGTCGTCTGCGGGGGTTTCCCTTGTCAAGACATTAGCATTGGAAACAGTAATGGAGCCGGGATCGCAGGAGAGCGAAGCGGATTGTGGAAAGAAATGGCGAGAATTATCAACGAGATTCGACCTAAATACGCATTCGTGGAAAACTCACCAATGCTTGTTCATCGAGGACTTGCCGTGGTCATCGGTGATCTTGCCGAAATGGGGTATGATGCAAGGTGGTGTGTGCTGGGAGCGCATCAACTTAACGCTCCCCACAAAAGAGATAGAATCTGGATTCTTGCCAACGCCGCAAGCTGCGGATCGCAAGGATACAGGGCCGCACGGAAGCAAATCTTGGATGAACCATGTAAAGAGAAAGAGCTTATTAGCTGCATTCGTGAAAGAGCCAAACAATGGTGGAAGACTGAACCCGGAATTCAGCGAGTGGTTGATGGGATGGATGATCGGCGCAACAGACTTAAAGCCATTGGCAATGGACAAGTTCCAATCGTGGCTGCAACAGCATGGAGAATCCTTGGAGGAGAATAAATGAAACCAGAAGATCAGATCAAAACCTACCTAGAAGAATCAATGCGGTTCATCGAATCTGCAATGATCTATATGACGCGTGACGATATAGGATATGCCGCAGACGAGATCGACCTAGCTAACGAGAAGCTGATGCAAGCCTACGCAATCGCACGGGAGTATTCCGACCTATGAGCCACCATGATTCACAACTACTGAAAGACCTGAACGAGTCCTACCGAGAACTCGCTAGGCTATCCGAAGCTCTAGCAGAGATGCGGGAGCAGAGAGATGGACTGCAAGCGGAGCTAGAGGAGAACTACATCATCTCAGGACGCAGTGCGAACCGAGAATGGAAGCTCATCACCGAGCTTAACCAAGCGAAGAAGCTAGCTGAAGACTGGGAGGAATGCGCTAATCAATTCTTCTTCTGTGCTGGAAAGAATAGAACCGCAAGCTGGGAGCAATTTGAAAAGGCTGCTACGACATACCAGTTCCTCAAGAATAAAGGCGCGGAATGCTGAAATCATTCTGGGATCATTCCGGCAAGCCGTCTGTCTTTGTTGTGATAGAGGACGGCAAGGAGATTTATCGCGGCCCGTTCAAGGAAGGATATGAGTTATACAGCAAAAAAATATCGCTCATGTTTAAGAATTGCCAAATAAATCAAGCCGCACTTGAAGTGCAGAACAAAACCTAAACAAAAGTTTGACACTACACCGAGCGAGTGTAGGGTCCATATCGCTGTAGCAATACAGCCGTCTGCGTGAAGAACAGACGCAAAGCAAAAGAAATAAATTGAAAAACAAACTATAACGCCCACTCCATACCGTAATTCTTCACCGGTCATTTCGCCCGTCTTTTGCGCGGTATGGAGGGGCGACCCCTCCAAAATATGAAATATAACTGTTGTCCCGTAGTGTCGAGAGGAGGGATTCTTGTAAGCAGAGCAATACTGAAAGCTAGAATCCTTAATTCTCGTGACAAATTTATACTAGCCTACATCGAAAACTGCGATGATGGATGCAGCGTAAGCAATGAATACTTGGCAGAGTTATTGGATTGCTCAGAAACCCAAGTATCAAATGCTATCCACATTCTATCATTCCTAAAGTTCGTCGTAGTCAGAGATGGTAAGATGTATGTCAACCCTCACTCGGAGGCATGGGATAAATGAGCAAGAATATCTTTCGCCAAAAGAGAACGAAGAACTTCACCGTTATTCCGAATCAAATGCTTCAAGACTCCCGCCTTTCTTGGAAGGCAAAAGGGTTGCTGACTTACCTGCTTTCGTTGCCAGAAGATTGGGATGTGTATGTGACGCATCTCAAGACAATCTCTACCGATGGCAGTGATTCCACGGTGTCAGGTCTGAACGAGTTGATGGAATTTAAGTATGTCTGGCGCAGGCCAAGGTGCGGTGCTGATCCCGGCGGCTGGGAGTATTATGTCTATGACGAGCCTCACAATGAAGACCCGTTCCGACTAGGGGAATTTCCGACTAGGGAAAATCCCGAGTCGGAAAAACCGGCAACTACTAAAGACATGAATATAGAACAAAGAACTAAAGATATTCAGCCAACCGACAGAGGTAGTGAAAGCAAAGATTTTGAATCCTTCTATTCCTCCTATCCTAGAAAGGTAGCCAAACCCCAAGCAAGGAAAGCGTGGAGCAAAAACAAATGTGTATTAGCAGAAGTTCTACCAGCACTAGAGCAGCACAAGAAGACTTGGAAAGACCCGCAGTTTGTTCCATACCCTGCGACATGGCTTAACCAGCGGAGGTGGGAGGACGAGACTATTGTTAAACAAGAGTCAACCTTTCAACAACCGACCAACTCACCAGTCGAGACAATCAGGAACAACGGATGGATCGACGAGTTCTGGACATGGCTACACAACGATCAAGAACGAACCGACATTGAGCGTGACTACCTCGGAAGCATCGAGGAACGCTGGCTGATTGGATTCATCAAAAGCAAGGAAGATTTATTCTAAAAACTTTTTTAAGAATTTCTCTTGACCGAAACCAAAACCTGTCGAATTATTCAATACCTATGATTATTTGGAACGGCAAACGCATCGAGTTTGAGATGCTGCATCCAGCATTCAAGAACACTTTCGGCTGGGCTGTCTGTGGGGAGGAAGCCTGCCGAGAACTAGAAGTCCATCCTATGTTCCCCACGACAGAGGAAATCAACGCAGTCAAACAATACATCGCCAAAAGTGAACCCAAATACTAACCACACCAACCATGAAATACCACATGAAACTAACGCTGCTCTATATCAAGAGAGAGTGGCTAATGTTCCAACTCATCATCGTCCTATTGCTGGACAACATCCTGTCCATTATTCGCCGAGAATGATCGATATGATATTCAAGATCGAAGCAATCCTCCTGCTGGTCCTGTCAGTGTTTCTGATCGGATGCGCTTGGAAGGAATCAATCCAAACCAACACACAAATCTGCCCACTCTGCAACAAATGAAAGACACAGGACACTACTACGACATCAACGGCAAAGCAGTCTTTGAAGTTCCAAACAAATCAAAGGGCGGTATGCGCCCGACAACGCTGCGAGATTGCAAGGCGCTCGGCCTTTTTCCGAGTGTTACGACGATCTTCAAGTGCTTGGCCTCTCCAGAACTGGATCGCTGGAAACAGCAGCAGGTCTTGATGGCAAGCCTGACACTCCCCCGTAACCCAGACGAGAGCGACGAGGACTACTGCTCACGCATTATGACCGATGCCTTCAAGCAAGTCGAAGATGCGGCAGACCTCGGAACGCAAATCCACAAGGCACTAGAGATGCACTTCCAGAATGAATCATACGATCCCGCGATGGAAGAGTATGTGGCTCCGGTTAAGAAATGGGTCGAGCATAATCGAGTCAAGTTTTTGCAACACGAACTGCGCTTGGTAAACCCAGAAGTCGGATACGCAGGAACGACAGACGCTCTCATCGAGAAAGACGGTGTGTTGTATGTGCTGGACTACAAGAGTCGGAAGACTAAACCTCAATACGACATCGAGCCGTGGAGCAAGGAGCCAATGCAGATCGCGGCGTATGCCAAAGTCGCAGGAGCGAAGCGGGGCGTGAACATTTACATCAGCACAACAGAACCCGGCAGGATCGGCGAAGCGTGGTATGACGAAAAGACATTAGACTCAAACTACGAAGCCTTCACCCATGTCTGCAAATACTGGCAGTTCTCCAACAAATACACACCAAAGAAATGACAAAAGAACAAGCACTACAAGAGCAGATGGACGAGATCATGGACTCCTTTGAGTTCGGAAGGGTTCTCTCCGTGATGCAACACCTCAAGTGGAGATGGGAATCCTCTGATGGAATTCCAGATGAATACGAGATACGCAAGATGGCAAGGAAAATGCTGAACCATGCTATCGAGTGCAATGGAACCGCTGGATCAGGTGGATTCACCGCAATAGTTGACGACAATCCAGAGGAAGGATGGGTTCGCTTGAGCCTGTATTTCGGATTTGACACGATCCACGATGGCGTGGAGTATGAAAAAAATTCTTAAAATAATTTTGACACAACCGAAAAACATAGTAGAATTATAGCCCAATGAACACACAATCTGATAACATCGGCGACCTCGCAGCCGCTTTAGCAAAGGCGCAAGCGGAGGTCGGAACCGTCCACAAGGATTCCGCGAATCCGTTTTATAAAAATTCTTACGCTTCTTTGGCGGCAGTTTGGGAAGCAACTCGACCCGTCCTTTCCAAGCACGGGTTGAGCATCGTTCAGCTTCCGTCACACGACGAGGCTGGGTATTATGTAGAGACAATGTTGATGCACGGGTCTGGCCAATGGATCAAGAGCCGCACCTATATGAAGCCAGCGAAGGACGATCCTCAAGGCATCGGTTCGCTCATTAGCTACGCTCGGCGGTATGCCCTGCAAGCCGTGACAATGGTATGCCCTGACGACGACGATGGTGAGGCGGCAATGGGTCGAAGCAACAACGCCCCACAAAAGCCCTTAGAATCGCCGAAGCCTGCCGTTAAGGTAGAGCCAGCCAAGCCAGCAGAAAAGCCAGCCACAGAGGCTCCTAAAGCAAAAGAAACGGCATCCAAATTCAACGGAGAGAATCACCAAGCGTTATTCCAAGAGTTGATGAAGCTCGGTTACACTCCAGAAGAGTTTATCGGAGCCTGCCACTTCGCTAAAGACGAGCGTATTCCAGCTAAAGCAAAAGACTTTTACAAGATGTCAGACAACACGGCATCTCTATTCCTCTTCGATGGTATGGATGCCATCAAGAAAAACATCATAGCTTACAAGGCTATCGCAGAATAACACCAACCAAATCAATAATATGGCTAAAGAAAACAGCGGATTCCTCTCGAAAAACAAATACAAAAAAGAGGAGAAACACCCAGATGTGAAGGGTAAGATCAATGTCAACGGCAAGGACTACGAGATTGCTGGATGGCAGAAGACTAACGAGCAGGGTTCATACTACTCGCTCAAGGTTTCCGAGCCTCGCGTTAAAGAGGAAGCATTCTAATTTGTCATAGGCGACAGGAGGAGGCTGGTTTTTCATGGTTCCCCAGCCTCCTCCAACTCCTACAAACTATATGACCACACGCGAACAATACGAAGACGACCCAGAAGAATACTTCCAGATCAAGAAGGATCGGGAGGAACAGAAGACTCAAGATTTCCACGACTACTGGAATCGCTGGCATCCTAACGAAGTGCCGGGAGGGAATACATTTAGTTACCTACCTAAAGAATAACTCTATGGAATACCTAGTCCTGACCAAGCCGCTCAACCTAGAGCATTACAACTTCGCCAAGTTCTTTCGTGACGAGGACGAAGTGATCGACTTCATTCGTGAGACTCCACATGAGGGCTTCCAGCGGGACATTCGGGTTATTTCGGGAGTAAACTGTCGGAAAACGACAGATTTCGACGACGAAGATTTGCTGGATACCTATGTGGAATTAACCAGTATAGCAACACACACAGATGAAGAAGTTGAATAACAACAATACTTTCCTTGGACTTTACCTTCCTGCTACCTGCAAGAAAAAGCTGGAGACTCTAGCCAAGTCCCAGCAGAGATCAGTTTCCGGCCTTGTTCGCGTTATTGTCGAACAATACCTGAATAAAAAACTAAAATAAAAACTAAATACCTATGACACAAACACTCAAGGGGTCATTCAATACCCCGAAAGGCATGATAACCCGCATGGATTTGGCAGAAATGCTGTCCATAAAATACAAAACCGATGTTAAGACAGCACTCAAGCTCATCAAAACCTGCGAGCAGGACGACGAGATCGACGAGGATAGTCCAGCAAACCACTTTGAATTACTGGAAGAAGCCTGCGCCATACTAGCGTTTGACAGAGGTGAGATCGACGCGAAGGAACTGAAGTTCTCCATCGTTAAGGATGAAGCACAACTCGGCACAGAGCAGAGCATACTTGAAGCCGCTGTAAATACAGGTATGCACAATGGCTATACTGCCCTCGCAGAGAAGTATGATTTTGCTAACCTAACGCAGTTCGTTCCGAAGGCTGGGGTTGTTCCTTGCCCAGAGGATTACGCTGCCGCTATCGGACTTGGTGTGGATATGTCTAGCAAAGGAATGTGGATAGCTGGTGAGGGTATCCGTCACCTTTACGCACTCGGTTACGAGAATGTTGTCACACAGATCGCCGCATCATTGAAGCTATCTTACTCTCATGTGTCCGGCTGGCATCGTGCCGCCCAGCGTGTTCCCTTGAAGTATCGCAGTGAGATTTCCCCAACCGTAGCAGTCGAGATTGCCTGCTCTAAATACAGCGACGACGAAGCAACCAACAACAAGAAGGTTATCGAGCTTGTCGAGCAAGCCTGCAAAGAAGGCTGGACTGCCCTAGAAGCTCGTAGCCATGTGCGTATGGAGCAAGGCAAGGAACCTCTAGCAAAGAATCCGAAGGGCGCGAACTCGTGGGTAGGAGACATGGGTGGAACTGACGAACTGCTAATCCTCGCTAGTCAATGGAGCATTGGAGGAGGCGCAGGAGAGCTAGACCAATACCACTTCATTGGGAAACTGGTGAAAATTTTCCACAAGTTGAAAGAAGAAACGCGCTCCACGATCCGCCTTATCATTAACGACAGGCTTAAAGAACACCACAAGCTAGAGGAGTCCGGCAAGGCTGGGCTATTCGACGCTGACACCATCCAAGACCTACTCAAAATCGCTAAATAATATGGAAGAAGAAAATCAAATCGTATCTCTTAAAGAAATCGCAGACGGCATCCAAAAAACTATCGACCTCAACGACAGCAACTTGGAAGATAAAGACGGGACTCCGCTAGGCTATCAGTTCCCGAAGGAGATCGTCGAGAAGCTAGACGAGGCTCGCTTTCTTTGTCTATTGACCAATGCTTACCTTACGACATTCGGAGAGTTTTTTGAGGGGAATATGTCGATCCAAGCATTCCTTAAGAAGCTAGATAAAGCTAAAGCCGCACTCAAATGAGGATCACGCTCATCCTGTTGGCAGTATTGCTGTCTGGGTGTAGCACAATCCAGCAGGCAAAGACTGACTTCCGTAATTTCAAAAAGACTATTGCCGTTAATGCGAAAGCTAAAGCGGTGTATAATGTGAATCATTTCTGATGCACACGCAGAACGCTTCTGTTCCACAGCACATCTACGGCTATGTGCAGAAGGACATTCTGCATGGACTGAGTGGTGTTAAGGGCTACGAGCCTTGCGTCATTACAGGCATAACCTCTGTTCCGAGCAGAGCGTTTTACTTCTCCGTCTTATGCGAAAGCGGAGCGCAATGGGCAAGGATACCAATTCATTTCCTGCATCACGAAAAGCCAGACCCCGAACGACAATGGTTCTGGCAAGCTCACGACCTTCAGTTGTGGGATGCAATGGGCTGGGAGTTTTCGGTTGTGCAATACAGCTACTTCCGCGAGATGGCTTGCACCTTCCGAACTAGATCGGGAAAAGACATCCCTGCTCGGTATTGGTTCACGCTAGACCACACAGACAACGGCTTCTCGCTTTGCCCTAGTCAGCACAAATGCTACCACATTCTGCTTCTGGATGACGGGTCTGGACAGATTGCGGCCATGCCTAACAACAGGATAGTTTGGAATGATCCATCATTTTGTCGTGGGGATTTACCCAGATACAAGGTGATGCCGAATAAGACTTGGCATTGCGAGAGATTTGATCTATTAAATCCTCAAGATACAGCCATTACACAAGATGCCTAAACGAAAGAACGGAGAACTGACAGAGGGAGAGAAGCGGTATTGCATGGAGCGGGTGCGAGGTAAGTCGCTCGCCAAAGCATACGAGGCGGCAGGGTATGCCGTGACGCATAGCAAGTATGCGGCAATTCGTGGTGCGAAGATCGAGAACAGACCTCATGTTCAGAAATACATGGAGGAACTCAAGGAGTCTGTATGGGTTCAGAATGCCATGTCGATAGCCGAGAAGCGTTCCCTGCTTGCAGATGTAGCTAGAGCAAAGCCAGCGGACATAACCGAGGAGAGTCCTATTGCTAGTCTCTCGGTTGATGGCGAGGGAAATCGTAGCCTCCAAGGCCCGAAGGTGGGAGATAAGCTAAAGGCAATCGAGCTAGACAGCAGGCTTTCTGGTGAGCTATCTGGCGACGACAGCAAGAACCAAGTTTTGATTCAGTTAGTAAACGACAGGCTAGAAATCCCTAGCCTAGATATAGGAGAAACAAATGAAGGCAACTAAAAGCAAAGTCAATGCGGCTGGAAATTACACAAAGCCGACGATGAGAAAGGCATTGTTCAACAAGATCAAGGCTGGAACTAAAGGTGGTGATGCTGGCGAATGGTCAGCGAGGAAGGCACAACTCCTTGCGAGTCAGTATAAAGCAAAAGGTGGAGGCTATAAAGACTAATGAAAAATCCACAGCAATCTCTCAAAGACTGGACAGCGCAGAAGTGGAAAACCTCTGACGGGTCTCCGTCTAAAGGCAAGAAGCGTTACTTACCAGAAGCGGCATGGAAATCTCTATCCGCTGGCGAGAAGGCCGCGACCAATAGAGCAAAGGCCGCAGGAAATAAAGCTGGCAAGCAGTTCGTGAAGCAACCAAAGCGTATCGCCGAGAAGGTTGCAAAGTATCGGTAAACAAAAAAGGGCTGGAATTACCCAGCCCCGTTTTGCAGAGTGTTGTTTTATTGTTCAACAAGCATTCGCGTAGTTCCTCAATAAGCGAATGACTCGTTGCGCTTCCGTGTTCGTGTAGTGCCAGATGTTACCGACTGGCAGACCAACCTGCGTCTTGAGCTTGACGATTAACTCAAGCTGGCGTTTCGATGCGGTCTTGCTTTCTGATTCGTGTGAATACATTGTCTCCTCCTTTCCGCTTGAAGGCTAGGACTCTGCCATCTTCGGTGAGGATGCAGCAGTTGTCGGTGATGTTCTCGCATCCGTATATTTCGGCGAGTGTCAAAGACTCAAAGGCGCGGTTCTCGTAGGTTGTTGATAGGATAACCATTACTTCGCTCCTTTCTTCTTCGCTAACTTCTTCACGGGATAGACCGACGATTTGAATTTCGGCGGATTGGTATTCTCGCAGGAGCGGATGATTCTGATGTAAGCCTCTGGTGGGAGGCAGGTCTGGTATGTTTTTTCTTGTGCGCTCATTTTGTTGTGTGTTCTAGTTGTTTGGTTAACTATTGAGATATTGTCTGATGAACTGCTTCCTGTCCTCGGAAGACAGAGTGCTGATTCTTTCCATCTTCTTTGTTTTTCTCTCACGGAAAGCTCCGCAAAATACCGAGTCATCACAATCAGTTTCGTATCTTTTTGTTTTGTAGTTGAAATCCAAGAAATACTGAAAGCTCGGAGAGTCTTCGTGATTTCGTAATGTTATGGAACCAGAGTTTATCCACTGCACAATCGCGGTTCCTTTTGAAAACTGCGACAACTTGTGTCCGTGGGTGTGTTCGTATTTTACTTTGTCTCCGATCTTAACTTCTTCTCCGTTTGCGTAATATGCTGGTCGGCTCATATGTTATTTCTGTTTTGTTGTGTGCTTCTCCCAAGTTTCTGCTCTCTTTAGCGCGGCTTGCGCGATATTGATTGGCGCGTTGGAGCCTGTCAGTTTCTCGCCTTCGATAGCGATGTAGTCTGCTAGGAGGAATCGCAGAGCGGAATATAGCTCGGCGATTAGTTCTGATTCTGGTGTTGGTTTCATAGGTTTTGTTGTGTGTTTTGGTTTAGGTTTAGAAGCAAATGCGCCTGCTTCGATAGCGGAGATTGTTGTCTAGGTATGCTTGATCGCCATCCTCAAATCCAATGTCGTAGAGGAGTTGATCGTCTTGATAGGTGAATGGATTGAAGTAATCCCGGCCATCGTATCCATCGTCGAATCCCTGCAAGTAAGCGGGGTGTTTGTAATAGAGGGAGTGGCGAGGAAGTATTTCGCAGAGTGTTTTTGCGTGGAGAGGCGCGAAGGTGAATAGCAACGCTCCTGCGAGTGTGGCTAGGCGTTTCATTTAATGATCTCCTCAATTGGTGTTCCGTCCATGACGACGATTGCGAATCTGGCTTTCCCGTGTTCGGTTTGCTGAATATAAACAGGGTATGCTCCGTCTCCGTGGGTTGTTTGGAATGCAACGCCAAGCCCATCATGGCCGCGATTGTATTTCATCTGATGTTTAGCGGGGTGTTCAGACAGGAATTTAGGCCAATCTGCGAATCGCTTTTGTGCGTCTGAATTTTGTCCGACGAAGTTGCAAGGATCGCCGATCATCAGCAATCCAGAATCTACACCGACGAATCCTATTTCTTTTGTTTTCATGGTTTTCATGTGTGTTTTCTGGTTTATTGTTCGACGACACAAACAACACGCCTGTTGTCATGCCGTGTTCCGATTTTCTGATTTGGGTTGAGCTTGGATGTTGTCTTGCCTGTTTTAGTCCAGACAAAGCATTCGTCGTATGGGTTTGGCTCATCTGAAATGTGCCTGTAGCGTGTTCCGATTGGTAGTGTTTTGAGCCGTTGCGGGCGTTTGTGAAGCACCCAATTTGTGTTTTCTGTTTTCATGTGTGTTTTCTGGTTAGATGGTTTGACGGAGTGTCGGCATTTCGGAGAGTGTTTCCCTAGCTTCGCGGATGGATTCGCGGATCATGTCGGTGAAATAAGACCCGCAATTCGCGTGTTTTTTGATGCCTAGATGATCCCGAAAGTCTCTAATGTTTTCGTAGATGCAGTTGCCAAGATAGTCTGTTCCGACAACCGATCCGCGAAATGAGACGGAGGAGCGAACTGCAAAGCAGGTCAATTCTCCGTTTTCTATTCCATTTAGCGTCTGGTCAGAATCATCAAAAGAGAAATCTGGATCAGTTTCCTCAACCGCATCGACGCGAATGGTGAAGTTGCGTGTTTTGAATGTGTAAATGTTTTCGAGTGTGTTCATTTTTGTGTGTGTTTTATGGTTTAACAATAGGTTAGTTGTGTGTTTCGGAGCTTTTCACTCCATGCCGCACCCCCTAAGAGATGCGGTGTTGGAATGCACAGCATGAAGTGTGCCAGCTACAGGTTCGATATTGCTTTCTCTAAATCTCGGATTAGTGAGGCGCGAACTTGCTTTGAGTGTTTTTCAGCGTCCGCGATCATGCGATCAGCCTTTTCCTTGGCTTGTTTAAGCAGGAATTCAGCCTGTGTTTTCGCGTTTGCAATGTGTTGTTCCTGTATTCGCCGCGATTCTGACCATGTGATTTGAGGGAAGAAATCCGAGCGTAGGTCTTGCTCAATTTGCGGGAGTTGATCCAATAGCCAAGGGCCACAATAGGAGTTTGCGCCTAGTTTTTCCGCCGCTTTGCGGAGTGTTTCGAGTTCGTCTTGTTTGTTCATAGGATTTATTTCTGTTTTGTGTTGTGTTGTTGTTTTAGTTTTTCAATTTGCGCTTCTATCTCTCGGCCTTCTCTGATGAGTTGCCGAGCCTTTTCGAGCGTCATGTTGTGGTATTTTGCGAAGAATTCCGTGGAGAGGAATTCGTTAAACCAGATGCGGTAGGCGTTGTGGGCTGTCATGTTTTCGGAGTGTTTTATTTTTGCTTCAGTTTTTGCTCAATTAAATTGCGGCTGATTGGGTTGAATACAGCCTTCCGTGCGTTTTGCTGTATTTCGTCGGATTTCCTGCAAAAATCCTGCAATGCATCGGTAAAATCTTCGCGCATCGGCATCCCATCGGGAAGCCCCGTTTTTTGGTCTATTTCAAACATTGGTATGCTCTCGCGCATGGTAATTCTAATGCCCCAAATGTTGGGAGGAAGCTCGCCCGATAATTCGCCGCAAGTGAATTCGTGCGAAGATGCAAA
>Ga0129336_10001974_pt1 | contig 12606 bp, 15 predicted proteins | sample CPB6_02_DNA_FD_96878 | JGI IMG/M metagenome (GOLD analysis project Ga0129336, IMG submission 96878) | Freshwater to marine salinity gradient microbial communities from Chesapeake Bay, USA - CPBay_Sum_0.6_0.2_DNA | ecosystem: Environmental > Aquatic > Marine > Coastal | place: USA: Chesapeake...
CTGGCGGATCGGCAGCGCACCCAGATAGGCATTGGCGGTCAGCAAGCGCGCGGGCAGGGGCGCGCCGCTTTGCAGCTCACGCACGCCTTCACTGCGCAGGGCCTCCGCCTGCGGCATCACGTCGTCGCCCAGCACCACCGCGATGCGGATGTCCACACCTTGCTCTGCCGCCACCGCGCGCAGCGCATCGGCGCAGGCCTGCGGGTTCACGCCCCCCGCGTTGCTGATCACGCGGATACCGCGTTCGGCAATCTCGCGCAGCAGCGGCTTCATCGCCACCTGCACGAAGTCGGTGGCGTAGCCCAGCTCCGGGTTCTTGCCGCGCGCCGCCGCCAGGATGGACATGGTGAGTTCGGCCAGGTAGTCGAACACCAGATAGTCGATCCGCCCGGAGCGAACCAGTTGCGGCGCACCCACGCTGCTGTCGCCCCAGAAGCCTGAGGCGCCGCCGATGCGCACCACGCGCCGTGCGCTGCCTTGCTGCGGGCCGCCCATCAACGGCCCGTCCAGTTCGGTGCGCGCTTGTCGCGAAAGGCGGCCTGGCCTTCCTTCGCGTCTTCGGTCAGCGCGAACAGCGCGATCTGGCTTTCAGTGAAAGCCATGCTCTGCTCGAAGTCCATGGTCTCCACGGCCTTCATCAGGTACAGGCCGCGGCGCACGGCCGACGGCGACTTGTCGAGCAGCCGGCCCAGCAGCCAGGCAAGCTGGGCGTCAAGGTCGTCGCCCACATGGTTGACGAGACCGATGGCCAGCGCCTGCTCGGCCGTGATCGGCTCGCCGGTGATGCTCATCTCGACCAGCACGCGGCGCGGGATCAGGTGCTGCAGCACGCTCATCACCTGCGCCGGGAACACGCCCACCTTCACCTCGGGCAGGCCGAACACCGCATGGCGTGCCGCCACCGCCAGGTCGCACATCGACAGCAGGCCCATGCCACCGGCCATGCAGGCACCGTTGACGCGTGCGATCAGCGGCACGTGACTGGCACGCGCGGTACGCAGCAGCTCGGCAAACAGCGCGCGCGGCTGCGACGGGTCCATCGCAAAGGCGCTGCCCGATTGCAGGTCGGCGCCGGCACAGAAGGCCTTGTCGCCGGCGCCGGTGATCACGATGGCGCGGATGCTGCGGTCGTCTTGTGCGCGCGCAATCGCATCGCGCATGCCGTCGATGACCGCCGGGCTCATCGCATTGCGGCGCGGCTCGCGGCAGATGGTGAGCGTCAGCACCGCGTCGCGCAGGCTGACATCCAGGTCGCCTGGCGTGCCGGTACCGCCGGCCGACGATGGAGTGTTCATCTGAGGCCCTTCATGGCTTGCCTGCTGCTGCCGCCACCGGTGCACCGGGCTGGCGGCGGCGGAACATGCCGTAGCCTTCCATGTGCAGCACCTGCTCGCCCTTCTGGTTGAACATCTTCCAGACGGTGCGCACCAGGCCCACGTCGGGGCGGCTGTTCATCGGCCGCGCTTCAAGGATGTGGTGTTCCAGCCGCAGCGTGTCGCCAGGGTGCACCGGCTTGAGCCACTTCACCGAATCGAGCCCGGGCGAGCCCAGGCTGGAGGAATAGCGCAGGAAGTTGTTGACCATCAGCCGCATCGCCAGCGAGCAGGTGTGCCAGCCGCTGGCGCTCAGGCGGCCAAACACCGAGTCGCGCGCGCCTTCTTCGCTCAGGTGAAACGGCTGCGGATCGAACTGCTCGGCAAACGAGATGATCTCCTCGGCGGTGATGGTGTGCTGGCCGAGCTCGCGCACCACGCCGGGCGTCATGTCTTCCCACCAGAACCGTGCGTCGGCGTGCATCAGCGGCCTCCGGTCACGTCCAGCAATGCCATGGTGGTGTAGCTGGCCTCGTCGGACAGCATCCAGACGATGGCATTGGCGATCTCGTCGGCGCTACCGCCCCGCTGCATGGGCACCTGGTGCGCAAGGTCGCGTACGCGGTCGGGCTGCCCTCCGGAGGCGTGGATCTCGGTTTCGACAAGACCGGGGCGCACGGCGTTCACGCGGATGCCCTCCGTCGCTACCTCCTTCGCCAGACCGATGGTCATCACGTCGATCGCGCCCTTGGATGCGGCGTAGTCCACATACTGTGCCGGCGAGCCCAGCCGCGCTGCGGCGCTGGACACGTTGACGATGACCCCGCCGCTGCCCCCGTGGCGCGTGCTCATGCGCCTGACCGCCTCGCGCGCGCACAGGAAGGCGCCGATCACGTTGATGTCGAACATGCGCCGCAGACGCTGCGCACTCATGCCATCGACGCGTTCTGCCACATCGACCACGCCCGCGTTGTTGACCAGCGCATCGAGCCGGCCGAGCTTGGCGTCGACCTTCTCGAACATCGCCATCACCTGCGCTTCGTCGGCCACGTCGGCCTGCACGGTGATGGCGCTGCCGCCGCCAGCGCGGATCTGGCGCACCACCTCGTCGGCGGCCAGCGAGTTCGATGTGTAGTTGACCGCCACCGCGTAGCCGCGGCGTGCGGCCAGCAGGGCGGTGGCGGCGCCGATACCGCGGCTGCCGCCGGTCACGAGCACCACTTTCTGGGGGGAAGCAGACACCTGGCGTCTCCTTGACGTCGTCACGCGTTAAGCTAGCCGCAAATTACAGCACCAACGCGGAGAAGCGCGTGTCGCGCACGATCGATTACTACTTTGCCCCGCAAAGCCCCTGGACTTACCTCGGCCACGAGCGCTTTGTGGCGCTGGCACGCGCCACCGGCTGCACGGTACGCGTGCTGCCCGCCGATTACGGCGCCATCTTCCCGGTCTCGGGCGGCCTGCCGCTGGGCAAGCGCGCGCCGCAGCGCCAGGCCTACCGGCTGGTGGAGCTGCGCCGCTTCAGCGAGGCGCTGGACCTGCCGATGAACCTGCAGCCGCGTTTCTTCCCGGTGGCGGGCGATGATGCGGCGCGGCTCATCATCGCAGTGGACCTGGCCGATGGCGCAGAGGCGGCGCTGTCGCTCAGCGGCGCGGTGTTTCGCGCCTGCTGGGTGCAAGAGCGCGACATTGCCAGCGCGCAGACGCTCAGCGAACTGCTCGCCGAATGTGCCTTGAGTGCCGACCGCCTGGCGCAGTCGCAGCAGCCGGCGGTGCTGCAGCGCTACGCCGCCTATACCCAGCAGGCGATCGACGCCGGCGTGTTCGGTGCGCCGAGCTACGTGGTCGATGGCGAGATCTTCTGGGGCCAGGACCGGATCGATTTTCTGGAGCGCAAGCTCCGCAACACCCGCTGACAAGGAGAGGACACGATGGGAAGCTTTGTTGAACTGACTTCGGCCGATGGCGCCAAGGTGCCGGCGTATGTGGCGCAGCCGTCGGGCAAGCCCAAGGGCGGCGTTGTGGTGTTGCAGGAGATCTTTGGCGTCAACGCGCACATCCGCAACGTGGCCGACGGCTATGCCGCCGAGGGCTACCTGGCGGTGGCTCCGGCCACCTTCCACCGCGTGAAGGCGGGTGTGGAGCTCGGCTACACCCAGGAAGACATGACCGCGGGCTTTGGCCTCAAGACCGCGGTGGAGGGCCTGAGCGGCCAGGGCGTGATGCCCGACATCCAGGCCGCCATCGACCATGCGGCGCAGGCCGGCAAGGTGGGCATCGTCGGCTACTGCTGGGGCGGTCTGCTGACCTGGCGCTCGGCCTGCCTGCTCAAGGGCCTGAGTGCGGCCGCACCGTACTACGGCGGCGGCGTGACATCGCCCGAGGAGTCGGCGCGCAAGCCGGGCGTGCCGGTGCTGGCGCACTTTGGCGAGCGCGACCACTGGATTCCGATGGACACGGTCGAGGCTTTCCGCCAGGCCCACCCCGAGGTCGAGGTGCATGTGTATGCCGCAGACCACGGCTTCAACTGCGACCAGCGCGGCTCGTGGGATGCGGCGGCGGCCAAACTCGCGCGCGAGCGCACGCTGGCCTTCTTCGCCAGGCACCTGGCCTGAGCGCGCAGCGCGGGCGTTGGTGATGGACGGCGTGCCGGCACGCGGGCACCTCAGGGCGCGCGGCACAGGGGCCCGCACCCGTATCCGCACCCGTATCCGCGCCCGTATCCGTGCATGGATCTGCGCGCTGGCCTGCGCTGCAGCCGGCGCGGCAGCGTCGGTCGCGCATGCCGCGCCGCCCTACGATGGCCCGCTGTTCGACGCGCACCTGCACTACAACGATGAGGCCTTCGACGGCCGGCCGGCGGCGCATCCGGTCGCCGATGTGATCGCGCGGATGAAGCGCAACGGCGTGCGCGCCATCATCGCCAACAGCCGCCCGAACGACGGCACCCACGCGCTGGCCGATGCGCCGGCGGTGCGCGAGGCGGGCATCACCGTGGTGCCTTTCGTGCGCATGTACCGCGACCGCACCGACTACAACCGCTGGTTCGGCGACGACGGCGTGCGGCGCATGGTGCTGCAGCAGCTCGAGCGCGGCACCCGTTCCGGGCCGTTCCGCGGGCTCGGAGAGTTCCACCTGTACGACAGCGCCAACGCCAACGGCGATGTGGCGCGCGACCTGATGGTGCTGGCCGAGACGCGGCAGCTGGTGGTGCTGGCGCATGTGGACGATGTGGCGATCGACCTGCTGATGGCGCACACGCCCTCGCGTGGCCAGAAGGTGCGGCTGATCTGGGCCCACACCGGCATCGGCGGCACGCCGCCCGAGCGGGTCGAGGCGCTGATGACGCGCTACCCCGGCCTGATGGGCGAGCTGTCGTACCGCCCGGGCCTGACCTGCGAGGGCGGGCTGCTGTGCCCCGAGTGGCGGCGGCTGATGCTGAAGTTCCCCGACCGCTTCCTGATCGGCTCGGACACCTGGATCAACCAGCGCTGGCTGTACTACGACGAGCTGATGCAGGGTTACCGCAAGTGGCTCGGTGACCTGCCGCCCGACGTGGCGCGGCGCATCGGCTGGGCCAACGGCGCGCGGCTGTTCGGCCTGCAGGACGCACGCTAGCGCTGGCTGCGCGCGAGGTAGCGCTTGCGCCAGAACAGCAGCCCGGTGGCGCTTGCCACCGAAAGCATCACGCCGGCGATCCACCAGAACGCGTGCGGATGGTGAATCCAGGGCATGAACTCGATGTTCATGCCGAAGAAGCCGGTGATCAGGTTCAGTGGCAGGAAGATCGCGGTCAGCGCGGTCAGCGTGCGCATGATGTCGTTGGCGCGGTGGCTTTGCGCACTGAAGTGGATCTGCACCGCGGTTTCGGCCGACAGCTCCAGCCGGCGGGCATGCTGCGCCACGCGCTGGATGTGCTCCAGCACGTCGCGTGCGCGCGCCACCAGCAAGTCGCGCTGGGTCTGCGCTGCCATGGCATCGGCGCCGAAGTGCTCGGCCGGCAGCGAGCGCAGCGTGTCCAGCCACTCCTGCACCGCATCGTGCTGGCCGTCGCACAGGTCTTCGAGCAGATGCAGCTGGCTGCGCGCTGCCATCAGCGTGCTCCAGTCGCTGAAGCGCGAGCGGGGCTCCAGCAACTCGGCCTGCCAGTGATCGAGCTGGCTGGCCAGCGCCTTGCGCAGGTCCAGATAGCTGTCGACCATCGTGTTGACAAGGCGCAGCGTCAGGTCGGCGGGGCTTGCCGGCAGGCGGTGGCGAGTGATGCCGGCATCCACCGCCATGCGGGTGTCGCCTGCCACGCGCTCGAGGAACTGCCGCGCCACCAGGCAGCCCGGCGGATGCACGCTGATGAGCAGCTGGTCGAACACCGCAAAACCCACCGAGCGCGAGGCGATGCGGTGAAAGGCGCGCGGCCCGCGGCGCGGCACCGGGTTGGGCGCGGGCGCATCGCTGCCCGGGTCGGCGCTGCCGCGCTGCACCTCGTCGTGCGTGGCCAGCCGCCGGAAGATGACGAGGTCGTACACCGAGGTGCCGTCGTAGCGCGACGGATGCGAGGCGTTGGCCAGGTCCCGCAGATGCAGCTCGAGCAGGCCCGAGCCGCCCAGGTGCTGCGCGGCCTGCTGCAGCGCGTCGCGCGCGCCCTCGAGCGCGTTGCGCTCCAGGAAGATCCAGACAAAGCCGCGGGGCGGCACGGCCGGCGGCGGTGCGTCGAGAAAGCGCAGGCTGTCGGCGCTGAACTCGACGATCTGCACGCTGCGGCCGCCGTGGGGTGCGATCAGCGCGACTTCAGCAGCCGCGCCGCCGCGATCGAGAAGTAGGTGAGGATGCCGTCGGCCCCGGCGCGCTTGAAGGCCAGCAGGCTTTCCATCATCACCGCGTCGTGGTCGAGCCAGCCGTTCTGCTCGGCGGCCTTGAGCATCGCGTACTCGCCGCTGACCTGGTAGGCGAAGGTCGGCACGTGGAATTCGTCCTTCACGCGGCGCACGATGTCCAGATACGGCATGCCGGGCTTGACCATCACCATGTCGGCGCCTTCGGACAGGTCCAGCGCCACCTCGCGCAGCGCCTCGTCGGTGTTGCCCGGGTCCATCTGGTAGACCTTCTTGTTGCTCTTGCCCAGGTTGGCGGCCGAGCCCACCGCGTCGCGGAACGGGCCGTAGAAGGCGCTGGCGTACTTGGCGCTGTAGGCCATGATGCGGGTGTGCACCAGCCCGCGCGCTTCCAGCGCCGTGCGGATCGCGCCGATGCGGCCGTCCATCATGTCGCTGGGCGCGACGATGTCCACCCCGGCTTCGGCCTGGGTCAGCGCCTGCTGCACCAGCACCTTCACCGTGTCGTCGTTGATGATGTAGCCGGTCTCGTCGAGCAGGCCGTCCTGCCCGTGGCTGGTGAAGGGGTCCAGCGCCACATCGGTCATCACCCCGAGTTCCGGAAAGCGCTTCTTCAATTCGCGCACCACCCGCGGCACCAGTCCCTGCGGGTTGAGCGCCTCCTTGCCGTCGGGCGTCTTCAGCGACGGGTCGATCACCGGGAACAGCGCCATCACCGGAATGCCGAGCTTCACGCATTCCTCGGCCACCGGCAGCAGCAGGTCCAGGCTCAGGCGCTCCACGCCAGGCATCGATGCCACCGCCTCGCGCCGGTTCTGGCCGTCGAGCACGAACACCGGGTAGATCAGGTCGTTGGCGGTGAGTGCGTGCTCGCGCACCAGGTTGCGGGTGAATTCGTCACGGCGCAGGCGGCGCGGCCGGTTGGCGGGGTAGGGGGCGAAGATCATGCGGCTTGTCTCACGCGGTGGCGCCAGCGGGCCGTCGGCCTGTGGCGGCGGGTGGGGGTCGATGGCTCGATTGTGCCCAAAGCGGTCTTTTGGCCCAAATTAGACGGCCAGGCGTGTCATGAAAAGTTGACATTGGGGGCGCTGCCGGGGCTTGAGGCCCTTCGCGGCCCCGGGAATGTGTCGGCGCTCCGCAGGTTTTGCATACGGATACAAGCCTTTTCCTTGAGCCGGGCCACCGCGATGGTTACATTTGCTGCGGGCGGCTTGCCGCTCCCCGCTTTTCCTCCCTGAGCGGGTGCCTTTATGTGTGACAGCAAAGAGGCTTTGCACCCCGGCCCTGGTCGGGGTTTTTTTTCGCCCGGGCCGCGCACTACACTGCCGCGCATGCTGTGGGTCAAAGCCTTTCACATCGTCTTCGTGGCCAGCTGGTTCGCCGGGCTGTTCTACCTGCCGCGCATCTTCGTCAACCTGGCCATGGTGCCGCCGGGATCGACCGCCGAACGTGAGCGCCTGCTTCTGATGGCACGCAAGCTGATGCGATTCACCCACATCCTCGCGGTGCCGGCGCTGGGCCTCGGGCTGTGGCTGTGGCTGGGCTACGGCATCGGCGCGGGCAACGGCTGGATGCATGCCAAGCTGGCCATCGTGCTGCTCACCCTGGGCTACCACCACTGGTGCGCGCGGCTGCTCAAGCGCATCACCGCCGGCGCCGACCAGCGCAGCCATGTCTGGTACCGCTGGTTCAACGAAGCGCCGGTGCTGATGATGATCGGCGCCGTGCTGCTGGTGGTGCTCAAGCCCTTCTGACGCGCGAGACGCCATTGGCCGCAGGGCGCAGCATCGGCTCTTCCGGCAACCGCGCCACCTCGGCCCTGCCGCTGGCCGTGCTGTACGCGGCCCTGGTGGTCTACGCCAGCCTGTACCCGTTTGCCGGCTGGCGCGATCAGGGCATCGCGCCCTGGGCGTTTCTGGCCAGCCCGTGGCCGCGCTACTGGACCGGCTTTGACCTGACGGCCAACCTGCTGGGCTACATGCCGCTGGGCGCGCTGCTGGCGCTGGCGTTGCTGCGCTCGGGCGCGGGCACCGCCGCGGCGGTGGCCAGCGGTGCGCTTGCGGCGGCGACGCTGTCCCTTGCGCTGGAGGCGGTGCAGAGCTACCTGCCCTCGCGCGTGGCGTCCAACCTCGACTTCGGCCTGAATGCGCTGGGCGCGCTGCTCGGCGCGTTCGCCGTGGCGATGCTGCAGCGCATGGGCTGGCTGATGCGCTGGAGCCGCCTGCGCGACCTGTGGTTCGAGCCGGATGCGCGCGGCGCCATGGTGCTGCTGCTCGTGTGGCCGCTGGCGCTGCTGTTTCCGCCGGCGGTGCCGTTCGGTCTGGGCCACATGATGGAGCGTGCCGAGGCCGCGCTCGGCAGCTGGCTGGGCAACACGCCGTTTCTCGACTGGATCCCCATGCGCGAGGTGGAGCTGCAGCCGCTGTGGCCCGCCACCGAGGCGATGTGCGTGTCGCTGGGCCTGCTGGCGCCGCTGCTGCTGGTGTGCTGCGCGGCGCGCACGCCGCTGCGCCGCGCGGTGCTGGCGCTGCTGGTGGCGGCAGCCGGCGTGCTGGCCAGCGCGCTGTCGGCGGCGCTGACCTGGGGGCCGGCGCACGCCTGGGCCTGGATCGACCCGCCCGTCACCGCGGGTGCGCTGGCAGCGCTGGTGGCCACCGTGCTGCTGGTCTGGGCGCCGCGGCGCGTGTGTGGCGCGCTGCTGCTGATGGTGCTGGCAGCGCAGCTCGTGCTGCTGAACCAGGCGCCGGCGAGTCCCTACTTCGCGCAGACGCTGCAAACCTGGGAGCAGGGCCGCTTCATCCGTTTCCATGGCCTGGCGCAGTGGCTGGGGTGGCTGTGGCCGCCGGCGGTGATCGCCTACCTGCTGGCGTGGATTTCGCGGCGCGAGGCCAAACCTAGAATCCGCGCATGACCCAGACACCTTCCGGCGGCACCGCATCGAACGCTTGTGCGTCACCGTCCTACTACCAGCGCCATATCTTCTTTTGCCTCAACGAGCGCAGCAACGGCGAGGCCTGCTGCGCGCAGCACAACGCGCAACAGGCGTTTGAGCGCTGCAAGGCGCAGGTCAAGGCCGCCGGGCTGGCCGGCCCGGGGCAGGTGCGGGTCAACAAGGCCGGCTGTCTGGACCGCTGCGCTGCGGGCCCGGTGGCGGTGGTGTACCCCGAGGCGGTCTGGTACAGCTATGTGGACGCGAGCGACATCGACGAGATCGTCGAATCGCACCTGAAGAACGGCCGCGTGGTCGAGCGCCTGCTCACGCCGCCGCATCTGGGCCGCTGAAGCACCAGCAGCGATGAATGCGCAGACCGAGCGCTTGCGCCTGAACGGGCCTGCCGGTGCGATCGAGGCGCTGCGCGACGCGGCCGCGCCCGATGTGCCCTACCGCGGCGTGGCGGTGGTGTCGCATCCGCACCCGCTGTTTGGCGGCACCATGGACAACAAGGTGGTGCAGACCCTGGCGCGCGCCTTTGTGCAGTGCGGCTGGACGGCAGTGCGCTTCAACTTCCGCGGCGTCGGTGCCAGCGAGGGCCACTATGCCGACGGCGACGGCGAGGTTGACGACCTGCTGGCGGTGGTGCGCGAGGCCGCGCCCGACGGACCGCTGGCGCTGGCGGGCTTTTCCTTCGGCGCGCATGTCACGAGCCACGCCGCTGCGCGGCTGGTGGAAGAGCGCGCGATCTTCAAGCTCGTGCTGGTGGGCACGGCGGCGGCGCGCTTTCAGGTCGCCACCATACCGCCCGACCTGCATCTGCAGACGCTGGTGGTGCACGGCGAGGACGACGACACCGTGCCGCTGGCCGACGTGATGGCCTGGGCCCGGCCGCAACTGCTGCCGGTGACCGTGATTCCCGCAGGGGGTCACTTCTTTCACGGACAATTGCCGCTTCTGCGCAACCTGGTGGTCCGCCACCTGATGGCCTGAGGGCCGCCCCACTTCCTGCGATGTTCCGTTTTTCAAAGACGCTTGCAGCGTCCGCCTGCCTGTGCGCAGGCCTCCTGATCTCCCCGCTTGCTGCCGCCCAGGCCCCGGCCACCGGAGCCGCCACCCCGGCCCAGGCTGCGCCCGCGGGCCCGGGTGTGGCCATGCCGCTGGCGCCGCAGCCGCCCGAGATCGCCGCGCGCAGCTACCTGCTGCTCGATGTGAGCGCCAATCAGGTGCTGGCGGCCAAGGACATCGACTCACCGGTGGAGCCGGCGTCGCTGACCAAGCTGATGACCGCCTACCTGGTGTTTGACGCACTGCGCGCGAAAAAAATCGACCTCAAGCAGACGCTGCCGGTGTCCGAGCGCGCCTGGAAGATGCCGGGCTCGCGCATGTTCATCGACCCGAAGATGAAGGTGCCGGTGGAGGACCTGATCAAGGGCATGATCGTGCAGTCGGGCAACGACGCCACCATCGCGCTGGCCGAAGGCGTGGGCGGCACGGTTGAGCGTTTTGTCGAACTGATGAACCAGCAGGCCCGGGCGCTGGGCATGAAGTCCACCGGCTACAAGAACCCTGAGGGGCTGACCGCGCCGGGCCACACCACCACAGCGCGCGACCTGAGCATCCTGGCCACCCGGCTGATGCGCGACTTTCCGAACGAGGTGCAGTACTACGCGATCCGCAAGTACCGCTACGAGGGCACGCCCGCGGCCAACGACACCAACCGCAACCAGTTGCTGTTCCGCGACCCGACGGTCGACGGCCTGAAGACCGGCTTCACCGAGGCCGCCGGCTACTGCCTGATTGCCACCGCGGCGCGCGACTTTCCGAACCTGCCCAAGCGCCGGCTGCTGTCGATCGTGCTGGGCGCAGCGAGCGATAACGCCCGCGCCAACGAATCGCAAAAGCTGCTGAACTGGGGCTTCACCGCATTCGAGGCGGTCAAGCTGTTCGAGGCCGGGCAGGCGGTGGCCTCCCCCGAGGTCTGGAAGGGCCAGGTCAACCGGGTCAGGCTTGGCCAGCCGCAGGCGATCGTGGTCACGCTGCCTGCCGGCAGCGCCGGCAAGGTCAAGACCCAGGTGGCCCGGCCCGAGCCGCTGGTCGCTCCGCTGGCGCGCGGCCAGGCGGTCGGCACGCTGAAGGTGCTGGTGGGCGACCAACCCTTCACCGAGGTGCCGCTGGTGGCGCTGGAGGCGGTGGAAGAGGCCGGCTGGGTCGGCCGCGCCTGGGACGCGCTGCGCCTCTGGATCAAGTAAGCGCCGCCGCCCCGGCGGCCCGCGGGAGCCGCGGCAGGGGCTTTCATTGCGGGGAAACCCGCAGATGGCTATACTGGAGGGCTTTCCCGCGATTGGGGCGGGAGAGGTGCGCGCGGCCACGCGGCCGTCCATGACTGGGCGGGTTGCAAGGCGGCGGGCAGTTTCGTCAACGTTTGGGACGTCAATTCAATGCCAACCATCAACCAACTGGTGCGTCAGGGGCGCGAGGTCGAAAAGACCAAGTCGAAAAGCCCCGCGATGCAAAACTCGCCGCAGCGTCGCGGCGTGTGTACCCGCGTGTACACCACGACGCCGAAGAAGCCGAACTCGGCCCTTCGTAAGGTCGCCAAGGTCCGCCTGACCAACGGCTTCGAAGTCATTTCCTACATCGGCGGTGAAGGCCACAACCTGCAGGAGCACTCGGTGGTGCTCGTGCGCGGCGGCCGCGTGAAGGACCTGCCCGGCGTGCGCTACCACATCGTGCGTGGCTCGCTGGACCTGCAGGGCGTGAAAGACCGCAAGCAGTCCCGCTCGAAGTACGGCGCCAAGCGCCCGAAGAAGGCCTGATCGTTTTTCAAAGGGTGTCCTGGTTGCCGTGGCAGGCGATGCAGGACGAAGTGACCCGGTACGCCGTCAGTCAGCGCCAGCGCTGCAAGCGTGGGTCGAGTAAGTGAGAAGCCCGAATGCGTCGGTTTCTCGCGGTGCCCGAGAGGGTGCCAACTGAAGCAAGGAGAAAGAAATGCCACGTCGTCGCGAAGTTCCCAAACGTGAAATCCTGCCGGATCCCAAGTTCGGCAATGTTGAACTCTCCAAGTTCATGAACGTGATCATGGAGGGTGGCAAGAAGGCGGTGGCCGAGCGCATCATCTACGGTGCCCTCGACACCATCGAGAAGAAGACGGGCAAGGACCCGCTGGAAATCTTCACCGTCGCCATCAACAACGTCAAGCCGATGGTCGAGGTGAAGTCCCGCCGCGTCGGCGGCGCCAACTACCAGGTGCCGGTGGAAGTGCGCCCGGTGCGCCGCCTCGCCCTGTCGATGCGCTGGATCAAGGAAGCCGCCCGCAAGCGTGGCGAGAAGTCCATGGCCCTGCGCCTGGCCAACGAGCTGATGGAGGCCACCGAGGGCCGTGGCGGCGCGATGAAGCGCCGCGACGAGGTGCACCGCATGGCCGAGGCCAACAAGGCCTTCAGCCACTTCCGCTTCTGACCCTTTTTTCTTGACCGAGGGTGCGGGCCTGCCACAAGCAGGCCCGGCCCGCTTCCCCGAAAGACCATCA
>Ga0129336_10001975_pt1 | contig 12602 bp, 12 predicted proteins | sample CPB6_02_DNA_FD_96878 | JGI IMG/M metagenome (GOLD analysis project Ga0129336, IMG submission 96878) | Freshwater to marine salinity gradient microbial communities from Chesapeake Bay, USA - CPBay_Sum_0.6_0.2_DNA | ecosystem: Environmental > Aquatic > Marine > Coastal | place: USA: Chesapeake...
ACCCGAGTCGCCCAGCGTATTGGACGAGGAGTCGTTGCGGGAGGAGCGTCGTCTCGCATACGTTGCACTGACTCGCGCACGCGAACAGCTTTATCTGAGTGCAGCGGAGCGTGCAACGGGCGGTGTCCGCCCGCGCAAGGTGAGCCGCTTCGCTTCAGAGGCGCTCGACCTTGCCCGCACGCAACTTGAGGAGACACCGTTTACGGGTGAGCGCAGTAGCGCCGTCGCTGCCTTAGAGGTGGAAGTTCCCGCGACGGCGGTCGTTCCGACACGGTTGTCTAGCGCCTCGGGGGAGTCGTCGCTCACGCTGAGTTACACCGCGATTGAGGCATACCTCGCATGCCCGTTGCGATACCACTACCAGCAGCGACTGCGAATCCCACTTCCACCGCACCACGCAGCGATCTACGGATCTGCTCTGCACGCCGCGGTTGCCGAGTTTCACCGAGGCCAGATGGCCGGCAGCCCCCCAGAGCACGCGGCGCTTGTTGAGGCGCTGAATCGTAGTTGGCAGAGCGCCGGCTTCATCTCGCGTGCGCATGAGGAGGCACGATATGCGGCGGCACTGAAGGTGATTGAGCGATTCAGCAACGAGGAGCGCGCAAGCGGAACGATCCCATCGTATGTCGAGAAGGATTTCTCGTTTGATATTGGCGGACATAAGATTCGTGGTCGCTGGGATCGCGTCGATGTGACGCCGCTCGCAGCGGGCACGCGCCCCCGCGACATCCCCGTGATCGAGATGAGCGACGAGACGCTTCGCCCCACGCTGCCGATGAGTGATGAGTGGGTGGTGATCTCTGATTACAAGAGTGGAGGGAAGGACGATGAAGTGGGGAATGCTGCTCGGGCCCGCGATGCGCTGCAGCTGCAGATCTACGCGCTCGCCTGGCGTGCCGCCACCGGTCGACTCCCTGACGAGGTGAGCTTGCGCTTCCTTGACTCCGGAACGACCGCAACGGTCCCAGTAGACCCTACGCGCATCGCAAAAGCCCGTGATCGAATCCTTGAGGCGGCCGAAGGGATCCAATCCGGGTCAATGGAGGCGAAGCCAGACTTGATGAACTGCACCTACTGTGCCTACCGCGAGCTCTGTCCATCCTCTAAAGCGCCTGCGGGTCGGCCCTCATGACCCTCTGGGATCAGCCTGAGCGCGAGACATCTGCCTCTCCACAGCGACTGACGAAACGGGCAGACATGCCGCCCCGAATCCCCGTTGCGGATCAGCGACTCATTCGGCTCCTGGCCGTTGCCGCACTCATCGCGATTGCCGCATCGGGCGCAGCAGCGCTTCATATCGATCCGATCAGCGACCCGATCGGGGGCCTCGGCGTATCACTCCTCTTCGGTCTCACGATCAGCCTTCTGCTCGCTCCGATCCTGCTCATTGAGTCGTACCGTCGCAACCCCGGACAGTGGAGGGGACGGCGGACACGAGCGCTCCGCCGCAGTTGTATTGTCGGCATGCTTGTAGGTGGCTACAGCGCCTTTCGCGTCGCCGGACTTGGGAGCCCAAGCGGACTCCTCATCGCCGCAACGCTAGCAATCGTGATCGAGGCGGCGTTTACCCGAGCGGATAACGACGCGGTGTAGCGTCCGATCGGGGTGTAGGATGAGCACGCGCCCCGCTGGACGCAGGATCGAACCGGCGGCGCATGTCAGCATTGGTGTGTGAACATGAGCGCAAGCAAACCCCCCTTTTCTGAATCCATTGCCGCCCTCGGCTGGGGCGCTCCGCCAGAGATTCGTGATCCAAACGATCGCCCCTCATATGTGGGTCCCGTCAGTTTTTCGCAGCTCCCATGGATTGAAGATGCGAAGAGAATCAAGGAAATGCGGGCAGATGTTGCCATTATCGGGGCGCCGTTCGACGATGCGGTGACCCATCGGCCAGGCACGCGATTCGGTCCGCGCGCGATTCGCGAGGCGCAGTATCAGACAGGACTTCTGCACTCCCTACAAGTCGGGGTTGATCCGTTCCGCATCCTCACCGCGGTCGACGCGGGCGATGCCGCCGTGGTTCCCGGTCGGGTTCAACACGGCCATGGTGAGATCTATCGGAAGGTACGCGACGTTGCCGCCACTGGGGCGATCCCAATCGTGCTTGGCGGAGATCACTCCATCACATGGCCGAACGCAACGGCGATCGCTGAACTGCGTTGGCCGAAGAGCATTGGCATCCTGCACTTCGATGCGCACGCGGACACCTCGCCAGACGGATACGGATCACTGCACAGCCACGGTTCGCCGATGCGACGTCTGATCGAGTCTGGTGCAGTGCTGGGAAAGAACTTTGTTCAGGTCGGCCTTCGCGGGTACTTCCCAGACAATGAGACGTTGACTTGGATGAAGGGACACGGGATGCGAACCCACCTGATGACCGAGATCGAAGAGCGCGGGTCGGAGGCGGTGATCGAGGATGCGATCGCTGAGGCACTGGATGGTCCAGATGCGATCTGGATCAGCGTCGACATCGATGTGGTGGACCCGGGTTTGGCTCCAGGGACCGGAACACCAGAACCTGGCGGGATGCTTACGCGCGAGTTGCTTCGCGCGCTGCGTCAAATTGCGGCACGCGTGCCGATCGCCGGCATGGACATCCTTGAAGTGTCACCGCCGTATGATTGGGCGGAGTCCACGGCAATGATCGCCAATCGGGCCGCGCTTGAAGTGATGAGCTCGCTTGCGAAGCGAAAGGCGGCTGGCGAGACGATTCGCTGGGAGCCTCGTCGCTGAGCGCGCTGCACCGGCAACGGCTCTTCAACGACGAGGGCGACCTCAACGCTGGGGCCCAGGGAGATCGTGACGTTTGGCGAGCACTCGCCCGAGAGACTCGTGGACCGATCGTTGAGCTTGGCTGCGGCGCCGGTCGAATCCTTGCAGCGCTCGATGTCCATGATCGCAGTCTGATCGGTCTCGATCACGACTCTGAGGCGTGTGCCCTCGCCCGCGAGCGCGTCCCAACGGCACAGATCCTTGAAGTTGATCTCCTGCAATGGTTGCCGTCGAAGAGCCTTGAGCGACGAGTGGGACTCGTGATTGCTGGCGGCGATCTCCTGCCGCTCTTCCTGCGCGTTGAGGAGCTGCAGAGCATCATGAACCTCGCCGCCGCACTCATCGCACCAGATGGAGTGTTCGCCATCGACGCGACGCGGATAGACCCCGCACTCCTCCACGACGCGGGTCGGCGCGCGGAGTGGGTAGAGGATGTCCGATGGCGTGCCGCCGACGGCGGAGAGATCATCCGCGAATCGCGGATCTCTCCAGACCGGTTTGGTCGCGATGGAGTGGCGCAACTGCAGGTCCGCCACACGCGGAGCGGTGATGGCGGGTATGTCGATGCACGCGCGCCGTTCAGCGTGCGCGCATGGCGCCCCTCGGAGGTTGAGAGCGCGGCGCTCGCCGCAGGGCTTGAGGTGTCCATGCGCCTTGAAGAGGATCGGCTGCGCTGGCTGCTACGGTCTACACATGCCTGACCCGCGACCGATCGGATTCTTCGATTCTGGCGTAGGCGGTCTCACGGTCCTTCGCGCTGCGCAGGAGCGCCTCCCTGGTGAGTCCACGATCTACATCGGAGATACCGCGCGGCATCCGTACGGCACGCGGACGGATGCCGAGGTGCGCGCATACTCCGAAGAGCTCACCGATGCGCTTGTTGCGCAAGGGGTGAAAGCGATCGTGATCGCATGCAATACGGCGACGTCGTTGGCGCTGAGCCACCTCCGTCAGCGCCACCCTGAGATTCCGTTCATCGGCGTGGTGCGACCGGGGGCCGCTGCGGCAACGCTCGCCACACGCACCGGTCGGATTGGCGTCATTGCAACCGAAGCGACAGTCCGTTCGGGTGCATATTTTGCTGCAATCAAGGATCAAAACCCGGCCGTGCAGGTGCTGACTCATGCTGCGTCAGAGCTGGTGCCGCTGATTGAGGCTGGTGATCTGGAGGGCGCGGCGCTCCACCGTGCCGTGGATCATGTGCTTGCGCCATTTCGCGCATCGGGTGACGGGCCGCGAATTGACACGTTGCTGCTCGGGTGCACGCACTTCCCGCTGATCAAGCGGACAATCGCACATGCACTAGGTGAGAGCGTGGCCGTGGTCGATTCGGCCGCCGCCACGGCAACGGCGCTGCAGGAGGTTATTGCGATCAACCACCTCGACGCACCAGGATCCACGCGTGGCACGGCGGCAGATCCTGGGAGTGCGGGACACAGCGCGCCCGAACGAACTGCCGTGCGGCCGACGCATCACCTCTTCACCACGGGTGAGCTTGCAACCTTCGGTGCACTCGCAGAGCGGCTCTTCGGCGAACTGGGACCGGGAGTGACGGCCCTTCTCCCACCCCGTCGTTAGGGGAGCTGCGGAAGGGCTGACTCGACGATCGCCGCAGCGTTCGCCGCGGCGATCGGCAGATACTCATCAAATGCCGTTGGAGCAGATGCATCTCCTGCGTCGCTGACACTGCGAACGACGATCCAGGGGGTGCCGAATCGTTGGGCGACAAACGCGATCGCCGCCCCCTCCATCTCTACGAGATCGGCACCGGTTCGCGTTGCGATCGCGTCGCGCGTCGCGCGATCATTGACGAACCAATCGCCGGTTGCAATTCGACCGATCCGCACCTCGAAGCCGCGTCCGTCACCAATCGCGCGCGCTGCCTGTTGCATGATCCTCGCCAGCGCGGGATCGGAGCGGAGGAAGGGTTCGCCCTCGGAGGGCCAAGCGCCCCCGTATCCGAAGAGGCTGAAGCCTGTCGCGCTGACCGCAGCAAAGTCGTGCTGTACCACTTCGGTGCTGATGACCACATCGCCGACCCGGTGTCCGGAGTGCAGCGCAGCCGCGGAGCCGACAGAGATGATGCATCGAGGCTCAAGGGCACTCGCGGCGGCTACGGCACTTGCGGACGCGACCTTCCCCACGCCACAGCGCAGGAGGGCAACGGTGCGTCCACCGAGTCGACCAGTGAGCAGGTCGCCGTCTGGGATCCCTGGGAGTCGCCGCGTTGCAAGTTCAGTGGAGCGTCGTTCAAGCGCATCACGCTCCTCTTGCAGCGCCGCTGCAATCAGGATTGGGCGCTCCTCTCGATGCATCATCCGAGAATAGTCGCTCAGCTCGATTCGTCCTCGGAGCGCTCGAGTTGTACTACTGCAGAGCGCGCTGCGCGCGGCTCACGACCGGCAAGGAGGTCCTCTGCATCTTGTAGGTCAGGGTCGCGCTCTCGCTCGTCGCCATCGGTCGCTCCAGCATCGTCCTCGCCTGCTGGGCTGAGTGGGATGAGCGCCGTCTCCCCCTCTTCTGATGAGGCACGCACCGCGGCGACGAGCCGATGGTCGAGCGCCGGATAGAAGCCATGGCTGCGCTCGAGTTCGACGGCGATGGCCTCAACGAGTGTTTCCTCTTCGTACGATTCGATGATTCGACTTCGCGCCTCCTCGACGGCGGCGAGGAACTCTTCTGGAGGAATGCGCTCGCCGTGCGCAAGGGTGATCCCAAGCGCAAGTTCGTCTTCGGCCTCGTAGATCTCGTAGAAGAACATGTCGGGGAGGCTAGCACCGTCACGGCGCATTGTCGCTTGACGCGGCGCGCGTGGCGAGGCGAAACTGCAGAAGTGAAACTTCGCCTTGAACGCACGCTGGCAACGACGGCAGGGAGACTTCGGGCGATTGCCCTCCTTCTCATGCTCCTCGTATTCGTCGCGCTGATCGGTCGCAGTCTCATCGGCGCACTCGAGGTGAACGCGGAGATCTCGCGCCTTCGCGATGAGAACGCGGCGCTCGCGGCCCAGGCGGAGGCGCTGACCGCCGAACGCATCCTTCTCGATGACGCAGCGTTTCTCGACTTGATCGCCCGCGGCTACTCCCTTGGTTCGTCCGTTGAGCGGCCGTTCGTCCTGGCAGCGAATGCGACCGAACTCCCGCCGGATGCACCCGGCTCCGCTGCGCGCCGACTCACCGTTTCCGAAGAGGCTCGATCGCCGCTCGATGCCTGGATTGAGGTCCTCTTCGGCAGCTAAACGCTACTTCTCTGGGTCTCCGAAGACGGTCCAGTGCCACGGCTTCACTGGGGCTCCCGTCAGTTCAATCGCCACATGCTTCACTTGCGTGTACTCCTCAAACGAGTAGTGGCTGAGGTCTTTTCCGAATCCGGACTGCTTGAATCCGCCGTGCGGCATCTCGCTCATGAACGGGAGATGGTCATTGACGAGCACCGCACCGAACTGCAGCGCCGCAGCCACTCGGTGTGCGCGTTGCACATCTGAGGTCCAGACGCTCGCGGCGAGGCCATACGCGGTGTCATTCGCCAGCGTGATCCCTTCCGCTTCGCCAGAGAAGGGGAGGGCGACAAGTACCGGTCCGAAGATCTCCTGCTGAACGATCTCACTGCCCTGAGCCGCACCGGTAATCAACGTTGGCGCATAGAAGGCTCCGGCCTCGCAGCCGCGTGGACTCACGTGGGTGCCACCTGCAACCACTTCGGCCCCAGCGGCACGTGCGCGTTCCACGAACCCAGCAACACGATCCCGTTGCGCGATGGAGATCAGCGAGCCCATATCGGTCGTGGCAGCGAACGGATCGCCGAGACGGACACTACGCATCAGCTCGGCGATGCGTGCAATAAGTTTCTCGTAGACGCGTTTCTCCGCGTAGATGCGTGTGGCAGCGGTGCAGTCCTGGCCAGAGTTGACGATCGCACCTATCAGCGCCCCGCGCGCGGCGTTCTCAACATCCGCGTCATCAAAGATGACGAGGGGTGCCTTTCCGCCGAGTTCCAGGTGGAGCCGCTTCAGCGTTGGTGCGCTCGCCGCCATCAGTTGGCGACCCGTCGCAGAGTCGCCAGTGAGCGTGATCATGTCGATGCGAGGATCGGCGGCGAACTGCGCGCCGATGGATGGCCCGGGCCCCGTGATCACATTCACGACCCCATCCGGGAACCCAACGTCCCGTGCGAGCTCCGCGAGACGAATCGCGGTGAGTGGCGTCGCACTCGCTGGCTTCATGATGACGGTGTTCCCTGCGGCGAGCGCGGGGGCGGCCTGCCAGATCGCCATGGCGAGCGGGTAGTTCCACGGCGCGACGAGGGCCGCAACGCCGACAGGCTCACGCCTGATCATCGAGGTGTGGCTGCCGCTGAATTCTGATGCTGCGCGGCCCTCTGGGCTGCGCAAGACACCCGCAAAGAATCGGAGGTGGTCGACAGCCGCCGGAATGTCCCCTTCCCGACGTAACTTGCGAGCCGTTCCCGTCTGCCAGACCTCTGCGTCGGCAATCTCGTCCGCCTCCGCGGCGAGTGCGTCCGCGAGGCGGAGTAGGAGGAGGGCACGGTCGGCGGGTGTGATGCGGCGCCACGGCCCATCGTCGAACGCGGCGCGCGCGGCGGCGATCGCGGCGTCAACGTCTGCGGGAGCGGCGAGAGGGATTTTGCCGATCTGCGCGCCGGTCGCTGGATGATAAAGGTCGAAGGTTGTGCCGCCGTGCGCGGCACGCGAGGAGCCGTTGATCAAGAGTTGCGGTGTGAAGTTGGGTGTGGCCCTCATCATGGTTGAAGGGTAGGCGATCCCATCGCCGAGGGGTGGCATCTGTCGCGCTAGGATGGCGCCATGAGCAGCGATCAGTCTCCGAAGCGTCCCGAGCGCCCAGAGAAGCGCGCGGTGGCACGCTCCGCCGGCGCCGCCCCGGCCGTGGAGGCGACCGCGCCTCATGTGGCGTCAGCGCTCGCCGCGTCAAGCCCGTGGGCCTACGCACCAGCACCTGAGTCGAAGGAGTTGGCACTGATCCGGCCACGCTACGGCCTCTTCATCGACGGCCAAGAGCGCGCACCAGCGAGTGGCGAGGTGGTGATCACGTTCAATCCGGCGACCGAGGAGCCGCTCGCCGAAGTGGCGAAGGGGAGTGCAGAAGATGCTGACCGTGCCATCAGTGCAGCGGAGCGCGCGCACCGAAAGGTCTGGTCGAGGCTTGCGCCGCGTGAGCGGGCGAAGTATCTCTATCGCATCAGTCGCATCCTGCAAGAGCGGAGTCGCGAGTTTGCGGTCACGGAGACACTTGACTCTGGGAAGCCGATTCGCGAATCGCGTGACGTGGACGTGCCGCTTGCCGCGGCGCATTTCTGGTACTACGCCGGGTGGGCTGACAAGCTCCAGTACGCCGTTCCGGGACGCCGACCCGAGTCTCATGGCGTGGTGGGGCAGGTGATCCCATGGAACTTCCCGCTACTGATGCTCGCCTGGAAGATCGCCCCCGCGCTTGCAGCGGGGAACACGGTCGTTCTGAAACCCGCGAGCACGACGCCGCTCACTGCGCTCCTCTTCGCCGATGTCTGTCGCCAGGCGGAGCTGCCGAACGGGGTCGTCAACATCATCACCGGTCCTGGTGAGATGGGGATGGCGATCGTGACCGATCCCCGCGTTGCCAAAGTGGCCTTCACGGGGAGCACGTCGGTTGGCATCAAGATTGCCCAAGGGATCGCGGGACAAGGGAAGGCGCTCACGCTGGAGCTTGGCGGCAAGGCGGCGAACATCGTGTTCGAGGACGCGGCGCTCGATCAGGCGGTGGAAGGCGTGATCAACGGCATCTTCTTCAATCAGGGCGAAGTCTGTTGTGCCGGGAGTCGGCTCTTGGTGCAGGAGTCGATCGCCGAAGAGTTCATTGCTCGCCTCAAGGAGCGCATGACCACGCTTCGTGTAGGTGACCCTATGGACAAGAACACCGACGTAGGGGCAATCAACTCTCGAGCGCAAATGGAGACGATCGGTGAACTAGTGGCGAGTGGCGTGGCAGAGGGGGCGGAGCTGTGGCAACCGGGTTGCGTTCTCCCTGAACGCGGCTGGTTCTATAAGCCGACGCTCTTTACGAATGTGGCGCAGAGCCATCGAATCGCCCGCGAGGAGATCTTTGGACCGGTTCTCTCCGCGATCACCTTCCGTACTGTGGATGAGGCGATTGAGAAGGCGAACAACACGGCCTACGGACTCTCCGCCGGAATCTGGACGGAGAAGGGGAGTCGAATCCTTCAGGTCGCGGCACAGTTGAAGGCGGGCGTCGTCTGGGCGAACACGTTCAACCGCTTCGATCCAACGTCACCGTTTGGTGGCTACAAGGAGTCTGGTTACGGTCGCGAGGGTGGCCTGCAGGGGCTCCACGCCTACTTGAGGAGTTCCTGATGGGGAAGAAGGGCGGCAAGAAAGGGGAGCGCTACGAGAGCGCTCTGCTCGGTGCACTCGCGACGCAAGACGAGTCCCGACTTGAAGTTCGACGCACACCAAAGCTCTATATCGGCGGCGCATTCCCGCGCAGCGAGTCGGGGCGCACCGACGTGCTGCCACTCGCGCGTGGAGGGAGTGCAAACATTGCACGTGCATCGCGCAAAGATCTGCGCGAGGCGGTCAAGGTTGCGCGCGCTGCCGCCCCTGGTTGGGCTTCACGCAACGCATCGCTTCGCGGTCAGATCATGTACCGCGTTGCCGAACTGATGGAGGGGCGTGCCGCGCAGTTCCGTGATGACCTCGTTGCCCACGGATACGGAAAATCTGATGCCACGGAGGAGGTTGCGGCAAGCATCGATCGTCTGGTCTGGTTTGCGGGCTGGCCAGACAAACTCCCCGCCGTCTTGGGTGGCACGAATCCCGTTGCCTCTTCGCATTTCGTCTTCACGATTCCCGAGCCAACGGGCGTGGTGGCAATCATCGCGCCAGAGCGTTCACCGCTTCTCGGTCTCGTCACGCGCCTGGCTGGCGTGTTGGCTGGCGGCAACGTTGCCATCCTCCTTGCGAGCGAGGGGGCCCCACTCCCGTCCGTGACGCTTGCCGAAACGCTCGCTGTGAGTGACGTTCCGGCTGGCGTCGTCAACATCCTTACTGGCCGACGCACGGAGTTGATGCCACACCTATCGCGCCACGCTGACATCGATGGCATTGACCTCTGGGGCTGTCCCGATGAGCTGCTCACTGATGCAGAGCGCGGTGCCGCAGAACATGTTGCTCGCATTGCGCGTCGCCCGCATGGCGAGAGAGATCGTGCCAGCGCGTTCACGGGGGAGCGCGGCGAGCGCATCGACGGCATGACCGCCTTCCTCGAGATGAAGAGCGTCTGGCACCCGATCGGCTCGTAGCGCACCGAACGAGGTGCGCGGTGTAGGGCGCGTCTAATCGACGGTGAAGTCGTCCGGATCCGCGTAGGCGCCAGTTGCCTCTTTCTCCAACTGCATCAGCAGGTCGTTCAGCAGGCTCGATGCGCCGAACCGGAATCGATCTGGGGTCATCCAGGCTGGCCCGAGCGTCTCATGGAGAACCACCAGGTACTGAATGGCCTCTTTCGCCGTCCGAATGCCACCCGCAGGTTTCATCCCAACGACGCGACCGGTGGCGTTCCAGTGCTCGCGAATCGCTTCGAGCATCACCAGCGTGACGGGAAGCGTTGCTGCTGGCGTCACCTTCCCCGTGGACGTCTTGATGAAATCAGCGCCCGCTGCGATGGCGAGCGCGGATGCGCGGCGTACCTCGTCGTAACTGCCAAGCTCGCCCGTCTCGAGGATCACCTTCAGGTGCGCAGGGCCGCAAGCGTCTTTGACCGCGACGATCTCGTCCCAGACCTTTGCGTAGTCACCCGAGAGGAAGGCTCCACGATCGATCACCATGTCGATCTCATCCGCCCCCGCGGCGACGGCGTGCTTCGTCTCCGCAATCTTGAGGTCAATCCACGACCGTCCGCTCGGGAATGCTGTCGCGACCGCTGCAACCTTGACGCCGCTCCCCGCAAGCGCCTCTTTGGCAACGGTAACGAGATCGGGGTAGCAGCAGAGCGCGGCTACGGCAGGGACTGCAGAGTTGCCAGGGTGCGGTCGCACCGCCTTCGCTGCGAGTTGCCGGATCTTCCCCGGGGTGTCCTTCCCCTCAAGAGTGGTGAGGTCGCACATGCTGATGGCGAGGCGAAGCGCCCAGACTTTCGTCGACTTCTTGATTGAGCGGGTCTTCAGCGCCGCGACACGCTCCTCCACGCCAACGCGGTCGACGGGGGTGACGTTACGGAGCCAGCCGGCAAGTGCGCGCGAATCCGTTGCTGGAGGGAGTGAGAGGCTCATAGGGGGAGTATCCTCTGCACACGAACTGGAGGCAAGGGGAGGAGCGGGAATGCGCGGGCAACAGGTTCCAGAGCCAAACTTCAGCCGCGCCGATGACGATCTGCGCTTCTTTTCCGAACTGCCAAAGCCTGAGTTGCACCTGCACCTTGATGGCTCACTTGATCCTGCACTCGCACTCGAGTTGGCGCGTACCCGACGTGTGGATGCGCCGAAAGACTGGGCAGGGATGCGTGCAGCGCTCGTTGCACCAGAACGGTGCGCTGACCAGTCCGACCTGCTGCGAGCGTTTGACCTTCCGATCGCGCTCCTTCAGGACGAAGAGGCCCTGGAGCGTGTGGCGGACCACCTCGTCCGCGCGAAGGCTGCGGAGAACGTTCGATATATGGAGCTGCGCTGGGGCCCACACCTCCACACTGCGAAGGGGTTGACGCAGTCTCAGGTGATCGCCGCGGTTGCGCGCGGTGCCAGCGCAGCTGCGGCAGCGGAGAACGTGCAAGTGAAGTTGATCGTTACCGCCCTTCGCTCGCACAGCGCGGAGGAGAATCGCGCTCTCGCCGTTGCGGCCGTTGCTGCGCAAGACCTCGGTGTCGTTGCATTCGATCTTGCGGGGCGCGAGGCGGCATTTCCCGACCCCCTCATCTTCAACGAGGCCTTTGATGTTGCGCGAGGCGGAGGCCTAGGGATCACCTTGCATGCAGGAGAGTGGGGCGGAGCGGCGCAAGTGCGGAGGGCGCTCGACGTGCACCCGTCGCGGATCGCACATGGCGCGGTTGCGTTCGATGACGCGTCGCTATGTGACGAATTGATCGCGCGCGGCGTCGTGCTCGACCTCTGTCCGTCGAGCAATGTTCAGGCCGCCATCGTTCCTGGGTACGGCGACTTCCCAATCCTTGCCCTCCAGCGCCGCGGTGTGCGCGTCACGCTGAACACCGATGACCTGATCGTCAGCGACCTGACGCTCACTGAGGAGTACGTGAGAGTGCGCAGACGCCTCGGAGCAACTGTTACAGAACTCCTGTCGCTCGCCCGCGCCGGCTACGAGGCCGCCTTCCTCAGCGAGGGGGAGCGGCGGACGCACCTGGAGGCGCTTGAGGCGTGGATCGATCAGCGAATCGTGCGGTAACGCGGTCGGTTGCGGTACGCGGGGAACCTGAGCGCAAGTCAGCAGAGAATCAGGCACAATGCCGCCAGTGGTCAGCGCTGTGCTGGCCCGCTGGGGCGCGTGCGCCTCGGCCAAGAAGATAGCGGAGGGCTACAAAGAGATGAAGACGCGAATGCTCGCGCTCCTCACCATTCTCGGGCTCGTCGTGGCCGCCTGTGGCGGTTCAACGGCTGAGTCACCATCCGCCTCTGTTGACGCCGGCAAGGGCGACTACAAGGCGTGCCTCGCACTCGACGTGGGCGGCATTGGTGACAAGAGCTTCAATGACTCGGCATACGAGGGCCTGCTCGAAGCAGAGGCCGCTGGGTATGACACCCAGTACAGCGAGGCGAAGACGGGCGCGGATTACGCCGCGAACATCCAG
>Ga0129336_10001977_pt1 | contig 12595 bp, 12 predicted proteins | sample CPB6_02_DNA_FD_96878 | JGI IMG/M metagenome (GOLD analysis project Ga0129336, IMG submission 96878) | Freshwater to marine salinity gradient microbial communities from Chesapeake Bay, USA - CPBay_Sum_0.6_0.2_DNA | ecosystem: Environmental > Aquatic > Marine > Coastal | place: USA: Chesapeake...
GCCAGAACTCCCGGGTGCGCGCCCTGCGCACGACGTCGAAGCGGGTGAGGTTGCCGCAGTGACCGCAGCGCCACCGGTGGCGCTCGTCAGGGATCGTGAGGGCCATGCGCCAACCCTAAACTCAGCGGGCCAGCGCAGCACCCCCACTCGCGTGTCGGTCGGCGCCACTGTCGTACCCCGCGCCTAGCGTCGCCTGCATGCCGGGCCTGGTCGTCGAGCAGCAGCTCTCCCTCGACGATCTCGGCACGCCCTTGAGCGAGGTCACCTTCGTCGTCGTCGACCTCGAGACCACCGGCGGCAAGCCCGTCGATGCCGGGATCACCGAAATCGGCGCCGTGAAGGTCCGCGGCGGCGAGGTGATCGGGGAGTTCCAGACGCTGGTCGACCCCGGCACGTCGATCCCGCCCTTCATCGCAGCCCTCACCGGCATCACCGACCGGATGCTGGTCGGCGCACCTTCGGTGGCGTCCGCGACCGCCAGCTTCTGGGAGTTCGCCGCGGGGGCAGTGCTCGTGGCGCACAACGCGCCGTACGACATGTCCTTCCTGCGCGGCGCATGCGAGATGGCTGAATTGCCATGGCCCGGGCCGCGGGTCGTCGACACCGCTCGTCTCGCGCGGCGGGCCATCACCCGGGACGAAGTCCGCAACTGCAAGCTCGAGACCCTGTCACGGTTCTTCCGCTCCGAGACCCCTCCGTGCCATCGCGCGCTCGACGATGCTCGTGCCACCGTGGCGGTGCTTCACGGCCTCATGGAGCGCATGGGCCCGCTCGGTGTGCACTGCCTCGAGGATCTGCTCGCCTTCGGTGGCCGCACCACGAAGCAGCAGCGCGAGAAGCGTCATCTCGGGTCCGATCTGCCCGAGGCGCCCGGCGTCTACATCTTCCGCGATGCCCAGGGTCAACCGCTGTACGTCGGCACCTCGCGCAATATCCGCTCCCGCGTGCGCAACTACTTCACCGCCTCCGAGCAGCGCAGACGCATGTCCGAGATGGTCGGCCTGGCCCACCGCGTGGATCCGATCGTCTGCGCCACCGACCTCGAGGCCCGGGTCCGCGAGTTGCGCCTCATTGCCGAGCACCGACCGCCATACAACCGCCGCTCCCGCAATCCCGAGCGCCAGGTCTGGCTCGCGCTCACCCGCGAGCCGCATCCACGCCTGGTCACCGTGAGCGCGGTGCGCGACAGCCACCTCGCAGCGGTGGGGCCCTTCGCGTCCCGCGGAGCCGCGTCGCTCGCCGCCGAAGCACTTCACGAAGCCCTGCCACTACGCACCTGCCCCGAGCGTCTTCCACGCGGCCCCAAGCGCGCAGCGGGGTGCGTGCGTGGTCAACTCGGTCAGTGCGCGGCTCCCTGCTCGACGGCCGGGGATGCGACCGAGTACGCCGCGGTCGCCGACCGGGCCCACGCCGCGATGACCGGTGATGCCCGCGAGGTGATCGAGGCACTGAATGCCCGCATGGCGACCTATGCGGCCGACGGGCGGTTCGAGCAGGCACGATCGTGGCGCGATCGCCTCGAGACCTATCTCCGTGGGAGCGTGCGCCGTCATCGCCTCACCGCGCTGGACGGCATCGAGGAGATCGTCGCGGCCGACCTGGTCGACGGCGCCTGGCATATCCACGTCATCCGGCACGGGCGACTCGCGGCCGCGGGCATCGCCCCACGCGGCACCGATCCGCGGCCCGTCGTCGACGCACTGCTCCTCACCGCCGAGGACGTCGGCCCCGGCTCGGCGCTCACCGAGGAGTCCGAAATCCTGTGGGGCTGGCTGACGAGCGGCACTGCGCGCCTGGTGCGCACCTCGTTGCCACTGTCCTCACCCATCCACGTCGGCGGGGCGCATGCACTCGCCCTTCGCGAGGCTCGGGAGGCCGCCCAGACAGTGCGCTACACCGCGGATCGACGCAATTTGCGCCCGACCGCGTAGCTCAGTCATTCGCGGGTCCGGCCTGGATCCGGGCTCGCATGTGCGCGTGGCCTCTCTCGCGGTCCAGACGCCATCGGCACACAGCCCCGACGTCGAGCGAACGTACCGGTTGTTGACACTTCCGAGGTCGCACACGTGTCATTAGCGGGGACGTTCGGTGCTAGGACGAACCGCGCAGAGCCCGGGAAGTGTCGGCCCAACGACGCAGCAGGTCGCCGGCCGCCCCAGACTCCACCGCCGCGCGCGCATCGACGATGTGCGCACGCACGCGATCACGCAATGACCCCTGGACGTATTCCCCGTCCGCGGCCGCCACCGCCGCGGCGTTCGCGGCCAAGGCCGCTGCTGCATTGGCGATCACCACTGCACGCACGGCGTCGACATCCGACGGAAGTTCGAGGTCGGGATGCATCCGCGGCATGCCGAACGCCGCACGACACACCTCCGCATTGGTCACCGCATCTCCCCCGACGAGCGCCCCAGGAGCGATGCCAGCCATTCCCAGATCGGAGGCCTCGAGCCGCTCCTCGCTCACGCCGCCTCGCGTGGTGTCCCACACCTGCGTGCCACCGTACGGCGAGATCTCATCCCAGCCATTGTCACCGCGCACGACCAGCACGCGATCGCCGCGATCAGCGAAGACCTGCGCCATCACCGGCGCCATGCGCGCATCAGCGCATCCGATGAGGCCAGCAATCGGACGCGCCGGATTGGTGAGCGGGCCGAGGATATTGAAGATCGTCGGCACCCCGAGTTCGCGGCGGATCGGCGCAGCGTGTCGCATCGCCGGATGCAGCACCTGAGCGAAAGCGAAGGCGATACCGAGTTCACGAGCACAGGACGCGATTGCATCAGGCTCGAGATCGATCGCGAGGCCGAGTTCCTCCAGGACATCCGCCGTACCGGACTTCGACGACGCCGCGCGATTGCCGTGCTTGACGATCGTCGCGCCGCACGCCGCAGCGACGATCGCCGCCATCGTCGAGAAGTTCACCGATCCCGACGAGTCTCCGCCCGTGCCCACGACATCGAGCAGGATCCCAGGCACGTCGACCGGCCGCGCCGCGGCGCGCATCGCCTCGGCTGCGCCCGAAACCTCGGCGGCCGTCGCCCCTTTGGCCTGAACTCCCAAGAGGAAGGCCTTGACATCGTCAGGGTCTGCCAGGCCGGACATGATCTGCTCAACGGCCCATCGAGCCGAGTCAGGGTCGAGATCCAGCCCGCCATCGAGGCGGCCCAGCACCGTCCCCCAGGAGGGCGCCGCCGGCGACGACATCACCGCTCCCTGCGATGAGCGCATCGAGGAACTTCGGGAGATCGCGTGAGGGAACCTCGCTCAGGCTCCCCAAGGTCGGCGCCGGAGTCCCCGTCGTTCCCCGACATATCAGGCAATTCGCCCAAAGCGCCTAGCGAACCGGCAGGCCGGCGAGGCGCTGGCGCAGCAGGGCGGCGGTCGTGTCGGCCAGCACCATGGGGTCGATCGGCCGGGGCACCACGCCGTCAGCCCGTGACCACGTGGCGAGCCAGGCATCCTGGGGGCTTCCGGTGATGACCAGGATCGGCGGGCAGTGGTAGATCTCGTCCTTGAGCTGGCGGCACACGCCCATCCCACCAGCGGGGACGGCCTCCCCGTCGAGGATGGCCAGATCCACGCCTCCGGCGTCCATGTGGCCCAGAACGGCCGGCAGGGTGGCGGATTCGAGGTAGCGCAGTGCAGGAAGCTCTGGCGCGGGCCGGCGACCAAGCGCTCGCAGGATCCGGGCGCGGGCCGTGCGGTCATCGCTGTAGACGAGCACGGTCAAGGTGGCGGCGGGGGCCTTCGCGCCTGCGGCCTGGCTAGGGGTCACGGCCTCAGGCTACCCGGCTCGCCGCCTATCGGGGGGTCTGCACCCCCCTCACGACTCCCTCTGGCAGAGTGGGCTCCGTGGCGACCGCAACACCTCCCGTGTCCCAGGCCTTTGCCCACACGCCTGCCAACCGCCCCAATCCGGTGGCGATCGGCACCATCGTGTGGCTGTCCAGCGAGCTCATGTTCTTCGCTGGCCTCTTCGCGATGTACTTCACGCTGCGCTCGGTCAACCCCGACCTGTGGGCGCAGGAGACGCAGCTCCTCAACATCCCCTTCGCGAGCATCAACACCACGATCCTCGTGCTGTCGTCGGTGACCTGTCAGCTCGGCGTGTTCGCTGCGGAGCGCGGCGACGTCAAGGGGCTGCGTCGCTGGTTCATCATCACCTTCCTCATGGGCTCGATCTTCATCGCCGGGCAGGTGACGGAGTACAGCGAGCTCGTGCACGAGGGACTCACTCTGTCGAGCAACGCCTACGGATCGGCGTTCTATCTGACGACCGGCTTCCACGGACTCCACGTCACGGGCGGTCTCATCGCCTTCCTGCTGGTGCTTGCCACGACGTACGTCGTCAAGCGCTTCACCCACGATCAGGCCACACGCGCGATTGTCGTGTCCTACTTCTGGCACTTCGTCGACGTGGTCTGGATCGCGCTGTTCTTCATGATCTACATCCTCAGGTAAATCGCATGTCCCCGGCGGCGTCGCCGCGGGGGACGACCGCACGGAAGGGACTGGCGTGAAGGGACTGGTGGCCCGACGGCGCAATCCAATCGTGGCCTCGCTGCTGCTTCTCGTGGCGCTGCTCGGCGTCGGTGGCGTCTACGCGGTTGCCACGACGGCTGCACCCGCAGAGGCCGTTGCCACGAGTGATCAGACCGCGATCGACGAAGGCAAGCGCCTCTACCTCGAGGGCTGCTCCTCCTGCCACGGCCTCGACTCGCAGGGCACCAGCAACGGCCCCACCCTCATCGGCGTCGGTGCAGCAGCTGTCCACTTCCAGGTCTCGACCGGTCGCATGCCCATGGCCGCGCCCGGCGCTCAGGCACCGGCCAAACCCGCGGACTACACCGAGGAGGAGATCTCCCAGATGGCGGCGTACATCGCCTCCCTCGGTCCCGGGCCGGCCATTCCCACCGCCGAGCAGCTCGACTACTCCAGCGCCGACGTCGCCGAGGGCGGCGTGCTCTTCCGCATCAACTGCGCGCAATGCCACCAGGCGGCAGGCGGAGGCGGTGCACTCACCGACGGCAAGCACGCCCCGAGCCTCATGAGTGCGACCCCGCAGGAGATTTACGAGGCCATGCTCACCGGACCCCAGAACATGCCGGTCTTCGGTGACGGCACGCTCACCGTTGAGGACAAGCAGGCGATCATCGCCTACGTCATGGACCTGCAGGAGGCGCCGAGCCCCGGTGGCCTCTCCCTCGGGCGCCTCGGGCCCGTCGCCGAGGGATTGTTCCTCTGGGCCGGCGTCATGGCCGCCTTCGTCGGCCTGGCCGTGTGGATCGGGATCAGGGCACGATGAGCGACCTCACGACACGCGACAGCGCCAGCACTCCGGACCACGGTCACGGAGACGTGCCCGCTGACGACCTCGCGCGACCCCTCTATCGCGGACCCGGCGGCCTGCCTGCCGCCGATGTCCCCCATCGTCCGCGACGTAGCGACATCGACCCCAAGGCCGCACGCCGCGTGGAGCGCCAGGTCGCGGCGCTCTTCCTCGTGTCCATGCTCATGGTCGTCCTCTTCGTGGCCGCCTACGTCGCGATCGACCCTCAGGCGGAGATCTACATCCCGCTCTTCGGCGAGGTCGGCTTCCAGAACTTCGCTCTCGGCCTCACCTTCGGCCTCGGGGTCTTCTGCATCGGCGCCGGCGCCATCCAGTGGGCCAAGAAGCTCATGCCCGACGTGGAGGTCGTCCAAGAGCGTCACTCCCTGGCGTCCACTCCGCACGAGGACGTCGAGGCGGCCGAGCAGTACGAGCGCGGCAAGGAGGAGTCCGGGTTCGCGCAGTACAAGATCATCCGCCGCACCCTCATCGCCGCCCTGGCGCTCTTCCCCATCCCGCTCGTGGTGCTGCTCCGCGACCTGTGGACCCCCAAGAACGGCAGCTTCGGCCCGAGCCCGGTTGAGCTCCTCAGCGAGACGGCGTGGACGACGGACATGCCGATCGTGACCGATGGGACCTACGTGAAGTTGCGCCCGGAGGACATCCCCGTGGGCGGTCTGGTCTCGGCCCTGCCCGAGAACATCATGGAAATCCAGGAAGAGGAGCACAACCTCAATGCCCGCGGCAAGGCCGCGATCATCCTGGTCCGCATGGAGCCCGACGAGATCAGGGCCCAGCAGGGTGACGGCTGGGACTACCAGGGGATCCTCGCCTACTCCAAGATCTGCACCCACGTGGGCTGCCCCATCGCGCTCTACGAGCATCGCACCCACCACCTGCTGTGCCCGTGCCACCAGTCGACCTTCGACCTGGCCGACGCGGGCAACGTCGTCTTCGGACCTGCGGCTCGGCGCATGCCCCAGTTGCCGATCGGCGTCGATGAGGAAGGATTCCTCGTAGCAAAGGCGCCCTTCGCAGAGCCTGTCGGGCCGAGTTTCTGGGAGCGTGGATGAGCACCACCGAGAAGGTAGGCGGCAAGGTCGCGACGTACGTCGACGACAGGGTTGGGTCCAACAGGTTCCTGGGCCGCAATCTCAAGAAGGTCTTCCCCGACCACTGGTCGTTCATGCTGGGCGAGATCGCGCTCTACAGCTTCATCATCGTGCTGCTCACCGGTGTCTTCCTCACGCTGTTCTACAAGCCGAGCATGGTCGAGGTGGTCTACAACGGCTCCTACGTCCCGCTCAAGGGCATCTACATGTCTGAGGCCTACGCCTCGACGCTGGACATCTCCTTCGACGTGCGCGGCGGACTGCTTATCCGTCAGATGCACCACTGGGCGGCACTGCTCTTCATCGCCGCCATGGCGGTCCACATGTTCCGCGTCTTCTTCACCGGCGCATTCCGCAAGCCGCGCGAGTTCAACTGGGTCATCGGTATCGGGCTCATCACCCTCGGGCTCGGCGCTGGCTTCTCCGGCTACTCCCTGCCCGACGATCTGCTGTCCGGCACGGGCCTGCAGATCGCCCGCGGCATCGTCCAGGCCATCCCCGTCGTGGGCACGTGGGGGGCATTCCTCCTCTTCGACGGCCAGTTCCCGGGCACGGAGTTCATCTCCCGCCTCTACGGCGTGCACATCCTGCTCATCCCCGGCCTCATCCTGGCGCTGGTCACCGTCCATCTCATGATGGTCTGGACCCAGAAGCACACCCAGTTCCCCGGCGAGGGCCGCACCAACGACAACGTCGTCGGCTACCCCCTCATGCCGATCTACATGGCCAAGGCCGGTGGCTTCTTCTTCGTCGTGTTCGGCGTCACGGCCCTCATCGGCGGCCTGGTCACGATCAACCCCATCTGGATCTTCGGTCCCTATACCCCAGACCAGGTAGGTGCAGGTTCCCAGCCCGACTGGTACATCGGCTGGCTCGACGGTGCGCTGCGCATCTTCCCGAACATCGAAATGGTGATCTTCGGCTACACGATCTCGTGGAACATCTTCATTCCCGCGGTTATCGTCCCGGGCATCGTCTTCACCGTCGCCGCCCTATATCCCTTCCTTGAGGCGTGGGTCACCGGAGACAAGCGCGACCACAATCTGCTCGACCGGCCGCGCAACGCCCCGACCCGCACCGGCATCGGTGTCATGGCCATCACGTTCTACTTGCTGCTCTTCATCGGCGGCGGCAACGACATCATCGCGATCACCTTCGACCTATCGATCAACTCGATCATCTGGTTCTTGCGCATCGCCGTTATCGTCCTGCCACCCATCGCTTTCCTCGTCACTCGCCGTATCTGCATCGGCCTTCAGCGCAAGGACCGCGAGAAGCTGCTTCACGGCTACGAGTCCGGACGCATCCTGCGTCTGCCTCACGGCGAATTCATCGAGGTCCACGAGCCCCTCACGCCGAAGGAGCGCGCCGTCCTCGAGTCCGCCATTGAGTCCTACCGCGCACCGCTACCGGCCCCGGAGAAGGTCGATGCCAACGGCGTCAAGAACAAGCGCTACCGCATCGACGTGATCCGCTACAAGCTGTCCCGCTGGTTCTACGCCGACGACATCGTGCCCCCGTCTCGGGCCGAGATCGAGGCCGGTCAGGCTCATGTCTCCCACGACGCGGCCCTGGAGGCCCCGCTGCACGAGCACGACGTGAAGGACACGGTCATGGTGCCCTTCCACGGCGGCATCCTGCACACCGAGGGCGAGCCGGCCACCAACCGCGAGCAGCTCGAGGAGCGCGGCGGCACCCTCCAGTAGTCCTTTCGATCATCCGCATCGCCCCCGGTCGCCTCACGGCGCCGGGGGCGATCTGGTTCACGGGGCCGCGAGCAACTAGCCTGCTCGCCTGTGACATCCGGTCATGCGGGCCCAGACGGTGAGGACAGCCAGGACTTGGTGACCTGCCGCCAGGGCCATCACGTGGGCCATCCCACGGAGCATCCGCGCTGGGGCAACGTTCCCTCCGCCTCGGCCACGGTCATCGGCGCCCTCGGCTCACTCGCCGTGCTCGCCCTCGCGTGGCTGTGGCTCCCCCGCGGGTTCTTCTGGGCCCTCGTCGGGCTTGCCATCGCGGGTCTGGCAGTGTCTGCCCTCGCTCAGGTGGCTCTCGGACACCGGGGCATGTGCTGGGCGCAGCGCACGATCAGATGGTGGCTCGGACCCTTCGGAACACTCGTCGATCCGCTCGACGTGGGATGAGTCGGCGACCCGCGTCGCCCAGCGCCCGGCCCAGGCGATGAGGGAGTCACACGGCGATGGAGATGCCCACCTGACCGGCTGCCCCGGGCTTGCGCGCAGCGCGGCGACTGCGCCACATGAGCAGTTTGCCGAGGAGCCCGTAGCGCTTCTCGACGAGCTCGGCCGTGCGGGCGGTCTTGGCTGCGTCCTGCAGCATCGCCATACCCTCGATCTGCGGACCCTTCACATTGCCCCGGGCATCGCAGGGCGCCAGGAGCACGCGCGGGTCATTGCGGAGTCGCTTGGCCTTGCCCGAGTCAGCCTGCGTGATCACCCGCAGGACGTCACCATCGCGCACGAGCCAGACGGGCGTGGAGACCGGGGTGCCGTCCTGGCGGAACGTCGTGAGTGACAGGTACTTGCCCTGACCCAGGGACTCCAGCGATGTCATCAGACCTCAGGCGAGGTCATGTGACCCCCGCTCGCCGACTTGGCAAGCCAGTCCTCCCACGAGATGTTCCACACGGTGATGCCGTTGCCCGGGTTCTGCTGAAGCGGAGTGCCGGTGATCTCGATGGGGTCGCCGATGTTGGTCACATTGAACAGCCAGGCCGCGTTGTCGGTGCTCATCGAGGTGCAGCCGTGACTGTAGCGGTAGTTGCCCCAGGCACCCGCCGCCCACGGAGAAGCATGGAGGAACTCGCCGTGCCACGTGAGACGCATGGCGTAGTCGACCTCAACCCGGTAGTGCTCGGGATCGTCCTCGGACACGCCTGCTGTGGCGTTGTCCATGATCCGCGTGCGCTCCTTGGTCATGATGAGCTTCGTGCCCGAGAGAGTCTCGTAGCCATCCATGCCCATCGTCACCGGGATCGTGCGCTTCTTCTTGCCGTTGATGAAGACCTTCATCATCAGCGTTTGCGCGTCGGCCTTCATGACGACCGAATCCGTCGTCCGGTAGGTGGTCTGGACGTTGTCACGGCCCCACAGTCCAGGTGACGCCTTGACTCCGCGCAAGTCAATGTCGAGTTCGATGTCGATGTTGCCGGGCCAGTAGTCCTTGGGCCGGTAGATCGCCTGCGTAGGACCGGTCCAGTACCACGCTCCCTCGATCGGCGTCGGTGTACGCACGATCATCGCCTCCTCGACGGCGGCACGGTCCTTGATCGCCTCGTCGAAGTTGACCGTGAGCGGCATGCCCACACCGAACTCCGTGCCCTCGGCCATCGTCGGCGTCGCAGACAAGAAGCCGTCCGGATCGACCGTCTTGATCCGATCCTCGAAAGTGCTGGTCTGCCCACGGGGATCGACCGCGCTAGCGCTGATGTTGTACGTCGAGTCGAAGTCGAGGTAGGGACGGGAAGAGGTCCAGGTGCGTCCGTCGGCGGAGAGTTCTCCCTTCACGACCCGACTGGCCCCTTCCGTCACCACGACGTCCGTGAGCCGGCCGTGGTCGACGTGCACGACGATGGGGCGGTCAATGGGCGCGTTCTTGTGGATCGCCTCGACCAGGCCGATCTGGGCGATCGAGGCTTCCGGCAGCTCGGCCGAGGTGAGCTCCAGGGAGGGCTGGCATGCCGTGACGAGAAGCAGGGCAGAGGCGCCTGCGGCAGCCAGGAGTGTCCGACGCATACCCACGAGGATAACCCGGGATCAGGATCGTTTCAGCGCGCGAAGGCGCCGCGATAGTACTCGAACAGCCAGCCGATGACCGCAACCATGAGCACGGTCACGCCAAGCACGGCCAGCCAGACGGCGAAGATCAAGCCCAGGGCGATGAGCATGGCGGCGAAGCCCACCGGGAGCGGCCACCAGCTGTGCGGGCTGTAGAAGCCGTACTCGGGATCGGCCTCGTCAATGTCGGCGTTGGCTCGGTCCTCGGGAAGGCCGTCCAGGCGCTTGTTGGTGTAGAGGACGTAGAACGCCACGAGGAAGGACAGCCCGCCGGTCATCACCAAGGCGGTGGTGCCGATCTCATCACGGCTGAAGTAGTAGTACAGGCCGGCGACGACGAGGAAGAAGATCGCGCCGAGGCCGAAGGACCAGCCGCCGATCTTCACGACGCGCTTCCCGCGGAGACGGCTGCCTTGTCCGAAGGCTGATGCTCGGCGAGCTCGGGATGGTGCAGGTCGAAGGCCGGGCGCTCGGAGCGAATGCGCGGCAGGGATGTGAAGTTGTGGCGCGGCGGCGGGCACGACGTGGCCCACTCCAAAGAACCACCCCAGCCCCAGGGGTCATCGACGGTGACCTTGGGAGCGTTCTTCCAGGTCCACAGGACGTTCCAGATGAATACCAGTGTGGACAGACCGATCAGCATGGAGCCGACCGAGGAGATCGTGTTGAGCGTGGTGAATCCGTCGCTTGCGAGGTAGTCGCCGTAACGGCGCGGCATGCCCTGCACACCGAGCCAGTGCTGGACGAGGAAGGTGACCTGGAATCCGATGAAGACCATCCAGAACTGCACGTGCCCGAGCTTCTCGTTGAGCATACGGCCGGTCATCTTGGGCCACCAGAAGTAGAACCCGGCGAACATCAGGAAGACGACGGTGCCGAAGACGACGTAGTGGAAGTGAGCCACAACGAAGTAACTATCCGACACGTGGAAGTCCAACGGGGGCGCGGACAGGATGATGCCGGTGAGGCCACCGAACAGGAATGTCACGAGGAAGCCGATCGTGTAGAGCATCGGTGTCTCGAAGGAGACCGACCCTCGCCACATCGTGCCGATCCAATTGAAGAACTTCACGCCGGTCGGCACCGCGATGAGCATGGTCATGAGCGCGAAGAACGGCAAGTAGACCGAACCAGTGACGTACATGTGGTGGGCCCACACGGCTACCGACAGGGCACCGATCGCCATCGTCGCGAAGATCAGGCCCTTGTAACCGAAGATCGGCTTGCGAGAGAAGACCGGGATGACCTCGCTGGCAATGCCGAAGAACGGCAAGGCAATGATGTAGACCTCCGGATGCCCGAAGAACCAGAAGAGATGCTGCCAGAGGATGGCGCCGCCGTTCTCGGCCGCGAAAACCACGGCCCCGAACTTGCGATCGATGAAGGCCATGAGCAGTGCCGCGGCAAGGATCGGGAAGGCCACGAGGACGAGCACGCTGGTGATGAAGATCGTCCACGAGAAAATCGGCATCCGGAACATCGTCATGCCCGGGCAGCGCATGCAGAAGATCGTGGTGATGAAGTTGACCGCACCCAGGATGGTGCCGAGTCCACCCAAGGCCAGGCCGAGGAACCACATGTCAGCACCGACCTCGGGAGAGTTCAGGGCGTTGCTCAGCGGGTGGTAGGCAAACCAGCCGAAGGAGGCGGCACCGCCCGGGGTGAAGAAACTGAGCGCGATCGTCACACCGCCGAAGAAGAACAGCCAGTATCCGAGCATGTTCAGGCGCGGGAACGCCACGTCGGGGGCGCCAATCTGGAGGGGCATGACCACGTTGCCGAAGCCGACGTAGAGCGGGGTGGCGAACAGGAACAGCATGATCGTTCCGTGCATCGTGAAGAGCTGGTTGTATTGCTCTAGCGACACGAACTGCATGCCCGGCGTCGCGAGTTCTGCGCGGATGACCAGGGCCATGGCGCCGGCCAGGATGAACCAGACGAACGCGGTGATGAGGTAGAGGTAGCCGATCGTCTTGTGGTCGGTCGAGGTGACCCACTTGACGATGGTGCGTCCGAGATGGCTGCGCCGAACCTGCTTCGGGGTCGGCGGCGCCGTGGGTGCAGAGACGGGATCGTTGAGGATGGTCATGTGTTCGTCCTCTCAGATGGGCGCTCGCCCGTGTAGTTGACGCGCTCGCTCTGCAGCTTGCCTGTCTGACCCTTGGCGCGGAGGTCCTCCATGTGCTGCTCGAACTCCGCCCGCGAGACAACCTTGACGTTGAAGAGCATGCGGGCGTGGTCGACGCCGCACAACTCAGCACAGCGCCCCACGAAGGTGCCCTCCTTGTTGGGCGTGACCTGGAAGGTGTTGACCTTGCCGGGGATGACGTCCATCTTGAACAGCCAGTCGA
>Ga0129336_10001978_pt1 | contig 12592 bp, 13 predicted proteins | sample CPB6_02_DNA_FD_96878 | JGI IMG/M metagenome (GOLD analysis project Ga0129336, IMG submission 96878) | Freshwater to marine salinity gradient microbial communities from Chesapeake Bay, USA - CPBay_Sum_0.6_0.2_DNA | ecosystem: Environmental > Aquatic > Marine > Coastal | place: USA: Chesapeake...
ACCCGCTCGCTGGCGCCGGCGTCACCGCTCCGACGCGCATGCGCATGGCCGAGCTGCTCAAGACGATCTTCGGTCCCAAGGATGCCGGCGGTGCTCGTCGAGGCGGCATGTGGCCGGCGTCCTGGTACTCGTGGCGCGAGGGCGACCAAGAGGCGGTGATGCGCACCGGGCTTCAGATTGACTTCCGCTCGGCCCACATTGCCAGCGCTGCCGAGGGGTCCGGCTTGCAGGGCTACAACTGGTCGTTTTGCCTCTCCGACGAGATGCAGGACTACTACGAGCTCGATGGAGACATCCAGATGCGCGGCCGTGCTGCGTGGCGCGGGCGCTACGAGCGATTCGTGACGGCGACGCCGAAGGACGACAGCGGCTACCGCAACTTCAAGGCTTTCGTCGACACCTCGCCTGACTGGCACGTCGCCCGCGTCGTCGGCCCCAACAGCCCGTTCACTTCGCGCGCGTACTGGGACAAGCGGCTGGCGAACATGTCCGAGCGAGAGGCGCAGCGGAAGGTGTGGGGTCTCGACGTCGGGCCTGAGCGCCGCCTGTACCACACGTGGTCGCGCACTCTCGCCGATGGCTCGCCTGGCAACCTGCGGCCCGTTCCCGAGCTCGCCGCACAGGACGTCACCGCCGAGGTGTTGGCGAAGTGGGGCCGCAACCACTCGGTGCTCGTCGGTCATGACCCCGGGCAGCTCTACGACGTCAGCGTGCTGCTGAAGGCGTATCGGCTGCCCAACATGCGCCGCCACGTGTGGTGGGTCGTCGACGAGGTCACCACCGAGAGCACGACCACCGAGCAGCACGTCGTGGCGCTGCTGCGGGTGCTGCGCGACAAGTGGCACACGAATGAGCTGGACTGGAAGGGCCGGCCGTCGTCGGGTGGGCGAACCGCGCTGGTGCGTGCCGACCCGTACAGCCCGCGCGCCTCGAGCAGTGGGAGCGACCAGCCGACGCGCAACGTCTACGTGCCGTTCCGGCAGGCGGGAATCATGATCATGCCGGCGGCGTACGCGATGGTCACCGAGACCTCGGGCGCTCCCCCGAAGCCGGCCACCATTCGGCGCGACGACCGAATTGAGATGGTGTGCCGCCTGCTGTGCGATGCGTTCGACGAGAGGCGCCTGTTCGTGGCGTGCGACGACCGCGGCCAGCCAGCGGCCCCGCGCACCGTCGAGTCGTTGGAGCGCAGCGAGCGCGACGACCACTTGAAGGCTGAGTCCCAGAAAGGGCTGGGCGACCTGTCGCACTGGACGGCCGCGCTCGGTTACGCGCTTTGGGAGCTCGAGCGTCCGCGCGTCAGCGACCGGGCGCTACACGGAGGCGTCGCGTGACGGTGCCGCTGAGCCAGATCCTTGCGACGCTGCCGAGCGGGTCGCAGGGCCGCGCATTGAACGATCAGGAGCTTGGGACGTATCTCCGCGAGCACCTGGACACCGACGTCGAAAAGGCCCGCAACGCGCGGCACGTCCGACGTGACGAGCTGTATCGGGATGGGTCGAGCCGGTACATCCTCGACCTCGTCGAGAAGGTCTTTGAGGACCGGACGGTCCGCGAGCTTCGGAAGCGGCTCGTCCCGCTCGCCAAGTACGCCAACCTAGTCAAGCGCGTCGTCCGCGAGACGTCGACGATGTACAGCGAACCGGCGCGGCGCTACGTCGACGGCGAGGAGAACCAGCGCGCCTATGACCGGATCCTTGGCGACGAGGGCGTGCGGATGGACGCCGTTTCGCAGGAGATCAACCGGCTGCACAACCTCCACCGCGCGTTGCTCGTCGGCTACCGAATCCGCGTCAACCCCGACGGCACGAAGACGCCGGTCCTCGACATCGCGACCCCGTCGATCGTCCGAGCGGTCCTCCATCCCAACGACCCGTCGCTTGTCGTCGGGTGGATGATCCGCTCGAGCTTTCGCACCGCGCGCTCGCTCGTCGGCTTGCCGCGCCAGCCCGTGTGGGCGCTGTGGACCGATCACGAATACGGCTGGCTCGACGAGTCGATGACGCCGGTCGGTCCGCTCGTGCCGCACGGGTTCGGCATCAACCGTTGGGTGCCGCTCTCGTATGCGGTCAATCATCCGGGATTCTGGCCGGGCGAGGAGGGCGAGGATCTCGTGTCGGCGCAGCTCGCGCTTGGGTTGATCGCCGTCCTGCTGATCAAGGAGACGAAGTCGGCGACGCAACAGACGTTCCTCACCGGCGACACGTCCGCAATGGACCGCGCGCAGAGTCTCGACACGGAGCGTCCCGGCAGCGTCCCTGAGGGCGTCGGCGTGCTCACCGTAGATATGTCGGTGGACCCGTCGCAGTTCATCGCGCCGAGCGACCATATCGAGGAGCGAGCGGGTAACGGCTACGGATTGTCGGGGCCACTCCTGCGAAACCAAGGCGTCCAGTCCGCGGAAGCGCGCGAGTTGCTACGGATGCCGTTGCGCGAGCTTCGCAAGGAGCAGGCGCAGACCTATCGCGTGTTCGAGCGCCAGCTCGCGCGGGTGATGTCGGCGGTAACGGCGAAGGACGCACCGGAGCTTGCGTTTACCGTCGACGGATGGGGCATCGACTTCGGCGAGTCGCAGACGCCGCTGTCCGAGCGCGAGGCGCTGCAACTGTTCCTCGAAAAGCGCGCGGCGGGCGTCGACAATACGATCGACTACGTCCGTCGGCTCAACCCCGACCTGCCCGACGACGAGGCGGCGCGTGCCGAGATCCTGACGAACATCAGCGTCGAGACGTGGCGCGTCGGAGAGATGCGCGACCTGCAAGCGATGTCCGGCGGCATGAGCACCGCTGGCGTCCCGCCAGAGACAACCCCTTCGGACGAGCAAGCCGTATGAGCTCGTCGTCAATCGCGGCGCGTCGGCTGACGCCGCACGGACTCACCCACCGTAACGGGTGCGAGCACGCCGGTCGCAAGACCCCATAGGCGAGGAGAAGCGAGAAGCGATGTTCCAGCGTCACCAACTCCAGCAAGAAGCGGACGCCTCCAGCGGAGGCGGCGCCGCGCCCGCACCTACCACGGCGCAAGGTTCGGTCCTCGACGGCGACACGCTCCGCGCGTTGACCGGCGAGATCCGAAACGCAGTGTTCGCCGAGCTGCGACGGAGCGGAGCGTTGCGAGAGCCCAGCGAGAAGAACGCGCCGAAGCCGACGCGAGCCGAACCGGCCGGCGACGTCGAGGAGCGTCTCGCCGCACTCCAGGCCGATAGCGTGCGGATGCGTGCCTACGACCGCGCTTGCGCGTCGCTCGGACTCGACGACGATCAAGCCGCGATGCTCGAGGGTATGTATCGGTCCGCAAACGTCGGACCGGAGCAAGCCCGCGAGTGGCTCACCGCGACCGCGACGAAGCTGAAGTTGACCGGACGCACAACCGTCAACCCACCACAATCCACGCCGCCGGCCTCTCCCTCAAGGAGCGTGTCCGACGCCGGCGCCCCATCCGCACCGCTTGCAGCGACCGAGGACACCTCGGCGCTGGTGATGTCGCCGGCAGACCGCGCCGCGTACATCAAGCAGCACGGCATGGCGGCGTTCCGCGCCAAGGTGCAACGCGACGCAAAGGGTAGCCGCGTCGGTATCCGCTGACGAAAGGACCGTGTCATGGCTAACGAGACGACGACCACCACCCTCGACGACCTCACCCACGCCTCGCTGATCGAGCCGTACCTGATCGCGGCGCTCAGTGAGCAGCCCGGGCTCTATCGGTTTTGCAAGGAGTTCGACCTGCGCGGCAAGTCCACCAAGGCGCTCGACATCCCCGTCGAGACGTCGTGGTGGGGTTCGCCCGACGACAACGGCGCCGGCGTCGACACCGAGTTCAACGCCACCGAGGCGACCGTGCTCAGCAACACCGCGGTGTCGACGTCCAAGGTGACGATCACCGCCGCTGAGTACGGCGTTGCGATCGAGGTCACCGACAACGTCGAGGAGGATTCCGTCGACGGTCTTGACCTGATGCTGCGGCTGGAGCAGCGGATGCTCCACGTCCTGTCGCTGGCGATGGAAGACGACTTCCTCGCACTGTTCGCGTCGCTGTCCAACGGTGTCGGTACCTCGGGCGTCGACCTCACCGTGGCGCAGCTCCTCGACGCGATCACCGGCATCCGTATCCGCGGCGCGGTCGCGGATTCGCTCGTCGGCGTCCTCGACAACGTCCAGGCGAACGACCTCCAGTCCGCGCTTATCGCCACCAACGCCGCCGCGGCGGTGTTTGCGCTCAGCGCCGACCGAATCATCAACTACAACCCCAGCGCGGACCGCGGTCTGTCGGCGCAGCGCCAGGTTGCGACCTTCGCCGGCGTGCCGATGTTCACCTCGGGGCTGACCGACACCGCGAACGCCGGCGCCGACGTCGTCGGTGCGGTGTTCACGCCGTCCACCGCGTTCAACGACCAGGCCGGTCACGTCACGTTCGGCATGGCGTGGAAGCGCCTCCCGCGCTTCGAGATGGAGCGCAACGCGAAGCTCCGCACCACCGACCTCGTGATGACGTGCCGCTGGGGCGTCGCCGAGATGGTCGACGGGTCCGGCACCAAGATCGTGACCGACGCGTGAAGCGTCACCGCGGCGCCGACTAGACGGCTCAGCCCGGGGGCAGTACCCGGGCGCCGCACCGCAGGACAACAGGAGGCAGCAAAATGGCAGAACCGATCCTTTGGGCGCACAAGGCAGCCGCGACGCGCAGCCGAATCGCGCGGCGGTGGAACGAGGCGACGCAGAAGCTGGAGATCGCCGTCGACGAGGAGACTGGGCTTCCGGTGCGCGAGCGCGTGCCGCAGCGGGCGCACGAGGCGTCATCGGGCTACAGCGAGCCGCGCGTTGCCCGGCATCAACGCACGCTCTACGTCCTCCAGCACGATGGCACGCTCGCCCACGTCCCGATGACGATGGGCGCCGGCGACATTGACGGCGCGGACCATTTCGGCAAGTACGTTCGCGCAAAGGCGCGGCACTTCGGTTGGCTCCCAGTCGGGCAGTGCCCGCTGCGCGCGGTCGCGGCGGGAACGGTCCAGCCTCATCAGCTCCGCGACGCGGACCTTCGCGCCAGCGCGACGGACGGGACCGGCAAGGCGTGTCAGGGCTCGTTCGGCGAGGAGCGGTGGTGCCCGCACTTTGTCGCCGAGGAACGCGCCCGCAAGGCACTGAACGCGAAGGTCCAGGCGAAGCGCGCCGCGGCTCACCAGAGCGAGGCCGACAAGATCATCCGCGCCGGTCAACAGCAGACCAAAGACATCGTTAGCGGCGTTGCGAACGTGCTCGCCGATGCGATCCGGCTGTCGCAGCCCGAGCCGGCGCCGCGTAGCAAGCGAGGCGATACGCCGTGACGGTCGCGGGCGCAGGAAAGCTCACCGGCGGTGTCCGTCCCGAGGACTACCGTCCGGCGCCGCTGCGTCCGCTCACGACGCCGCAGGAGCTCAAGGAGGCGACGGTCCGGGACTACGCGCTCGCCGCGCAGCGGACCGGGCAGCCGGTTGACGTCGCGGCTATCGAGCGGGTGGCCGTCGAGCACCTTCGCATCGTCGACGCGTACCGAGCTGGCGTGGACACCACGGCGCGTCCTGCTCCGCAGGAGCGCCCGAACCTTGCCGCCGCGGCAGTTGCAGCGGACCCCGACAGCGGCGTCAAGCTGCGCGAGCGTGGAGCACCGGACCTCGTAGCGCCGCTCCACGGCAAGGGTCGCCGCGACGGGAAGTGGGCGCACGCTCGAGCGCGGCTGCGGCGAATCCTTGAGGGAATGACACCGAAGTTCCGGACCACCGCGCAGGGCGCCGAGTTGGACTTCGACGGCTCGACGTCGACCGCGCAGATCCCGCAGCTCGCACGCCGCTACTATCGCCTTTGGGGCAACTTCCTGCACCGCAACCGACGGTCGCGGCACAACCCGTTCGCGGGGCTCAGCGACGCGGACGCGTGCCGGATGTTTGTCGCAGAGGTCTACGCGATCTGCGACGCGTCGACCGGCCGGCTCGGACAGTGGTGGGTGCCGCGATGACCGAGGTACAAGACATCCTGTTCGGGATCGCGGGGCAGACGCTCTATTTCGACGCGCCTGAGGGTCGCCCGTCGAGCGTCACCAGCGTCGAGGTCTTCGCCGACGAGAACGCGGACACGTCTCCAGCCGAGACGGCGATCACCGGCGTCGGTTCGGTGGAGGCGATTGCGCTGACGTTCGCAAACCCGAGCGGACCGAACCAGGACGACGCGTACAAGTTGCACTTGACCTCGGTAACCGGCCTCGTCCGATCGACGCCCGCAAACCGTCGGTGGTACTGGGCGACCGCGACGGACGGCGCGCGAGAGCAGGTCGAGGTGGCGCGAATCGAGACGGCAAGCGACCACGCCTACGCCCGCAACCCGCTGACGCAGGAGTACGTCAGCGGCAACACGTTCGCCTCGCCGCGCATCACGGCGACCGTCGCGACGGCATGGTGTAGCGACCTGAACAAGATCAGCGACCCGTTGAACCCGAACCCGCGCTACCGGGTGCGCTGGGTCTACGTCGTCGGCGGGGTGACGTGCGTCGGCGTGTCGTGGTTCGACGTCGTCCGCTACTCTGCGCTCTCGACGGTAACGCCGATGGACGTCGAGCGCCGCTTCGCCGGATGGTTGCACCGACTGCCGATTGACGAGCGGCTGGAGCAAGGGCAGCGGATCATCCGCGAGGCGCAGCGCGAGGTGGGCGTCCGGTTGCTTGAGCTTGGCAAGGGACTGGCTCCGCAGCGCAACTCGCCGGCGCTCAACGAGCTGGTCTTGTACATGGCGCGATTGATCGCGCATGAACAGCAGTTCGACGACGGCGCCGACAACGCGGCGCAGGTCGATCGCGCGGCGCGCGAATTCGAGCGCCGGCTCGGGTTGCTCCGCGAGCCGAAGGTCAACCAGCAAACGACATCGGACGGCGGCGGTGCGCCGACGTTCCAGGTCCCGATCTTTCGGAGGTAGTCATGCCGCTCAGCACACCAGATAGCGACGTCAAGGCAATCACCAGCGCGTCGGTCACGTTCGACACCACCATGGTGTCCGGCGTCCAGTATGTGCTCCGCGGGTCGTGCGACCTCTGGTACCGGATCAGCTCCGCGAGCACCGCCGCGCAGGCGAACACCGACGCTAACCATTACTTGCCGAAGGGTGCCACCGCGCTCGTCGCGGCGAAGGGCGCGGCTAACAAGATCACCGCGATCCGCGACGCCGTCGACGGTTACGCGAGCCTTTCGGAGCTTGTCGGGGTCGCGTGATCGACCTCCTCGCATACGGCGACGAGCCAGAGATTGCGTTGCTACTGGAGAGCGCCAGCCGTGCCGCGGCGTACCCGGCGACCGGGACGGCGTTCACCGCGCTTACCGGGACCACGCTGACGTCGCTCTACCTATTCGACGAGGCATCGGGCGACGTGCTCGACAAGGTCGGGGCGAACAATCTGACGACCGTCAACACGCCGACCTACGCCTACGCCTACCAGGGACGCACCGGCATCCACTACGACGCGGACATCGACGCGCACCGGGCCGACGTTCTCGCGCTCGGGACCGGGTCGGGGTTGTACGGTGCGGTGATTCGTAAGACCGGCGACACGACCGCGGCGCGCAACATCGTGCAGCGGACGAACGGGTCAAACGACCCGTGCGTCATCCTCAACTTCGCGGTGACCAGCGGCAACCCGCAGATCATCGTGCGCGACGCTGGGGCAAACGCGCTACTCGTCGACGGAGCGACCTTCGCGGGCGACACCACGAGCCTCCTGCTTGCCATGGTGCAGATCGACAAGAGCACCAACACGGCGCGGGCGCTTGTCACGGACGGTCGCCAGTTGCTCGAGCTTAGCGGGTCGATCGCCGGATTCGGCTCGCTTGACGGAGCGTCGCAGACGTTCGGGTTCGGAAACCGGGTGCAGCTCGGGCAGACCGCTGCGTTCTATGGTTTCGCGGTCGTCGGCGCGGGCGCCGAGGGTTCCTCGAGGCTGCGGGACATCGCCCGCGGGCTGGGGTGGCTATGACTCACTGGCTACCCGACGAGGGGTCCCCGGTCCGCACGGTCGACAGCGGCGCGGCGTGGCACGTCTGCTACCTCGACGACGGGCGTTATCAGGCGCAGGTCCAGCTTGCGTCGGGTCGGTGCGTTTTGCACTGCGGCGAGGGGGAAGCGGTCGCGTTCCGCGTCGAATCGGACGACTCGATTCCGGTCGCCGACGCGCTGGCGATTGCAGCGGCTATCCGCGATGACGTCGGAGTGCTGCCGTGACCACGACGGTCGCCGACATCCGCGCGACGATCGTCGACACGATCAAGGCGCTCGTCCCGACGGGCATCACGACGCCCCGGTTCACGCCGTGGCAAGAGGACACGCTCCGTACGTCGTTCCGCTTGTGGAGCGAGAAGAACCCGCTCGCGGCGTTTCGTCGGTTCTCGGTGCGGGTGCTTCCTGGGGTCGAGCCGGCCGGCGTCCACGACTACAACCGGCGCCGCGAGGTGGCGCGGCTCGAGTGCGTCGTCGCGTACCCAGCCGATCACCGTTACGGCGCGCTGGGTGCGGTGTCGCTCGACACGATCCTCGCCGCGGACATGGCGCTAATCGTCGACGCGGTCGGGACGAAGGGCTACGCGACGATCTCGCCCGCTGCGGCGGCGGTGGTCACCGACGAGGGCCACACCGTTGAAGACCTCGAGGCGTGCCGCTTCGGCGTCGCCACGTTCACCTGCGAATACTACCGGAGCACAACATGAGCCGCACATCACGCCTTCAGTCCGTCCATTACGAAGCCGAGACGACCTACGCCGAGGAGGTCTACACGTTCGGCACGCGGCTCGGCGTCTATGACGTCGTCGACGTGTCGGGCTTGACCAAGACCAAGCAGGACTCGCCCCGCGCGACGCAGTATCGAGGAGAGAAGGGAATCCCGATCCCGCTCGTCAAGGGAGGCTCGTTCAAGCTCCGTCTGCCGATGGCTGGTCACGGGTCGTCGACTGCCGGCGCGGGGCTGGCGGTCAGCGCCGTGGAGACGCTCCTCGGTCACGTCTTCGGCGCCGCGGAGTTGAGCGCCGCAGGTGGAACGACCGTTACCGGCGCGACGGACGCGGACACGTTCGCCGTCTCGGCAAGCGGCACCTTCGATAGCAAGGGGTTCGCGTTCCTTGGCGTGAAGGGCGACGGTCGCGGCGACGGTCAGCCGGTCGCGATTGACACGCACTCGACCAACACGATCCAGCTCCTCACAGCGGCGCCGGCGGCGCCGACGAACGGAGACGCGTTCGCCGCGGCGACGCAAATCTACGCGGACGAAAGCCCCGACGCGGCGTTCACGTCGTTGCGGTTCCGTATCTCGTCGGCGAACCAGTGCTACGACTGCATCGGATGCGTGCCGACGGCGGTGGAGTACGAGACGGCGATCGGTCGTCCGCTGACGATCACGATCACCTTCGACGTCGCGTGGTGGAAGGAGTCGACGCCGACGTTCCCGACGACGGACTCGTTCGAGGAGCCGGTCCCGGCGCCGTTCGCCGGTGGGTCGATGTTTTTCCAGCTCTACGGCACCGCGACTCGCGCGACGTACACGATCCGCGAGTTGAGCCTGTCGCACGCGTTCGGCGTGGCGCTACAGGACTCGCCGCTCGGTAGCCGCGGTGATCAGGTCCGCACCGGCGCGGTGCGAGCGCCCGAGACGTTCCAGGCGTCCTTCGTGCTCGACGCGCAGACTCAGTCCGCGTCGCCGACGTGGCCGGCCAACTGGGACGCGGAGCAGGACTACCACGTTCTGATCGGGTTCTCCGGCGCGGCGTCTGGTAAGCGCGTCGGGTTGTACCTGCGACGGTTCCGGCTGGATCAGGCGCGCCCGGTCCAAATGGACATGAACGGCGTCAACTCGATCCGCGTGAACGGCACCGCGACCACCGATGTCACGGGCGCCGACGACCGCGCCCGCGCGTCCTACGTGTGGATCTACGGCTGACACATGGCACTCAACATTCAACGACCGCTTACCGACTCGTTCCGGCTCGCCTACGCAGGCGACCCGGCGCTGGATCACTCGCTACCGGACTTTGATGCTCGGTATGAGCGGTGCGTCCAGCGGCTCGACTTTGCGGAGCTGATCAAGCCGGGCGAGCAACCGACTTGGTTCTGGTTCGCGCCGCTGTCGATCTCGCAAGTGCGAAAGCTCCTTGACGTCGCGACGGGGAACCGGCACTTCTGGCTCGCGGTGCGGATGTCGCTGCGGCGGCTCGAGGGTGGCGGTGATGTCGTCGTCGAGCGGGCGACCGATAACGAATACCCGAAGCTGGGCGAGCTGGTCACCGTCGCGTTGATGGACGCGCTTGAGGCGCTCCCGCAGCAACTTGGGCGACCGGCGTTTGAGCTGGTCAACGATTTCGGCGCGGCGATCCTCGCGCGCGCGATGGGTCCACTCCCAAAGTGACTGAGGGATTGCGCGTCCTCCCCTATCTCCAAGCGGCGCGCGAAGACGATCCAGAGTTCGGGACCTACGACGATTGTGCTCGATGCGAACGCCACAACTCACCGGAGCTGCGGCGCGATATGGGTTGCGGGTTGCTGAGTCCGTCGCCGACGCCTCCACGGTCGATCATGCTGAGCGACAAGATCCCAGACCTCACCGGCTGCCCCGTTTACGCGGCGCTCCTGCCCGACGTTGTCGACGTCGCGTGGGTGTGGCCGCATTACGATAAGGGACAGCTCGCGCTCGCGCTGGGCGACCTCGAACCGTCGCGTTCGCTGATGGACGGGTTGCGGATGTTGTCGTCGGCGATCACGGAGCAGACCGTGTCGGCGCATAAGGAGCGGTCGCAAGCCGCAGGAGGACGCTCGTGAGTTTGTCCCAGCTCGTCGCCCAAACGCTCCTCCAGTTCCGCGCCGACACGTCGCAAGCTCGCAGCGAGATCGGGAAGCTCGGCGAGGCTGAGAAGAAGGCGGCGCAGGATGCCGTTGACGCGTCCGACAAGCGCAACGCGATGTACGAGCGCGTCGCGGCGAACATCACCAAGTTGAACGTCGCAATGGGCGTCGTGACGAAGGGAATTGAGCTCGCGGGGCAGGCGTGGGCGGCGTATGACGAGTACCAGGACCTTGCGGCGGCGAAGGGCGCGATTTCGATTGACGGGCTGCGGAAGGCGTCAAAGGGGCTCAAGACCGACCTGGATTTGCTCAAGCTTGCGGCGGTTAGCCAGAACACGGCGTTCAAGCTGACGCAGGAGCAGCTTGAAAACGCGACCCGCGCGATGCGGACGTTCGAGGAGGCGGGCTACGACGGGGCGAAGGTTCAGGCGGCGCTCGAGAACGCGATCAAGAAGGGCAGCATTGAGCCGCTCAAGGAGCTTGGCGTCAACCTCGAGCTCGCGAAGGACCAGACCGGCAAATATAACCAGCTCCTCGAGGTGCTCGCCGAGAAGTCTGCGGCGGCAGGTGACGCGGAGTTGAGCCGCGGCGACAAGATGAAGCAATCGATCGTCGCCTATCAGAACGCGATTAACGACCTAAAGGTTGCCGTTGGCGAGCTGGTCGTCGCGTTCCAGCCGGTGCTCGCGACGCTGGCGAACATGGCGCAGGCGATTGCGGCGGTGGTCAAGGAGATCCCGGGAGAGATCCTGTCGATTCTTGCCGTTGCTGGCGGCGGCGCGTACGCGTCCCGCAAGATCGCAAAAATGGGCGCGGGCGGGCGGTTGATGAATGTCGCGAAGGGCGCGGCGGTCGTCGGAACGCTCGTTCAGACGAGCGAGGTGCTCGCCGACGTCATCAGCGAGGAAACCGGCACCTTTGTCACGTCCGGCACGACCCGCGAGCAACGGATGATGGCAGCAATGGGCGGCGAATTCGTCGCCTATAAGCAGCGGGTCAACGCGACAATCGCCAAAGCGGAGGCCGGCGAGCAAGCCTACGAGGCGGCGCGTGCCGCTGATGCCGCGGTATGGGACGCGAAGTACAACCGTGTCCTCGCGACGTTCAAGGCAGAAAAGAAGCTGAGCAGCAAGAAGATCCTTTTCGACGCGCTGATCGCGACGGCCAACGGCGACGAGAAGAAGATCGCCGAGGCGACGCGCCTTATGGATGCCGCGACGACGAAAGCGGCAACGGCGCGGTCTGCGGCGCGACGCCGGGTAGACGAAGAAGGAACCGACGAAGTCGAGCTGACCGCCGAGGACCGTCGCCGCCGCGAGGTGATGACTCGCGCCGGCGCGATGTTCGGCGGCGAGGTCCAGTTACCGCAAGTCCCGGTGGAAGCGATGCCGCTTGCGTCGGGCATCCAGCGCGAGATCGACCGCGCCGCCGCGGAGCGCGAGCAACTGGCGCGCCGCGAGAGCCGGCTCGAGGCGATGTTCGGTCCGCTGTCGGAGTTCGACGCGTACGCCACGGCGTTCGGCGCGTTGAACAACGTGGCAACCGAAGCGTTCTCGGCGTGGGTGAACGGTGCCGAGTTGACCAGCGCGGCGATGAAGAAGATGGCTGCCGCGGCGCTCGGTAGCGTCGCGTCCGATATGTTCGCGCGCTCCATCCAGCACGCCGCCTATGCGCTCGGGAACCTCGCGTTCGGGCTCGCTGGCGACCCGCGGGCACTTGCGGCGTCGGCGGTCCACGCGAAGTCCGCGGCG
>Ga0129336_10001979_pt1 | contig 12590 bp, 11 predicted proteins | sample CPB6_02_DNA_FD_96878 | JGI IMG/M metagenome (GOLD analysis project Ga0129336, IMG submission 96878) | Freshwater to marine salinity gradient microbial communities from Chesapeake Bay, USA - CPBay_Sum_0.6_0.2_DNA | ecosystem: Environmental > Aquatic > Marine > Coastal | place: USA: Chesapeake...
GCGCTTGCCAATCGTCAGCACACCAGCAATCACTGAAGGCAAAGTCTTGATTGGCTCCTTCGGCGTTGGTGCAACACTGTACGACCGCATGGAAGGCACAATCCGTGTTGCTGAGCAGCACAGTGATTTCTTCGTACGAAACGCAGTAGCCGTTTTGGCCGAAGAGCGCATTGCTCTTGCTGTTAAGCGCCCAGAGTCGTTCGTTGAGGTAACTCTTAACAACGCTCCAGTCGCTCCTTAATAGCGATTAATTAATAAAGCTTTAGCCCCACGCCCCTAGCAATAGGAAAAGCGTGGGGCTTTTGCTATTACCCGGTTCTTTTGATATAGTGAATAAATCATGCAAGTAGTATCACCAAAAGATATTTTTGAACAAGTCAATGGTGAGCTCGTCAAGGTAGCAAGAAAAGGCGAGCGCATCAGCATCGAGCAAGCAAAGAAGTACAAAATACTTCCAATCGCTTCTTCCGATTTGTTTAACATCGAAACTAAATAAAAATCATTATTGACCGCCAAATTTATTGGCTGTATAGATGATGAATTGGCCTTAATTATTGGCCATTTGTGGGCATCAGCCTTTAGTGCTGCGTCAAAATTTAACGCCTAGAACTAATTTTTTTGTTTTAGTGTATTATCGCAATATGGCGATTTTGAATTACACCGACCTTGAGCGCTTTATGGGTAAAACTTTTACGGATACCCAGCAGGAAGCCGCGTCAATCATTTTAATGACGCTGGAAAATGAGCTATCTTACTACCTCAACAAGCCATTGTACGCTCAGGTCTTCACTAATGAAAAGCACATGCTCGAGATAGGGCAACGCCAAATCTTTTTGCGTAATTCACCAGTACGCAGCGTTACCGCATTTAGTGTGGGGATGAATAACCAAATGGTTAATCAAGTAATTAGTGATTTTGATATTTACCCATGGGGAATTGACAATGTCAGAATTGCCGGACAAGGTTACATAGCTTTGGTTACCTACACAGCTGGTGTTTACGACTCGGACTCAGTGGTGCTGGAAAGGGTTCTTTTCACGGCAAGCGCCAGAGAGATGAGCAAATTCTTGGCTGACGCTCAAGGTCTTGAGAGATTAAATGTTGAAGGTACCGATTATGTTTTCGGCAACAAAGGCGAATCAGGGTTTACTGAACAAGAACTAAAAATGATTAGTCGGCTCAAGAGAAGGATAGTTAGGTAGACATGCGTGGGGCCACAACCCTAATTAAGGTTCGACACCACAATCCAAATTCTATTGACTACATAAATCAGTCGGAGGGAATTTGGACTATCTTAGCCGACGATGTCAGCGTCTATGGCTCAGTGCATCAAGACGCAGCGCGAGAAATAAATTCTGATGCTATCGGACAGATTGGCGAAGAAAGAAAAATTGTTATACGTCTTCCTTTATCTACAGACATCGAGTATGGAGACTTGATAGTTTTAGAAAATTTGAATAGCGTACTGAATGGGACCTATGAAGTTGAGGGTATAGCTTTTACGAAAACTCATCTTCGTGCTTTTTGCAGAAGGTCGTTAAAGAATGGCTAAAAAACCTACTAACACTCAAAAAATTTATGCTGGCTTTGTCGGTGTAGAAAAAGCGGTTAAACAGTTAGTTCTTTCTGGTATTTATGAAATGCGCGCCGCTGCTGGAGAAATTGCAGATACCGGCGCCGGTGAAGTGCGTGAACTAATTAGTAAGCCCGGAACCCATAAACCCTATATCCATAAGGGTAAAATTCGTTATTCTTCAAGCCCTGGAAAACCTCCAGCCGCACTACCCGGGGAAACACTTCTACCATCAATTACTTCTCGAATAGTAAGTAAGACAAATCAAAATCCTGCAATAGCAGAATTTGGTTCGACATCGCCAATAGCAAAAGAACTCGAATACGGCACAAAAGATGTTGTGCCTCGCCCATTCATGCGCGTAGCAGCGCTATCGATGAGAGGCAAAGCTATCGACATAGTAAAAGAAAGATTAATTAAGGCTTATACAAGAAAAGCCATGAAGATAAATGCATCTTCAACTGTTGACGTAGAAATGGATATGTGATGCCGACCTTCGTATCTATTCCTGCGGCTATTAGGAGCATTTTGGTTTCAGCTTCGCTCACTGGAGTCGGCTCTAAAATATTTAGAGATATTTCTCCACCTCAAACACCAATGCCCTACATAACAATTTCTGACGAACTAGCAAATCCGCCTTCACTTCTTGGGGATAAGAAAGTTCTAAGCAGGGATAGATTGGTACAAATTTCTGTCTGGCAAACTAGGCAGGCGGAAGACCTTGAGTTGGTTAATCAAATCCGCACGCTTTTAGATGCCGCCTCATTGAATTCAACCGAGCTTGTATATGGTTGCAGAGTATTTGACATTCAGCGGTTATTCGATTCGGAACATGATAGTGTTCTACACTCAATCACTCTAAGAATTCAGCAAAAGGCTTAATATGGCACTAACTACAGTGACGGTTACCGGAACTTATATCAAGACCGGTACTGGGCTGCCTCATGCCGGCACAGTTAGATTTATGCTCACAGCACCAATGCGTGATGCTGAAACAAATTTTATTGTTTCCCCACAAGAAATAAAAGTAACCTTAAATAATCAAGGCAGTTTTTCTGTCAATCTTTATGCAACAAACGATTTAACAGTAGAACCAAAAGGCGTAACTTACGAAGTTACCGAGCGTCTAGTCGGCGCATCTCTTCACAAATATTTTGTTTCTATTGATAGAAATGCTCCCGGGGGCATTGTACAGCTGGCTGATATTGTCCCAAATATTAATCCCGTCGTACAGTTCAACTATGCGACAGTTGAGTATGTTGACCAGCTAATTCAAGCAGTTCCAGCTACGAGTTTAACCTTTGCCCCCACCTCGGAAATTACGGCGACAAATGTTCAGGCAGCGATTGAACAAGTTAGAAGCCTGTCTAAATATGTACACGTTCAATCTCTCCCGTCGACCAGCTGGGTGATTACTCATAATTTAAAGTTTTTCCCTAATGTGTCAATTGTGGACAGTGCGGAAACGCATGTAATTGGGGAGGTTGTTTATAACTCGCTAAATCAATTAACGGTTGGATTTACAAGCCCATTTTCAGGGAAAGCGTATCTATCTTAGATAACCCTCTATAAATAACTGTCCGATATGACGTATTCTCTATGAGAGCGACTTTATTCGGAGGCCTTAAATGAAATTCGTAACAAATTTAAATCTCACCCAAAATCAAATTATCAATGGTCGTTTTGAGTCTGTTGCCTCCGACCCAAGCTCAGATAATTTTGAAGGTAGGTTAATTTACAACACCACTGAAGACACCATCAAAGTCTATACAGGCTCTGTATGGCGCAAGATGCTTCATGGGGTTACTAGTGCTGGTTCTGCATCAGAAGCCCTAACTATTTCCGAATCTAATGGCGCAATAACAATTACTCCAAATCTTGCAACATCATCCGATGATGGTGTTATGCCAGCAGCAGATAAATCAAAACTGGATAATGCTTCTTCGGCTGATGGTGTCAATACTTTAGTTAAGCGCGATGGCAACGGTAGATTCCAAGCTGCAGCCCCACTCGCCGACCTAGACGTCGCAAACAAGGGCTACGTAGATGCTGCTCGCACAGGGCTCGATGTTAAGGCTTCAGTAAAAGTTGCTACAACAGCGCCAATTAATATTGCTAGCGACCTTGAAGCCGGTGACGTAATTGACGGCTACACACTTGTTGCTGGCGACCGTGTTCTTGTTAAGAACCAAAGCACCGCTTCTGAAAACGGTATTTACATTGCTTCCGTATCGGGTGCAGCGTCTCGCGCTACTGATGCCGACAACAATGCTGAAGTCACACCTGGGATGTTCACATTCGTCGAGAATGGTACAACAAACGCTGACAGCGGTTGGGTTCTTATCACTGATGGCGACATAACTGTTGGAAGCACCTCGCTTGCCTTCTCTCTTTTCTCAGTAGCCGGGAACATTCTTGCTGGTGACGGTCTTTCAAAGAGTGGCGATGTCTTAAATGTCAACGTTGGAACCGGCATTGAAATTTTCTCAGATGCGCTACGCATCAAGTCGGATGCTGCTGGCTCTGGTCTTGGTTATGCAGATGGAGTTTTGTCTGTCAATGTAGGGGCCACTTCTGGCTTGGAAATCAGCTCAGACAATGTAGGCATAAAGCTCGACGCTGCTATTGCTGGTCTTGAAACAACCGCCGATGGCTTAAAAATTAAATCGAACATCGCCGGTGATGGTCTTACATACACCGCTGGCGTTCTCAGTCGAAACGTAATTGACCTTGCCCAAGGTTCAGATGACACAACGGGAACTCTGCCTGTTGACCAAGGCGGTACCGGAGCGATTACCGAGGCGGCCGCACGTGACAGCCTTGCCGTCGGCGGAGATACTGGAACAAGAACTTCGACTACACCATCACTCGCTCGTGTTACGTCGCAGGTAATTGGCAACAACTCGCTAACTTCAATTGTTGTAACCCATAATTTCAACACCCGCAACGTAACAGTTCAAGTATTTGACTCGACAACTTTTGATACTGTGATTTGCGATGTTTACCGAACCACGGTAAATACTGTAACCCTTGGCTTCTCGGTCGCTCCAGACAACGGCGCTTACACAGTAGTAATTACAGGTTAAGATTTAAAAATAAGCACCTCGAGGGGTGCTTCATAAAGCAAGAAGACAGTTGAGGCTGAATTCGTATGGCAAAATTTGTTGGGTCACCGCTACGCGGATTTGACTTTAGTACCGTCGCTGATGAGGCACTCTCAGCTCGTGTACATTCCGACAATGTTCCAAGAATACGAATTGATGCCGGCGGTAAAATTACTTGGGGTCCGGGCAATGCAACCGGTGACACAAACCTATATCGAAGTGGCGAAAACCTTTTAACCACAGACGACGTCTTCAAAGCCACCGGTGGTGTCGTAACGCTTACTACCAATGGGCCACCAAATGCAGCTCTAGATAATGGCGCACTTGCAATCGACATTACAAATGATGATTTTTATTTCCGCTCTCAAGGCGTCTGGACAAAAGTAAGCGGAAACGCAAGCATCTCAGTCAGCGATACTGCCCCAGCGGACGCAGAATCTGGAGCGATGTGGTTTGATACAACATCTCTTGATTTATTTATTTATTACGGTTCTGCTTGGGTCCAATTAAATGCCGATACCGGAGTGGAAGAACTTTCGGATTTATTTGATATAGAATTTTCCAACCTTGTCGCAAATCAAATTCTTAAATATGATGGCGAAAAGTGGGTAAACGAAACTGGTTCAAGCACTACCGTAGGTGACACAGCGCCCTTAAACCCAGCATCGGGCGACCTTTGGTATGACTCAACTGCCCTTGGTTTATTTATTTATTATGGCGGTAATTGGGTTGAATTAAATCCAGATACCGGAGCCGAAGAGCTTTCAGATTTATTTGATGTCAATTTGACCTCACTTACCAATGGCCAAGTTTTAAAGTACAACGGAACCGAATGGGTCAACGCTGCGGACAACGCAGGCACAACTATTAGCTCCATTAACGACATTAATGACGTCACAATTACCTCAGTAGCCAACGGTCAAATTCTGCAATACGACGGGACTCAATGGATTAATGCAACGCCAGCTGAAGCTGCCGGCAATGCTTCCGTAACCGTTTCACAAACAGCACCGGCAGGTCCGACCGAAGGTGATTTGTGGTTTGAATCCGACACCGCAAAAACATTTATTTATTACGACTCGCAATGGATTGAAGTCGGGCCACAACCAGGTGGTGGGGCGCAAGCACTAACAACTAAAGGTGACCTTCTTACTAGAAACACCAGTAGTTTTGCTCGTTTAGCCGTAGGCACAAACGGATATTTCTTAAAAGCAGATTCAACAACTGCAACTGGTTTAACTTGGTCGGCAATTCCTACAATTAACAATCTTGACGATGTCGGTGACGTAACGATTACCTCAGCAACAAACGGTCAGTTCCTTAAATGGAATGGAACTGCATGGGTGAATGATTCAATTCCAACAATAAACACGCTTGACGATGTTGGTGATGTCACAATTACTTCGGCGACCAACGGAGACTTGCTTAAGTGGAATGGAAGTGCTTGGGTAAATGCGGCAGGTTATGCGCTTCTTGCTTCGCCTACTTTTACGGGAACGGTAACAGTCCCGACTCCAACAAACAATACCGATGCGGCGACTAAAGCCTATGTTGATGCAGCAGCATCCAACGCTGCTAGTGCCGCAGAAGTTAATGCGCAAGCATATGCAGATGCGCTTTCTGTTTCTCTCGCTGATTTAACTGACGGAGTAACTGCAAGCGCAGCAGAGATAAACATTCTTGATGGCGCGACTCTTTCGACCGCAGAACTTAATTATGTAGATGGTGTAACTTCGGCTATCCAAACACAACTGGACGCTAAAGCGCCACTTGCTTCGCCGACCTTCACGGGAACTGCCACAACCAACAACTTGGTTGTTTCTGGAAACTTGACCGTTTCGGGAACGACAACTTCAATTAACACAGAAACTCTTACGGTTGACGACAATATTATTGTCTTAAACAACAATGCAACTGGCGCTCCTTCCGAAAACGCTGGAGTAGAAATTGAGCGCGGTTCATCAACAAATGTTTCTATCCGCTGGAATGAAAGCACAGACAAGTGGCAGTTCACAAACGACGGTTCTACTTATGTTGATTTTGATAAAAGCCCTGTAACTGTTTCTTCAACCGCTCCTGCATCTCCAGTAAACGGACAACTTTGGTTCTATCAAGACACCGCACAAACTTTCATTTACTACGGCACAGCATGGATTGAAGTTGGTGCAGTTAGCAATGGTGCGAGAGTTGAAGTTAGCCCTGTTGCCCCAGCAAGCCCTGCTGTTGGTGACTTGTGGTTTGACTCAGACACTGCTCAAACCTTTACGTATTACGATTCTCAATGGATTGAAATTGGCGCCTCTGGCATGGCGGCAAGTGTCGGCGATTCTGCTCCAGCATCTCCAGTCAACGGACAAATCTGGTTTGATTCTCTCAATGCAAGCGTCAATGTTTACTACGACTCAAACTGGGTTGAAGTTGGTGGAGGAGCAGGCGGTTCAACAGTAACTATCTCCGATACCGCGCCAAACCCTCCAACAACTGGACAGTTATGGTTTAACTCGCTGACCGGCGCAACTTTTGTTTATTACGGAAGTGTTTGGGTCGAAGTCGGTGTTGCACCATTCGACCAATTACTCAGCACCCTTGACGCAAAGGGTGATTTGCTTGTTGGCACAGCAGACAACGCCGTAACTAAATTGCCAGTTGGTTCAAATAATCAAGTACTAACAGCAGATTCAAGTACGGCAAGTGGTCTAAAATGGAGTACTCCAACAGAGTATGCAACAACAGGTAAGGCAATCGCAATGGCGATTGTTTTCGGAGGATAATTTATGTCAGCACCAAATATCGTAGGCGTAACAACAATCAAAGGCAAAACGGCGGTTCTTGCCGTCACGACTACGGCTACACCAATTGTCAAAAACGAGGGTAGTAGCGCAGGCACAACTACAGTTGTCACTGCTAACGGTGCAAGCAACTATGTGGTTGGTGGAGTGTCAAACGCAACACTTTCCTTTACCCGCGGCGCAACTTACACAATTCAAGTAAGCGCTGTAGGTCACCCTTTCTGGATTCAGACATCGTCGGGCGCATACAACGCAGCCAATGTCGTAACTTCTGGCATTACAAATAACGGCACTGAACTTGGCTACATCACATATCAAGTTCCTGCTGATGCGCCAAGCACTCTTTACTATGTTTGTCAAAACCACTCGGCTATGGCTGGCACAATCAACGTGACAGGAACAGCAAGCAACTCAAACAAAGTATTGAAAGTTAATGCTCTTTATGTGGCGAATGTGGACGGAGCAGCCGCTGCTGACATTTCAGTCGCTCTTTATCGTTCGGGGGTTGCTTATAAAATTGCGCACACTGTTTCTGTTCCAGCAGATTCAACCCTGGATGTAATCAGCAAATCTATTTATTTAGAAGAAGGCGATGACCTTCGTTTGACAGCAGGAGCAAACTCTGACCTTGAGGCGGTATGTAGTTACGAGGAGATTAGTTAGTGCGTTCTAACGGCGGATTTATCGGAGCAAAAAAGACCGTAGGTACTAGTGCAGCATCTGGTATTTGGGCTATCCGCGACACACAAAGAGAACAAGGCGCAAGCAACTGGCCATTAGTGGTTTATTCTTTCCCTGTAAGATATTTGATTATTGGTGGCGGGGGTAGTGGGGGTAAAGGTACTCCGGGGGTTTGTTACGGTGGAGGTGGTGGCGCAGGTGGAGTGCAGACAACAACGACCAACTTAACTGCTGGTACAACATATTCTGTCACCGTTGGAGCGGGTGGACCTGGGGCAGGTGGCGCTGGTCAAACCAATAATGGGAATGCCTCTTCTGCATTTTCAATTACTGCTGGAGCCGGAGCAGGCGGTAGTGCAGTTGGTGGTGGCGCTGGTGGTACTTCGGGTTCACCCCAAAATAATCCTGGCGTTGGCGGCGCTAACCCACGCGGTGGTGGTGGTGGTTCTGGGGGTGCGGCACCTGGTGGCACTACTGGTGGTCCTTCTACGTCGTCTGACATAACTGGCAGTTCGGTGGCTAGGGCTGGTGGCGGCGGTGGTGCAGGTGACTACAACTCAGGACCCGGCGGCGGTGGTGGTGCTGGCAATGGTGGTGCGAACGATGTAGCACCAACAAGCGCATCTGCAAACTCTGGTTCTGGTGGCGGGAGTATGAGAGGCGACGATGGTTTCGTTTCCGGCGCAGGTGGTTCTGGTGTCGTCATTTTGCGTTACCCAAATACATACACAATCACTCTCGGCGCAGGTTTGACTGGCACAACTACAACAGTCAGCACGGATAAAGTTACAACCATCACGGCAGGCTCAGGAAACGTGAGTTGGGCATAATGGCACTTGACTTTCCAAACTCTCCGACTAACAACCAGTCGTTCTCTGCTGGTGGTAAGACATGGATTTACAACGGAACCAAATGGGTTCTGTTGGGTGTCTCACTAAATCAGACAGTTAGTGACGGCGCAATCACTGAATCAAAGATTGCATCTAACGCTGTTACTTCTGCAAAAATTGCCGCTGGTGCTGTAGGCACAACAGACCTTGCCGCCAATGCTGTTACGCAAGCAAAACTCGCTTCAAATCTTTCTGGCATTACGGTAACTACTACGGCGAATCGAGACACAGATATTCCGTCCCCGTTCACGGCACAATTTTGTTTTTTGACTGACACAAGCACTCTTCAAAGGTACACAGGAAGTGCGTGGGTCAATGCTGTTGCAACAGCACCTGCGGCACCAACTGCTTTGAGTGGTACAGCGCTGGGTTCAACTTCTGTTTCTATTGCATTTACCCCTGGTGCCGATAATGGTTCTACAATCACCAATTATCAATATGCACTATCTACAAATAGTGGCTCCACCTATGGTTCTTTCTTGGCGCTAGACCCAGCAGATGCAACAAGCCCAATTACGATTTCTGGACTATCAGGGGGAACGGCTTATACAATCAAACTAAAGGCAGTAAATGCGATGGGTGCAGGAACAGAATCTGCTGGAGTTTCCGTAACAACAACTACACCTCTTACTGTTGATTATCTTGTGATTGCTGGTGGCGGTGGGGGTGGCGGTAGATGGCATGGTGGAGGCGGAGGTGCTGGAGGTTTAAGAAGTACAGTTACCGCAACTGGTGGTGGTGGCGCACTAGAAACAGCGTTAGCACTTACGGTAAGTACAAATTATTCAATATCTATTGGTGGAGGTGGTGCGGGCGGTCCTGCAAGTAACACCAGTGGAGTGGCTGGAACAAATACCAGTTTTAGTTCAATAACATCAACTGGTGGAGGTTATGGTGCAGGCTACGCCATAAACGGTGGTCCTGGCGGCTCAAGCGGTGGTGGCGGTGGTGCTACTGGTAGTGGTTCTGGAAATACAATTGGAGGCACAAGAACTGCATCTCCAGTCCAGGGTTATACGGGTGGCGGTTCTTCTAATGCCGCAAATGGTTCAGGTGGTGGCGGTGGTGGCGCTGGCGGTAATGGTGGGAGTACAAGCGGCGAATACAATGCTGTTGCAGGAGGTTCTGGCGGTAGTGGTGCATCTGTCGCCATAACAGGTTCAAGTGTTACTTATGCAGGCGGAGGCGGTGGCGGAGGTGGTGCTGGAGGTGGCACTGCTAGTGGTGGCGGTGGTGCCGCAAATAATACTGGTACGGCGAATACTGGTGGTGGCGGTGGTTCTACAACAAGTTCGGAGTCTGGCGGATATGCAGGTGGCTCGGGTGTAGTAATTCTTCGTTACCCATCCGCTTACACAATTACCGTCGGTGCAGGTTTAACTGCGTCACACACAAACGCTGATGCTGGCGGGGGAAATAGATACACAAGATTAACCGCAGGCTCTGGAAATGTGAGTTGGGCATAATGGCTTTTTCTTTTCCTGTTTCTCCATCGGTTAATGACACCTACACAGTAGGTTCACGCATCTATACATGGAATGGTTCTGTTTGGGAAATTGATGCATCAGTCGGTGCAGTAGTTGCTTCAAGCGAAATAGCCGACGGCGCTATCTCTGCTGACAAAATCGCCAACGATGCTGTAACGACAGCAAAGATTCTAAACTTAAACGTAACTACTGGAAAGATTGCCGACGATGCTGTAACCGCGGCAAAACTTGCAGACACAGCAGTAACACCTGGTTCGTACACATATTCAAATGTCACCGTTGATGCACAAGGTCGAATCACTGCGGCATCTAGTGGTTCGCTTGCTTCTTATGCGACGCTTGCCTCACCGACGTTCACGGGCAATGTCGTACTACCAAATACGACAACTATCGGTGATGTCTCGTCTACTGAACTTGGTTACTTGAATAACGTAACTTCTGCAATCCAAACTCAAATCAATTCAAAAGTTAATAAAACTTCTCTACCTGTTTCTGTAGCAGATTACGGCGCAGTTGGCGATGGCATCACGGATGACACTGCGGCTTTTGATGCCGCGGCACAAGCACGAACTGGTGCAGTCACCTACACAGATAACGGAATCTTGAGAGCAAATTGTGTCTTCGTAACAATCCCAGATGGTAACTACGTGCTTGAAAGCCGAGTAGATACTGGTGGTCGAGAAGTTGTTTGGGTCGCAGACCGTGGCGCAAAAATCCTCAATCCAGAAAATCTTAACGGCGACCTTCTTCGCGAGGGTCAAAGAATTATGTCGGCGCCTTACGGCAACGAAGATAGCGCAACAGGTTTTGCTGTAAGACTTTATCCAAGCGGTTCAGACTTCAATAGCGCCGCCGAAGTTCTTGGCGTACAAAACGAAGCAGACATTTCTATTTACACAGACCGAGATGCTGTTTCTTTCTTTGCCGATGTTTTGGCTCCGCCTCCAACATTGACTTTGACTGGCGCAACTTACACGGCGACAACCGTTATCCCTGCTTCAACAATCAGCGAAGCAAACAGAAGACTTTTGCGCAAGGGCATGATTATTGATACTGCTCACAGCCCAACTAAGTACAGCGGATTTATCACCGATTGGGCAGCCAATGGTTCGAGCATCACGGTTGAGGGTTGGTATCTTGCCAACGGAACCGCACAATCTGCTTCGACCCCACCGGGGACAGCAACTGCGTATGTAAACCCGTTCACAAAAGTATGGGCGCACAATGCAAATGTTTTGATGGACGCCAACTCACATGCTTCAGCAATGACAGGTTTTGAACTTGGTCTTGTAGACAATAAAGAAGCATCAACAGCCGCGACTGGTGGTGCTCACTACGTATGGGGTTTTGATGCCGTAAATCTTGGAACATACAAAATCCAAAGTTTCTTTGTCGCTCGTGGTTCAGGTTTTGTAGGACTACGAGTTGACAATGCGGACACTGGTTTGTACTACACGGGTGGCACAAATGTTTTTGATTCGTACATAGGCGGTCAGCGCTCCGCTCTTTTACGAGCAGACGGAACAATGGAACTCGGCAAACAAAACACCGCAGCCACTTGGTACGCAGATATTCACACATCTGGCAACAACGAATCAGTTAATGACTACGACGCAAGAATTCAAGTAAGTGGTGGCTCGACTACTGACGGAAGTGCAACAGTAACTTTCTTTGCCACAAACACCGATACACAGATTCTTCGCCCTCGCACAGACGCAACCTATACGCTCGGCGGAGCGTCAAGAAGATGGACGACAGTTTATGCGACCACGGCGACTATCAATACCTCCGATGAACGTGAAAAAGAGCAAATTCAAGACATTGATGCCGCCGTTCTTCGTGCTTGGGGCAATGTTGAGTATCAACAATTCAAATTCAAAGACGCTGTACTTAAAAAAGGCAGTGGCGCAAGATGGCATGTTGGCTTAGTGGCGCAAAGAGTCAAAGAAGCATTTGAGGCTGAAGGTATTGACCCCTTCGCATACGGTATTCTTTGTTATGACGAATGGGATGAACAACAAGAAGTAACGGAAGATGGTGTCGGAGTGGTGCAAGAATTTCAAGCC